>Ga0075125_10000838_pt1 | contig 14209 bp, 14 predicted proteins | sample AntAceMetag02UKN_FD_69810 | JGI IMG/M metagenome (GOLD analysis project Ga0075125, IMG submission 69810) | Saline lake microbial communities from Ace Lake, Antarctica - Antarctic Ace Lake Metagenome 02UKN | ecosystem: Environmental > Aquatic > Non-marine Saline and Alkaline > Saline | place... | reverse complement strand
GCTGATATCGTTAGCGAATTCGCTGACGATCTAAAGCGTGTAGATATGCTGCAATCACTCTCGTTCCGCGTTGGCGTTGACCCAACTGGTGGCGTAAACCCGTTCAGCCCTGATGTTGTATGGTCTGAGCCGTACGCTATCTACAATGAATACTCTGAATTGCCAAGCGTAACAGTGACAGCAGAGTCAAACGTGGTCACTGTGTTCTCCTGGTGTGATAACCGCTGGCGTAATCATCATAATGATCGCTATATGACCAAGTTCTCTCTCAAAGCAATAGACGAAGCAGAGGTTCTGTTACCAGACCCGCCTGCGAACGTTGAATATAATTATCCAGTGGTCGAGACAGGCTCGAAGTGGCACCCGCATGGAATTGGAGAGGCCGGGGCATACGATATTCTTAAACGCATGGCAGACGAGGGAAGCCCGCTACCGTACTGCAAGATCGTAGCGCCAGAGCACAAAGACATGCTGGCAGTCCGTAATCTCAAAACTCTTTCTCCCACCACTAAGTTTATCGTACGCCTAATGCACGGAACCGATCCGAATATCAATATCGAAGGCCCGGATTTCAATGGCAGCGCCATGGCATATATGAATAGCCTAAAGCCTATCATTGATGAGTACCGTGATGTTGTAGAATACTGGGAACTCTGGAATGAGCAAGACCCGCCCTCTCATGTGATGATGGCAATCTTTTCTAGTGAATGCATGCGCATTGCTGATGAGTGGGGTATCAAGCTGGCTCTGATGAGCTACTCTACCGGTGTACCTGAAATGCAGGACTGGTGGGACATCTGGGAGTACACTGACTTCTTCCCGCTGGCTAAGGCAGGCGGGCATATCCTGAGTCTACATGCGTACTGCAGGAGCATCTACCCGGAAGAATGGAAATCGCATTTATTGCGCCCGAAGCAGCTGTACGACGAAATCCTTATCCCAAACAATTGTGTTATCCCGTTCATTTTCACTGAGTATTCTATTACAGAGATTGGGGCTGGCGGAATCTGGGATCATCCAGAGTATCCTACAATTGATAGCCTGACTACTGAGTTTGCGAAAGCGGACACGGCTATGTCTAAGATGTATTACTGCCTCGGGTTGTCCGGGTTCTCAATGGGTGAGGGATGGTCGCGGTATGATATGCGCACTATGTGGCCTGAGCTGTGTGATATGATGCTGCGGGTTTCCGGTAGAGAGAATGCTCTGCCGCCAGACGTTGCCCCACAGCCCCCTGTAAACGTGCTGCCTGTGGCGCCATATGACAAACGATATAATGTAGTTGAGGCAGATATCCCTCTTGCGCGACGCTTTGAGATCTACGCCTTCTGCGCAGAGACTCAACAGACAGTTGGCCCTGCTGCAACAGATGCAGTATCCTGGGCCACAGAGCTACTTGATGCAGGGAAGTCCGTCGTAATGGCAGTGTGGGATCGTAAAACAGAAGATCGTCCCGCTTGGATAGTCTGGGCGTATAATATCGATCCGCGTATCGAGGTGGAGTTCATGGGGACTTCGCCCCCAGACGTAATCTGGGATCGCGATGTCACAGAAGGGCTGCCGTATAGAACTGATATTCCAGAGTTCCCTGAAGGATGGTCTCTGCGCAGCCTAGATGAAATCGATGCGCTAACATTCCACCATACATATGGCGCCGTAGATCCTGCAGATATGTACTGGTATGTGTACGAGAAAGATGGTGTCGGCAGGCCGTCGCAGCCGTATACGTTGTGGATTATGGGAGACGGCGAGATCGTTAAGGCTAATGAACTGGAGTGGGCATGCTATCACGACCACACCGGATACCCAAACTACCATCTGTCAGTCGGTGTTGCAGGGCGGCTCGATACGGCTCCCCCTACACAGGCTCAATTGGAATCTATGGTGAAGGTTGCTAACTGGGCAGTTGACCATCCTGAGATGCAGATCTTAGACAGTGATATCACAGGTCATATGGACTGGACAACTACAGAATGCCCCGGCTGGTCCTCTCAGGGAAGCGGGTACTGGAAAAACACGTTCTTGAATATGTGGCACCCTGTCGATTCACAGGTTACTGGCGTACACGCAGCTCCAATTCTATCTGCGCCAGTCAATGGCATGGATAACGAGATTAGCAGGCTGCGATCTCTTAGGGAAATACCGAATTGGTACAAGCTATTATACAATGGCGACCACGGCATGCTAACATGGATTCGTTTGCTGAAGGACTCTGGTATCGAGCCCGTCGTTAGGCTTTATGAGCCCGGCTCACATCTCCCAGGTAGAAATCCTAGAGTCGTTTTGCATGCGGCTGAGGTTGTGGCGGCGGGCGGCGAGTTTATCGAGGGTATGAATGAGCCAAACATCGAGATGGCTAATGCTGATTGGCATAATCTAAGCCAGGCTAATACACTTGCCCAGTCCTGGTGGGATGATGCGATGTATATTATCAGCGTTGGTGGTAAGGCTGCGTTCCCAGCGATGGCGCCCACCGATCGCGGCGCGGTCAACCAAACAGTATCTGGCGTAGAGTGGTTCAATAGGATTATGGATTGGGCTGTTGATTATCATTACGAAGAATTCAAGTCATATGTTGAGCAAGGCAAGATTTGGTTGGCTGTGCATGTCAGCCCGTTCAATAAGCTGTTCGACTTCGATCCCGAGCAAGATGGATATGTAGACGACTTCTGTATTCTGTATTATGAATATCTACAGGATCAATTCTATGAAGAACTTGGTTCAATCCCAGTTACTATCTCCACAGAGGGCGGTGCATATAGTCCGTCACATATGCATGATCTTACGTTCCCAGTAGTCAACGGCTTTGTGGTTGACGGCGACGGATTGCCTATATATAATGACGCGGGGTGGGGTGATTACACATGGGATCTAGATAGCTTCTTGCGTAAGCATAACACACTAGACGGGATGTGCTCCTGGACGTTCTCTGACCAGGGCGTAGCAGATCAAAGATGGGTAGGTAGTGGGTGGTATGATAAAAACGGCGCACCTCGCTCGCCAGCGCTATAGGGGGATTAAATGTTTGGTGGTATAATTGCTGTAATGTTCGCAGCCGCGACGATGTTCTACTGGTACATGGGTATCATGGGACTCGCCAATGGGATAGCGATGTCTGTGTGTGGATTACTACATCTGGTAATCTGTGTTCTGTTTTCAATTATGACATGGGGGAATAATGCCAAAAAGCTTAACAAAAGTGTGGCTGAAAAGAATCAAGGAGTTTAGGGATTACTGCTCTGACAATAGCACCGAGTGGATTACGTACAATGATATGGCTGCTATTGCCAACATCAGTAAGTCTAATATCTACGCAAAGATGTCAGAGATTATTGAGGAAATCCCAGATGCGTATGTAGAGGAGACTGATGGGCCAGCTAAGAAGTTTAAGTTTAACTTCGACGCGATGCTTGGTGATATAGACGAGGAGCCTGAGAATCCAGACATTGTACCCGATTGGCTTAATAATAATTCCTATGACAATCTGAGAAAAAGACTCTCTGGTGATGTCGGTGACGGGCGCTATCTGAAGTTTGGTAAGCATGGAGCGTTTAATATTAGGTTCCAGAGAGGTGGCGTGACAGTAGAGTGCTACGAAGAGGGGCACAGGCACCCTGAGTGGGAGAAGATACTTAGGGTTGACAATTGCGTTGTGCTAAACTGAAAAAAAGGGGGGGGCTCCTAAATTTGGAGCCCCTGATTTTTTTGTGTCTAAAGTGAACAAGTCCCGGTCGTGCATCGCTCCCCAAATATGTCTTGAGAATCTACATGCATCTTTAGCCCTACTTCACTCAGGTCAGGCACTTTCTTTTCTGTGCCGATAGATACAACTTGCACATTGCGACTCCCGTCTCTGTAAAGCGTCGTTGACTTGCACCCAGATTCCCATGCATGCATAAATGCATTCTCGACGTCTTCTATTGTCGCGGAATTCGGGGCGTTAATCGTCTTGCTCACAGCCGAGTCCATATGTCTTTGCCATACCGCTTGCATATCAACATGCCTGCGCCATGGTATTTCTTGACCTAGCCTAAATAAATCCCGTATATCACCGGCGATGTCAGTCATGCTTGAAACTGTACCACTACGGGCTACTCTATGCATTAATTCGTCGCTATACAAACCTCGTTTTTTCATCACTGACTCAAACATTGAGTTAGTTTCTACGAATTGTCCTAATACGCTATTTTTAATATACGCAAGCCCGAAGAGCGGTTCGATGGACGGGCTTACATTAGCAAGTGTCGCTATAGATCCTGTAGGGGCAATACTTGTAAGCGTCGTATTCAGCCTTGTCCCATGCTGCTCTGCATAGCTCCCCGCAGCCTCATTTGCCATACTCTCAAATGTTGCAGCTAGCCATTCCGAGAATTCTATTGCATAGTCACTGTCATATGGGATTCCTAAAGCAATAAGCATATCTGCCAGGCCCATTACGCCAAGGCCTATGTTGCGATACTTTAATGTATTGTCGCGCAACTTATCAATAGGCCACCAGGCATGGTTAATGCTGTCGTTGAGGAACCACACGCCAGTGCGTATTGATTTGCGCAGTCTGCGTAAGTTGATTGAATAAGATCCATCTGGAGATTCGTCTAGCGCACTAACTAAATTTATACTCCCGAGATTGCAGCTTGTGTAGCCGGGCATTGGTTGCTCAGAGCAAGCATTGGTTGCCTCTATAGGCTCTGGGAAATTGTTGTATCTATTAATTGTGTCGAGAAAAATTACACCAGGCTCTCCATTATTCCAGGCATGCCTGGCAATCCTGTGGTATAAATTCCTAGCAGATATTTTTCTATATACTATCCCTCCAAAGTGTAGCGCCCATTCTTTATCTCCTTTGACAGCCTTCATAAAATCATCGCTGATCCCAACACTGATATTGAAATTAACCATGTCTGTCTCGGCGTCTTTCATTGTAATGAATTTCTCGATGTCTGGATGGCTCACGTCAAGAATACCCATTTGAGCGCCTCCCTTATTCCCGTTACGCGTAATGCACTTAGTGACACTATTATAGAGCTGCATAAAACTTATTGGTCCAGATGCATTCCCGCGAGTAGTAGAGATTATATTCCCCTCTGGGCGTACATGGCTGAAGTTATAGCCTGTATTATGCACGACAACAAAGTCCCCGGACCCACTTGGAGCCGCTAGATACGTTTGATTACCAGGCACTGTTAAGTCATACAGAACTTTCCCGTCATCAAGTTGATCAACGCTGTATACAATCTGGCTTGATAAAATCGATTGAGCTAATTCGATATCCCCGCATGCCTCCGCGATGATTGATGCTGTATCGCGAGTTGCCTTGCCGCGCTGTAGCCAGTTTGCTATTGAGGTTGTGCGCCCATTGATATTAACTGGACCCCGGTACTCGGCGCGCCCTATTTTTACGCCAATCGCCCGCAACTTTTCGCGCCAACTTTTGCTTAAATCAACAGCGCCCCTAGTATGGTGACTCTCTTGCAAGCCGCTGTATGTAGCGCTGGTATCCATCACCGCGCTGAACATCGCCTGAGATTTTAGATATATTATTTCCCATATTGGGCTTTCGTTGTCCTTTCTTGACTTTCGCAGCCTAGTACGAGTGCGTATACCGAGGCTGCCAGCGAGGGCCACAAGGCCGTGTGCCAAGTCATCGCTAATTGTCGCTGCCTCAAAACGCTTTTTCTCTTTGTTGTACCAACCATCGGAGTCAAGGTGTCCGACAATAAAGGAAAACTTGGCCTCCGGCGCCGCCGTCCATAATTCGCCTGGAACATGTTTTGTTTTAGCTGTCATAAAGCCGCCGAATGCGCTTTTAATGTCTTCGGCTTTTTCGCCGTAAGCGCCGAACTCCCACATATTAACCTTGTATCTATCGTCCACGGCTGGTCGATATGCTACGCCCATAATACTGGCGGCGCGACTAATCGCAGATTCGCTATCATCCTTAACGCGCACTCTTACGTATCCGTTGCCGTTTTTAGAGATGCATCCGTCTCCGGCTAAGTATCCAAGGAGCCATCCCCTGTCGTTATAGCCCCTCTCGCTAGCAGACGATCCAATGATTGCCATACCATGCTCCAATTCGTCTGCGCGAACTTGCACAACGCCTTCACCATCAAAAACGAAAAATGGATGCCAATCGCTTACCTCAATACTTGAGCTCGGCGCGCCGTTGCTGTGAGCGAATGTGATTCTATATACTCTTCCCGGCGGCGTGTCTACAATATGCCACTCCCCGATAGTGGAGAGTCCCATTTTTTTAGTTTGCTCATTATATGACAGAACTTGAATTTCAGGATTTTGTTGTTTTACTAAATCGCTCATGGGCATCGGGCCATTACTGGTTATGACAACGCTATCTCCATCAATGCATCCTCCTCCGAACGCCTGTACTTCAGCCATGTCTCGCAAGACGCTAAAGATGCTATCGCGGGAATCTTCGATAGGCCCCAAAACAAAGCATGAGCTACAGAACGGTCTCTCTGTGCCCATATATGGCATGCGGCTGGGAATGAATCGCTGACGAACAATCTCCTCCCAGTATAGGGACGCCTTTATTCTGTCTAGGCTATCGTCCCCAGGCGCCGCATGCTTAGCAGCCCTCGCTGCAAGATCCTCCCAAGACTCTCCTGGCAAGAGATATCTTGTGTTCAATAAACGTCGGGCGGTCTCGGTTAATGTATAATCCAACATATTACAAAATATCTCCTAAGATTTGTTAAAACTGTTTACCAAAAGCTGCGACCAGCTCTCGTACTCTAGATTTCCAAGACTCTTTATCGGAACGTACCCGCAATGCTCTTCGATGAACGAGCCTGGCTCATTCAGCTTGTATTCGTCACTATCCACATATACTCTCATGACAATGCCGATGTGGTCTCTGCCAACTGAATTCGAGTTGTCATTAATAATGTTTGTGTATTGTAGCGCTCCATATTTTCTAAGTCGTACTTCCTCGAATAACTCCCTGCGCGCAGCTTTGTATATAATCAATTCTAGCCCCTCTCCGTCAATGACATCCCCGATGCTGATATGCCCACCAACGCCAATCGAGTAGAGTCCGCTCAGCCTGACCTCTCCTCTATTGCGTTTGTATACAAATATCGACCGTGCCGTTCGGTACTCGGCGTATATGTATGTAATTACTTGTTTCCATAGAGGGTTGCCTTCTAGGTCACTTCTGTTGGCGACGATGGCGTATTCTGATAGTTGGCTCAGCTCCTCTATTTCATCGAAGTCACATCTCTGTACTTGACGCTTGAACAGTGCGTTTACTTTATCGGCTGGCAGAGCAAATACTTGCTCCCCAATACCTAGTTTGTTCTTTGAAAACATTCGCTCTTCCTTTTTGGGATAAAATATGGGCAGCATCGTGGGTGACACTGCCCTGATATTACTTATATTGTACTAAAAGTCGCAAGCTTGTGAAAGGTTAATCCGATTAAATTTTTCCAACAAGTATGGAGCCTGTCCACGTATGAATCTCTGGAGCGGATCTGTCGGGAGGGTTCGATATGTCAGGGAGTGAATTATACAGCTCTCTAAAATCTCTATCTGCCGTTCTAGCTGTTTCACCTTCAATAAAAGCAGCTCTTCGTCTTGAGATATAGAACTTTGGGTGGGTTCTGCTATACAGCACATCATAAGCCCCCTTAATATCATCGGCTGATTTGAAATAACTCACAAAGTTACGCTCGTTCCGGTAATGCATCTCCACGCCTGGGAGCGCCCTCTCGTTTAACTCCTCTAGTATATGTGGCGATAGCGATGTGAATCCCCTTTTCTCCCACCATCCACGCGCAAAGTCTACGCACGTTTCTCCGTGCAGCTCAGGGAGCATGAGGTTGGCATGAGATCCCATAGGAAGCCCTAACTCTAACATCCTACGCGATAACTCTACGCTGTTCACTACAGACGCCCACATTGTAGAGGTACCGTCTTGTTCAATGCAGTCTGGGAATGATTGCATTTTCAGTAACTCTTTGAGTTTCGAGCATATATCTATGTTCTCGTCCCCACACATCAAGTTAATCCTTGATCCGACTGTATTATACCCGCCTCCCCATATAAGCCCCATTGCGTACGCCTGCAACGGGCCTATCTCGTCGAAGAATCTTTCGTCAAAATTGTGTATTCGCTTGTGCGTCCTGCTCTTCTTTACCGCAAGCGTCCTGGATTCGCTTTTGTCCCTCAACTCAAATCCGAACTCCCTGACTCTGTTCATAATTGTTGTTTGGGTTGTTCCAAGGCGCTCTGCAACTTCTCTCAGAGATAGCCCCTCGTCTAGATAGAGCTTTTGTATATCCTTTTTGGATACCTTTGCTTTCGATCTTCGTCTTTTGGACACCTGGCTAACTCCTAATTATCAATCCGCCAGTCAAAGAAGCTGTTTTCGTCCTTAGCTAGCTGTAACATCTCGCGCGCAAGCTCCTTAATTTCCGCTTGCGCATGCTTTGTAGTGCGCATTTCAAGGAAGTGTTTGAAGTATTGCGCTTTCATTGTGACTACGATATTCGTCTTTGTCCCTATTGGCAATACTGCCCTAGCGTCTTCTTTCTTTACCCCTAAAGACAGGAGCTTAGAATAGGCGGCGAAAGAATCACCAATAGCTTTATCAAGCACAGAATTCTGCTCGTCATTTAGACCTTCTGGGTATACAGCGCCCGATTCGCTTACATCACAATACCGCATTGAGCGCTCTGAGTACGATGCGGCACGGTGGCGCACTAGCTGATTCGCACATGCCTTACTTATACTCTCGATGTAGAATGTCAGTGCTCCATGTACCATCTTCTCATTGTCTGACAGCTCGTCAAAGTTCAAGAATGACCCATCCTCAACAGGGAGAGCATGCACCATCTCTATTGACGTCCTTCCGTTCATGCTGATTATTGGCGGGGCATATCCATCCATCGTGACGTCTGTGCCATATTTGTATCCGCCGCTCCATAGCTGCCGATATAAGCTTTCCCCGAATCCTGACATACCCTTGCACCACACTCCATGCTCAAATGGCGATAGATGCCCCCACTCTACTAACTTTCCAAGAAGCCTGTCGTCGTCATCGCCTATAGAGGTATGACACACGCGAGCGGCCTGTGCGATTAGACGTTCCTTATTCAGATCTACGTCTGGTTGAATTGCCCATAGCGTTACTTTCATAGATATCCTAGCGCTTTTAGTCTATCATGTAGATTGCTCTTCCCAACATCATGCGACGAGTGGTAACTATCGTTGTAATTGAATCCGTCCCTATCGACAACGATTTTCTTGCCGCCGTGTATCGTGATGAATTTCCAGTCGTCGTCCATCGGCCCCTCTGTCCATATCTCTGTTACATCGCTTGGTGCGGAATGATCATATAGGTATTTGCCAAAATGCATAAAGCGCTGGATGTACTTGTTACAGAATGGCCCTCCGGCTATGCCGCCGTGCACGTTCTTACCAAAGGTCGGCACCCGCAATACCTCGAAGCTGTCGTTGTTGTGGTGCGCATACCTTTGATCGCGAGCAGAGAAATCTTCTCCGTGATCGCCAGTAACCATAATTGGCACATCAAGTTCTAGGAGTGGCTCCATTTCGTAATCCATCCATTGTAACCTGCGAAGGTATGCCTCCTCAAGCCTTTCGTGATTACCCGCCTCGGCTAGCAACATAGCCTTTTCTTGATCTAGCCCGTATGGTGCGTGTGGTATCCTATAGAATAGGTGCGCCGTGCCAGTTCTATCCCATTCGTCAACCAGCTTACGCGCATCGCCGACCCCATGATCAAAGTCTAGATCTGCCCACTCATTCCACCCAAGGTTGGTCCATGCAAGCTCTGGCTCTTGCGGATTCTCCCATTCCTGACGCCCAGTAAGCACCGCGACCGTCCCAGGTATTGTCCATGTGGAACTTGCGTATGTTGGTATCTCTACTTCCGCGAGCTTGCTCATGACAGGCAGCTTGTGCAGATTCTTTTTCCATAAGCGATAGTTAAACGTGCATACTACAACGATTACACCGTTGAGCATTTATTCATTCTCCCTATCACTCAAAGTCATATCTGCGCATCTCATGCACTACCTGCACCCTAGCCCCTCTCCCAACCACTCCCCATCTCAGAGCTGTCTCGTAGCCGATCTCCATTATGATGTTGTTCCTCTCCATCCAGTTTGTAGTTTCCTGATGCCCAGAGCAGTCAGCCACCATTAGGTATTCGTCGTACTCATTATACCTCACTCTGACTATTTCGCCAATCCTCTGGCAATCAACCACTGCTATGAATCCGCTAACCCGGCTTGGGATCTGCATCGGCAATGAGTATGCCGTCAGCCCCGCCTGCCTTGTGCGTGCAACAGACATCATCACGCCCTGCGAATATTGTGAGGCTATTCCAGAAACTAATATTGCTATCACTAATGTTTTTCCTATCATTACTCCTCGATCTGCTTTAAGGTTGTCATTGGTTCCACTAATGGTTATAATATAACTATGAAAACCAAAACAGGCGTTTCGCTCTCTGAGGTTGCAGTTGATCTCCTTTCTATTGTGTCTGAGCATTTTGGCATAAGTCGGTCTTCGGCCATCGAGATTGTTGTGCGATACTACGCCGAACATCATGGGTATTGTAACACAATAAAGCAAGAAAGCGAATGATCCGCACGTTTCGGTACCGCTTGTATCCGCATGCTAGGCACTCTAAGAAGATGCACTATTTTCTTGAGCTTGCCAGGCTGGCGTATAATGCCGCACTTGAACAAAGAATCGAGACCTATCGAGAAACCGGATCTGGAATAACCCTGTCCATGCAATGCGTGCATTTCAGAGATTTGCGCAAGGTAGATCCGAGCGGATTGGGGCTATTAAATGCCTCATGCCTCCAGCTAGTTATGCGCCGCCTTGATAAGGCATATCGCGCATTTTTCCGTAGGGTTAAGTCGGGAGGCGCTCCCGGATTCCCGAGATTCAAAAGCCAGAATAGATGGAAGAGTATTGAGTTCACGTATGGCGATGGATGTAAGTTGAGATTTGGCAAAAACGATCAAGCACTTCTATATCTTCAGAATATTGGCGAAGTAAAAATCAAGTATCATCGAGAGATTCCAAATGGTAAGATTAAGCACGTAGTTTTAAGGCGCTGGCTCGGCAAATGGTATGTACATTTTCACGTTGATTTGCCAGAGCCTGAAATCATTGAGCGCCCAGCGCTTCCTATTGGTATAGATATTGGGCTCCATAGTCTACTCGCCTTGTCTAATGGTAAATTCGTCGAGAATCCGAAATGGCTTCGTGTGTCTCTAAAAGAACTTAGGGTCGCACAGCGCAGAATGTCGCGACGCAAAAGAGGGAGCGCCGGGCGACACGAGGCCAGGTATCAAGTAGCGAAGCTGTATGATCATATTTCTAACCAGCGACGAGACTTCTGGCACAAAACTACCCGAGATCTCGTCAACACATATTCACTGATTGCGATAGAGGATCTTAATCTCAAATTCATGACTGCCAATCATCACCTCGCCCTTAGTGCACACGATGCAGGTTTTGGTATATTCCGACAACTATTAACGAGTAAAGCGGAAGAAGCTGGCTCATTGATAGTAGCAGTGAATCCCTACAACACTACGCAAATGTGCTCTGGATGCGGAGAGATTGTCAAGAAAGACTTGAGCGTTCGCACTCATAGTTGTCCTTATTGCGACCTCGTGCTTGATCGTGACACGAATGCTGCAATCAACATACTTAATTTAGCGATCAAGTCGGCTCGGACGGAGCCGCCAGGCGATAACGTAGATCATGGGATCAAGCGTAGCCTGGGAAGCTCCCTGCTTTAGCGGGGAGAGTCGTCACAGGCCAACATCATGACCAGTAGAGCCTTGGTAATCAACTGTGTCTAATCTCCTTAGTGCCTCAGCTAGCAACCTCTTATATCCGTCAGGGCGATTGTGTATGATGATTTCATCAGTGCCTATAATCTTGTATTCGCACTCTCCACCTAAGTCTCCGCCGATATTCTGGATATAAATGCTGTCTATTTGCTGCTCGTTAACATAGATTCTCGCGATTAGCATAAGTCATTCACCACACGTCTCCCGAGATCTGTAATATAATGGTCGCTATCAACAAGACCGTCTTCTATCAAACCCATAATATGCTGTGATACAGAGGTTCTGATAATGTCTAGGCCATCTGCTATCTTCATATTCCTTGGCGCTAGGTCATACTCTAAGCAGTATCCAGCTATGTAATGCAGTATGATGATTCTCATATCGCTTGGTCGCATACGCACGCCGCTACCTGTGTGTGTCTGTGCGAATTGTAATATACTTACTGGATCTCCAACGGCCTTGATTTGCTGTAAGTGAATATTGCCATCGGTATTTACTGTTAGGAATGAGCGCTTCCCAATAAGAACAATAATGCCCTCCGGGACATCGTTTGAGTCTGCCCAATTCAGGAAGTCTGATTTCAGATAAGAGTCCCCGACTACAAAGTCCTTGTTTGATGAGTGTAATATTTCAATCATACGCTAGCATCGCCTGTGCTATCTCATCAAATATACCGATATTCATCCGTTCTCCCTATTCCATTTCCCCATTGAGCACCCTTCCTGCATCCACCCAGGAGCGCCTGCATGATATATTTCTTCGTGTATATTATTATCTGCGACTGCGCTGCAGAGGTATATAAATAGCGATTGATCAAAAAGATTTTTCATGATGTTTATATCCCTGTGAACCCATTGTATATTATTAACAACATAACCGAGAGAGCTGTCGATGCGATCTAGCGAGGCCGTGTGCCCACGCGACGATAAGAATTTTTCTTTGCTCGCGGAATCAAAAAAACCTATCGGCAAATTACTTAATGAACATTTACCACTGGACTGCTCATACAAATCGCTTATGTCTTGTATTGATATATCAAATGGTATATCCCTTCTTTTAGCTCTTCCCATTATGATATTAAAGTATGAGTGCGGCACCTGCCCGCAGAGAGATATTTTGTGTGAGCATTCGATACATTGCATGCTCCCTCCCGATATTAGCGACGGGCGCTGCACTAGGGACTCATTTCCACAGTCGCATCTACAAAGCCAATACGTATTATTCCCAGATCTGTGTTCGCTTTTCTTGATAACTGCCCACTTTCCGAATCTGCAACCAATTAGATTCGAAGGACCGTCCTTATGCACCCTTAAATAATACGCTTTCTTAGAAACTGATTGTACAGTTCTGCCTAATTTTTCAGCGACCCATCTCGCGCCATGCATAGGATAATTATCTTCAAGAATTTTGACATCATCGTCCGTCCAGCGTATCTTCTTCATAATTGTGTCCATATCCTCTGATATGCATAACCGCATCAGGAATTGATAGCGGCCTATATTCGCCAAAGATATTATACACTGAATCTACTCCGATGTCAAGTGATTTATTATGTGGTTTATAGACGTTATGACAATGGCCAAATAGATGATAGCTTCCATGGTAGGATCTATCCCAGCTTGATAATGGGTAATGGCAAAGTGTAATTGGTAAACAATCTATTTCTTTTGTTTTAATTAATACCATGGGCGGCAAGATAATCACGCGACTTCCATCTCTGGATATGTAATCCATTTTATTAATCCATCTCTTGTCGTGATGCCATTGATATCCCAAAATTCTAATATTGCCATTAAGCCTCGCGAAGATTTTGCTAGCGTAATCCTTGCCATTTAGAGTAAAATCTCCTAAGTGATATACAATATCGCCTTTTTCTACCACGCTATTCCATGCGCGCACCATTTCTGTGTCCATTTCTTCAACGCTATCAAATGGGCGGTTGGTGTATTTGATGATATTGGCGTGCCTAAAATGGGAATCAGACGTAACCCAGTTAGTCATATACCCCTTCTTCATGTATTCTCAATGCTGTAATAAGCATCTCTGATATCTTCTCAGAGAATCCTACCCCCGTCGTGATCGTGGCGACAGAGAAGAGTGTGTTTGCGATCATGCAATCATCACTATCCCTAACTACATCTGCGTACACGATGTGACCGTTGTTTTCGAAGCCTATTGAGTATCCACGGAGCGTTAGTTTTTCCCATGCCTCGAAAGCCTTGCGATCCTTAACCGTAATGTACGCATTTACTCTCTCGCCATTCGGAAACTTGTACTCAGTAATCGTTATAATTGGCATATATATTCACCTTCGCCCCAGACATGATATCGATCTCCAGTTTTAGTAC
>Ga0075125_10000830_pt1 | contig 14286 bp, 14 predicted proteins | sample AntAceMetag02UKN_FD_69810 | JGI IMG/M metagenome (GOLD analysis project Ga0075125, IMG submission 69810) | Saline lake microbial communities from Ace Lake, Antarctica - Antarctic Ace Lake Metagenome 02UKN | ecosystem: Environmental > Aquatic > Non-marine Saline and Alkaline > Saline | place... | reverse complement strand
TCAAGCTCTTTTGGCGAAAGTTGCTTGGAGATGCTTTGTAAGAAAATTTTTGCTTCTTGGCTATTCAGTATAAAAATATCAATATTTTTGAGGGATTTCTCGAGTTCTTTTGAACCACCACTTAACTGACTTGCGCCGGGATTAACGGCAACAGGGACGTTATTTTTTTTAGCGTGGTTTGTAATTGGCAATAATATTTTGGAAGACTCGCCGCTGAGTGAGGTGATGTATAAGCAGTTTCCTCTTTTTATTTCATTGAGAGGAACATTTTTTTTGGTAAGTTTTTTGTTGGCACCGCGGTAAGCAAATATTGTGCGGTCACCTTCAAAAGAAGGGATTATGTATGACAGTCCTGTGCCTGTTGTTTTATCTTTTACTATGTGTGATGTATCGATACCAATATCTTTAAGTTGATCTTGTATATATTGTCCAGCTTTACCTGCTCCTGTTTTTATAATTGGAATTACATCAAAGCCAAGTTTCTTGAATGAGAAAGCCGCGTTTGTTGCGCCGCCACCGGTGCTATAGCTTAATGTGTCAACCTCAATTTTAGCGCCTTTTTCAAGAAGCAGATATGATTTGGTTTCCCGTTTATTTTTTAAAACGAGTGACTCAGGATTTTGGTAATGAATAAAGATGTCTTGTGTCGCGCCGCCAATAGTAAAAATTTTTTTCATAGTTATATCTCACAAAACAGGATTAGTTTCAAAAGAAATCGGGTCTTATATTTAACCATATAAGACCCGATTTCTTTTGGCAATTTATTCTAGGCTATCGCCTTCTTCCTAACCGGTTTCATAAGGACGCGATTGAGAGCTTCATTTGCGTGACTGACAAAGATTATTTCGATTTCATCAAGAAGATCTTTGAAATTGTACAGGTCCTTCTTATTCTTTTCTGGCAAAATGATATGCGCAATTCCATTTCGTTTAGCTGCCAAGATTTTTTCTTTTACGCCGCCTATTGCCATTACGTGACCTTGTAAATCGAGTTCACCGGTCATTGCGAATTTTGCATTTAATGGACGATTGGTAAATGCTGATAATATTGCTGAAAGTAGCGTGATTCCGGCGGAAGGCCCATCTTTAGGTACTGCACCTGCGGGAACATGAATATGAAGATCGCGATCTTGGAAAAGGTTGTTATTAATATTGAAGTTATCAGCATGTGCGCGAGCGTAAGTTAGTGCGGCTTGTGCCGATTCTTTCATAACATCGCCAAGTTGTCCCGTTAAGATTAATTTTCCCTTGCCAGGCATGAGGACTGCTTCGATTCTAATCATTTCGCCGCCAGCTGATGTCCATGCGAGACCATTACAAATACCAACTTCGTTTTTGGTATTGCAATCTTCTTCAAGGAATATAAGTGGGCCTAGGAATTTTTCGATATCTTTTACATTAAATTGTGGCACCTTTTGGTGTTCTACATATTCACGTGCAGCTTTGCTGAACAGTTTTTGTATCACTCTTTCTAGCTGTCTAACTCCAGATTCGTGTGTGTAATTATTTATGATGCATTGAATTGTTTCTGTTGGTATTTCAACGTGTTGCTCATTGAGTCCGGTGTTTTCTTGTGCACCTTTAATGAGGTAACGTTTGGCTATTTCTGTTTTTTCTTCATATGTGTAACCTTCGACGTTTATGATTTCCATGCGGTCTCTTAATGGTCGTGAAATAGTATCGAGTGAGTTTGCTGTTGCGATAAAGATTACGCGTGAAAGATCAAATGGAACGCCAAGATAGTTATCATAGAAATTATTATTTTGTTGTGGATCGAGGACTTCAAGCATTGCTGCTGAAGGGTCGCCACGGAAGTCTGAGCCAATTTTATCTAATTCATCGATAATGATGACAGGGTTCATACTTTCTGCTTTACGCATTGCTTGAATAAGTCTTCCTGGCATTGCGCCAACATATGTACGTCTATGACCACGGATTTCAGCTTCATCTTTAACTCCGCCAAGTGATATGCGGTGATATTTCCTACCAAGAGCACGAGCGATTGAGCTGCCAAGAGATGTTTTGCCGGTTCCTGGAGGGCCAAAGAAGCATAAAATTGGAGTGTTCCCATCTTTTTTTAACGCGCGAACAGAAATAAAGTCGAGTATGCGGTCTTTGATTTCTGTTAACCCGTAATGATCTTCATCCAAAACTTTTTTTACATGCTGAATATCGAGATTATCTTCAGTTTCTTTACCCCAAGGCAAAGTGAACATCCAGTTAAGATAATTTCTTAAAACTGTTGCTTCCATCGAGTCGGGTGCTGTTTTTTCTAAGCGGCTAATTTGTCGCTTGATTTCAGCGTGTGCCTCTTCATTTACTGGCAGTGTTTCAAGTTTTTCATACATTAATTCTATGTCTTCTGCATCATCTTCGCCGAGTTCTTTTTTTATTGCGCGAAGTTGTTCGCGAAGATAATATTCTTTTTGTGATTTATTTAACGAATCGCGTGTTGAGTTTCTTATACGTTCTTGTACTTCAGAAACTTCAGCTTCTTTTTCTAAAAATTTATAAACATGTGCCAGCAGCTCTTGATGGCTTTTTGTTTCGAGAAGATCTTGTGATTGTTCAATTGCTAAATTCATATGCGAAACAACAAAATCAGCAATTTTGTCAGGATCAGACATTTTTGAAAGAAGTAGGTTAAAATCTGGACTTAAACTTTGCCCACTTTCGCTCATATCTTCTGCTAATTTTTTTATATTTCTAATGTGTGCCTCAACCTCTTGTTGATTGTCATTAGCCGATACGTCAATAGGTTCAAGATATGCTGCCAGAACATTGTTTTCCGAAATGATTTCTTTTGCTTGTGCTTTGGCAACGCCTTGCACCAAGATTTTAATGCCACCTTCTGGTATTTGAACGACGCGCATGATATTTGCGATAGTGCCAGTTTTGTATAGGTCATTTGTACTAATTGCGCCTTCAGGATTTCCATCCTGATTTTTTGATGCAAGTAAAAAAACCAGTTTGTTTGTCTCAATTGCTTGATCAATGCCTTTAATGATGCGGTCATCAATTACAAGCAACGGGACAATCATGTGCGGAAATACGACAACGTCTATTGTAGGGATTACTGGTAATGATGACGGTATCTTATCAAGTCCCTTGTTTAGAATAGTTTCCATAGTGCCCCCTCTTCATTCCCCTATAGATAAGTTACGATACCATACTAGTCAGGATTGTTTTTGAAAGGCAAGAATTTAATCGAGGATACTTGAATAAGCTGACAATATACAAACGATTTTTAACTTGTAAACTGATAAGGGTTTGTTTTTTGAATAGGTGTAATTATGAATAAAATTGAAGCGTGGCCAAGCTTGGTTTGGATTGATCTGGAGATGTCTGGATTAGATATAAAAAAAGATAAGATTTTAGAAATTGCATGTATCATTACAGATACTAACCTTAATATTATCGCCGAAAAGGATTCGATTGTTATTTCGAATTCGCAAGAACTGATTGAAAACATGGATTGTTGGAATACTTTGCATCATACGCAGTCAGGACTTATTAATGATGTACGCACGTCCAAATATACTGTGGAAGCGGCAGAGCGCGAGGTATTAGATTTTATAAAAAGTTATTGTGAAGATAAGCAGGCGCCGCTATGTGGAAACTCAATATGGGTAGATCGCTTGTTCTTAAAGATGCAGATGCCTTCACTTGAGCAATATTTATATTATCGAATGATTGATGTTAGTACGGTTAAACAGTTGGCTAACTATTGGTATGGTCAACCAGGTGAAGAGATATTTAAGAAAAAGAGTGCGCATCGTGCATTAGATGATATTAAGGATTCAATAGAAGAATTACGTTATTATAGAGAACATTTTTTTAGAAAGAGTTAAATAATGGATATAAAGAAAATTATTGAGGCAAAGAAACATATAGATAGTAGTGTTGATATCGTTTTTTTTGATATTGATAATACTGTTTTGAATGCTGACGGGCCGGGAGCAACGGAATGGGCATGTGCATTTGAAAAGTATGTTCGTTCGTATGCAATTAAGCGTGAATGGTCAACGAATTATGCTTTGGCGCTTGCTACGAAGTATATATCTGATCATATTCGCAGAATGCGACCAAAGCTTGTTGAAAATGAAGTGGTAGAGTTAATTGGTTATATTAAACAATTAAATATTCCAATGATCGCCATTACTGGTCGTCCACTTGATACGATTGATGTTACCCTTACTCAGTTAAAGGAGTTTGGTATAGACTTTTCATCGCATCTATTTGATCCAAAGAATGTGTTGTTTGATACAAAAGAACATCCGGCGTTATTTCAGGATGGTATTATCACTTGCAACCACAACAAGAAGGGTGCATTGATACAGCAGTTTTTGCGTACTGTTCGGTATATGCCCAAAAAGGTTGCCTTTATTGATGATGACTTTGGTTTTATGGATGATGTAGAGAACGCAATGAGGGAATCAGCGATTGATTTTGTTGGTTTGCGTTACGCTTATTTGGATGATGAAGTTAATAATTTTGTGTTAACCGAAGATATGATTCCAGCAGAATTAAGGTGATTTATGAAAAAACTTTTGTTGTGTATGATTATTTTTTGCAATGCGTATGCGATTAAAGAATTTTTTATAGGACGCGATGGTATAACATACAGTTTGCGTAACATGCGGTTGAGTGATAAGAAAAAGGGCCATCTAGAATTACTTGGTCAACTAACTGAATGTCATAATCTTGGTTACTTAAAGTATTGTTCGTTTTATTTACGTCTTAATAAACGACACATTGTTTTGGTGATAGAAGATGTCAATCGTTGTAAGATTATAGCAAGTGGAACATTGTTTATTGAGCGTAAATTAATACATGGTGGAAGCTTTGTTGGGCATATAGAAGACATTGTGACTGATTATAATGCGCGAGGCCAAGGATTAGGAAAAATTATAGTTTTGCGTCTTGCTGAGTATGCCCAAGGATCTGGATGCTACAAAGTCATTCTTGATTGTGCGAAAAGCAATATTCCTTTTTATGAAAAGTGTGGATTTATGCATAAAGGTTCTGAAATGGAATTGCGTTTCCAATGATTTGTGCATAGTGATAGTGTCGGCGTCCAAAATGTTATCGTTGATGGTGGTGTTGAAATAGTCTCGTTATGCCAATTCTTTTGTTGATTTTTGTTGTGCTTCTTGCAAGCTCTTCGTGTTGTTTATATTTTTTTGAACTGAGTGTTTATATTTTTTTACTGGGATAACAACTTGTCCAGGTGTGGCCTGTTCAGGTGTGGCCTGTTCAGGTGTGGCCTGTTCAGGTGTGGCTGGTTTTGATTGTTTTTGTGAAAGATCTTGTACGGAAATTTTGGTTGGTTTTTTTTGTTTTGGCACTTGTTCCGAAATAAAAAGTACTTCTTGATAACTCCAAGTCGTGATGTAGCAGGTGTAGGTGGTCGATGAGATTAATAAAAGAAGTGAAAGATGTTGTATCATAATATTTCCTGACGCAGGGTTATCTTTACACAGGATGATCCTGATAGATTTATGTTAAGTGTAAATAAGATACAGAAAAAATAAAAGCAACCAGAACGGTTGCCTTTATCGTCAGATGAGATTTTTTATTTTGAAATCATACCAGAAAAGTTATCAAACAATGAATAAAGACCTGCGATACCAATGATGATGTAAATAGTCTTTATAAGGAAATGAAGTTTAACTAATATGGCAAGCCAGACTACAACGTTGAAATTTAAAGCTCCTATAAGACCCCAGTTAATTGCTCCTATAGCGCAAATGAACAGTGACAAAGCACTTAAATTATTGCCCATCATTTCACTCTCTCCAAGTTTAATGGTTTCACCTATCGTTTCTTTTACCATGTGAATTTTTTTTTTGCAAATTAAATCTCTTTACAATAAACGAGACATTAAGTAAATTTGTTAATTAGATAGTTCATAAGGGTCTTCTGCCGATAAGATCCCTTTAAAGTGGGGAGTGGTTATGGCAAAAAAAGAAGAAAAAGAAACAGGTTCTTGTGCTGGCAAGGTGCTTCGCGTAACGGGAACTGTTGTTGATGTAGAATTTAGAAAAGAACACACGCCCGATATATTAAACTTGTTAAAAGTTAGGATTGGCGATCATGAGGCAAGTTTAGAAGTTGAACAACAACTTGGTGATGGTGTTGTGCGCAGTATTGCGATTGAGAGTATTGAAGGCATTAAGCGCAATGACGATGTTTTCGATACAGGTTCGCCGATTAAAGCACCTGTTGGTGAAGCTGTTTTGGGGCGTATGTTCAATGTTCTTGGTGAGCCAATCGATGATTTAGGACCAGTTGAAGTAGAAGAGTATTGGTCTATTTATCGTGCGCCGCCAGAATTAATTCGTCAAAAAATCGAAGATGAAATTCAAGAGACAGGGATCAAAGTTATTGATCTCATTTGTCCTTATCTTAAAGGTTCAAAGATTGGTCTTTTTGGTGGGGCTGGGGTTGGTAAAACTATTTTAGTTATGGAATTGATACGCAATATTGCGAAAGAGCATGGTGGCGTGTCAATTTTTAGTGGTATTGGCGAGCGAACTCGCGAGGGTAACGAACTCTGGCTTGAAATGAAAGAGTCTGGCGTTATTGATAAAACAGCTCTTGTTTTCGGACAAATGGGCGAAATGCCCGGGGCTCGTTTGCGTGTTGGTCTTACCGGACTGACAATGGCAGAATATTTTCGCGATAAACAGAAAAAAGACGTACTCTTTTTTGTTGATAATATTTTTCGTTTGGTCCAGGCCGGTTCAGAAGTTTCAGCATTACTTGAGCGTATGCCGTCAGCGGTTGGTTATCAGCCAACATTAGCGTCGGAGATGGCAGCTTTTCAAGAGCGAATTACGAATACCACTGATGGTGCAATAACGTCAGTTCAGGCCGTGTACGTTCCTGCTGATGATATAACTGATCCAGCACCGTCAACAACTTTCATGCATTTAGATGCAAGTACAGTATTGTCTAGAAAATTAGTTGAGCTTGGTATTTTTCCTGCGATTGATGCGTTGCAATCTAATTCTAAGGGTTTGGATCCATTTATTGTTGGTGATCGACACTATCAGGTTGCACGTAAGGTTGAAATGATTTTGCAGCGTTATAAAGAGTTGCAAGATATAATTGCAATTTTGGGTATAGATGAACTTTCCGATGAAGATAAAAAAGTTGTACACCGTGCGAAGCGAATTCAAAAATTCTTAACACAGCCTTTATTTACGGCGGAACAGTTTAGTGGTATTCCGGGTGTGTATGTACCGCGTGAAAAGACGGTTGAAGACTTTGCACAGTTAGTTAATGGTGAATGTGACGATTTGCCAGAACCAGCATTTTATATGGTTGGAACACTAGAAGAAGCGCGGGAAAAAGCAAAAACCTTAAATAAGAAGTGATTTATGCGTTTGAACATATCTGGTCCTTTTGAAAAAAAAGATGTAATGGTCGCATGGGTTGAAATAAATACATCTGTAGGGAATTTTGTTATTCAACCAGAGCATGCGCCGATGATTGTAACATTAACGCCTCAATCCAAGATTGCTTATCGTTTACAAAGTGGCAAAGAAGAGGTGCGCGAGGTTATTAATGGTGTTGCGCATGTTTCGCGGAAAGATGTGACTATCTTGTTAACGCGGTAAATTATGAAACAGGTGCTAGGCACAGTTGTTGAAGGTTCATTATCTGAAGGTTTTTCTATTCGTATTCATCAAGATGTTTCACTTGAAGATGTGAAGACTGGCAAGTTTATTACGATTGTTGGTGCGCATCATCGTTTTTTTTCATTAATTACCGATCTTAAATTAGAAACAACTAATCCGGATATTCTTTTGTTTCCGCCACGTGAAGATGAAACATTATTAATGAAGTCATTAAAAAGAAAACATGTGTATGCGGTTGCACATGTTAAGCCCATGTTAATGTTGAATCAGTTTAATCATATTGTGCCAGTCAAAACTATTCCGGCACATTTTTCTTCTGCATTTGATGCGACAAATACTGATGTTGAATTAATTTTTGGTGCTGAAGAAGAACGTGAAAGTCGTTTTTTTTCCATTGGTTGCCCTCTTGATATGAATACGCCGGTATGCATTGACCTTGAACGATTAACCGAGCGCAGCAATGGAATTTTTGGTAAAACTGGAACGGGCAAAACATTTTTAACGCGATTAATTTTAGCTGGACTAATTAAGCATAAGAAAGCTGTGAATGTTATTTTTGACATGCATAGTGAATATGGATTGCAGGCGCGCCAAGAAGGAAAAAATAAAAATTTTGTTAAAGGCTTGAAAACACTTTTTCCAAGTGAGGTGGCGATTTTCTCGCTAGATCCTGAGTCTACGCGTCGTCGAGGAGGATCTCCTGATGTGTTAGTTACCATTTCTTATCAAGATATTCGTGTTGAAGATATTATGTCATTGCAAAGTGAATTGAATTTGCATTTAACAGCCCTGGAGGCTGCGTACTTAATTGTTGCTAAATATAAACATGATTGGCTGAATGTTTTATTGTCGCATGGTGAAAATCTTAAGGATTTTGCTGAAACAGTTGGTGCACACCCAGAATCTATTGCTGCACTGTACCGTAAATTAAAACGCATTGAACGATTGCCGTTTTTTACCCCGAAACCGCAGCAGCATTCAGTTATCGATCAGATGATGGAATATATCGATAAGGGTCTTAATATTGTTATTGAGTTTGGTAATCATACTTCGAGTTTTTGTTATTTATTGATTGCAAACATTATCACGCGTCGTATTCACAAAATTTATGTAGCAAAAACGGAGAAATTCCTTGGTTCACAACGCTTAGAGGATGAACCGAAAAAATTGATGATTACCATTGAAGAGGCACATAAATTTTTAAATACTCAGGCAGCGCAACAAACAATTTTTGGTGTTATTGCGCGTGAGATGCGTAAATATTATGTTTCACTTTTAGTTGTCGATCAACGACCCTCTGGTATTGATGCTGAAATTTTATCGCAAATTGGAACGAAAATTATAGCGCAATTAAGTGATGAAAGGGATATAGCCGCGGTACTTACTGGTGTTAATAATGCTTCGCATCTTCGCGGTATTTTAGCGTCATTGGATTCAAAAAAACAGGCACTTTTTTTGGGGCATGCAATGGCGATGCCTGTTGTTGTGCAAACACGTGAATATAACGAGGAATTTTATAGTGCAATGATGATGTTTTCTCATAAAAAAATGGCAGATGCAATCGAAGATATTTTCTGATACACTACAAGCAGTTTTTAACTTACATTTGATGGAGTTTCTCGTGAAGAAGGTTTTCAGATTTAGGACTATCCTGTTTTTATGTTTTTTTTCATCATCGAGTGGTATGGGTATGTTTGTGACAAGACGTAAAAGCTCTCTTGATTTGAGAAGAACTGACAGTTTTGAAGAGGTTTCAAAACTATATATTTTTGATGCAAGCCTTTCTCGGGGTGTTCCGTGTTTTGTATCTGATGTTTTGGATACAGAAAAAGGAGCACAAGTGGCTTGGCATAGGCTTGCATGGGATTACAAGACTGCATACTTTTCTCCTATATGTTCTAGTGATAAAACATTTCTGTTGCGGGCGTCTTATTTTTGTTATTTGGTTGGGTTATCAAAGCAGGGAGCTCATGGCAAGGATTTAAAGGGTGGGCTTAATGATTTAGCTGCTCATACACCGGTTCCTGATGATTTTAAAGAGGCGGTAGAACATTTTGGTGTTAATTCAGAAAAATTGGGTGGTGCTTATTGTTCTGTTATGTGAGAAGATAGGAACATATTTTTGCGTTATATTTTTTTATTCTCATTTATATATCCTTCGACTCCCGCTCAGGATGATTGGACCTGGTCAGTGTGATTGGATCTGGTCAGTGTGATTGGATCTGGTCAGTGTGATTGGATCTGGTCAGTGTGATTGGATCTGGTCAGTGTGATTGGACCTGATGATGCATGATTTTTTCCATTTTTTTGCCCGGTTTTTTCTTTACTCATCCAGAGCTCTTTTTTTTGCTTATAGCAATCTTCGCTAAGCCCCACACATTTTCTCCAATGTTTGAACGGCAGCTACATAAAAATCTTTAACTTTCTCAGCAGCTTTTCGAATTGCACTTTTTACAGCAGCCCAGTGATGCTCTATTGGATTAAAGTCAGGAGAATATGGCGGCAAGAATATTATCCTGCAGTTTGCTGCATGGATAAGCTCAACTATTTTTCTAGATTTATGGAAACTGGCATTGTCAATTACAACCACCATCCCAGGTTTCAAGGCAGGAATTAAGACCTGTTTTATATATGTTTCATAAACAACTGTATTCGAATATCCCTCAAATAAAAACGGCGCAAGCAGAACATTTAAATTGAGCGCTGCAGTTATATTGTATCGTGATTTGCGATAGGCTTTTTTTTGAGCATGACAGCGTTTGCCGCGTGGTGCCCATCCAGTAAGTAGAGTTTCATTGTCATCGATTCCAGTCTCATCAGAGTAAACTATATTTGCTGGATCAATTTTTTTGATTTGCTTCTGCATAATTAAAAGTTTTTTTTTAGATGTGTAACCAATTTTCTTGAGAGATCTTAACATTACGCTTTCTGAAACATCAATGTTGGTAAACTTTTTCCATTCAACTTTCATTTGCGAAAATGTACAATATTTATGGTTTTCTGCAAATATCTTGAATTGATTCCAGTCTGTAATTTTATGACTATGTCCTTTTTGATAACCAGATTTTGGCGCAAGGCTACGGGTCTTTTTGAATAAGTTTTGCCAGTCATAGATTACACTTCTGCAAACCTTAAATACCTTTGCCGCTTCAGTTATTTGCATTCCACTATCAATTGCTGCTATTACTCGCTCTCTCAGATCAATGCTAAATGCCATTTTCTTTTCCTTCTTAGAAATTTGGTCTTAGATTAGCATGTTTTGTGTGAAGCTTAAAGAATCTCGCTATACTCATCCAGAGCTCTTTTTTTTGCTTATACTGAAGTCTTTTTTCTTTCATCCTGAGCGGGAGTCGAAGGATTGTGGTGCTATTTCCTCAGGCTTAGGATGTGCACGTCGAACCATATGAGCATTATACCTTGTAGTTTGTCGCGAGGCTCTTAATTCCTGATGATGTTAGATAATGTTTGTAGGTTTGAAACAAAAGGGCGGAAAATTTCCGCCCTTTTCAGGATAATCCTGTTTTGTTTTTTTGAGGTCTATATTTTTTCTAGAAATATATCTACTCGATCTTTGTCTGCGTTTGTAAGGAATGTGCTTATGTATTTAAGTTCGCATCGTGCTTTTGGAATACTCGAAATGTAACAGATAGGCGAATCAAGCACAAGCTGAATGGTATCTGTGTACCGGTTGCTGATGCCTTTAAAAGAGAAGTAATTTGCCAGCGCTACAATGCTGCTAAATGATATGAGAATAATTCCTTCTGCAAGGCACTCAGCACTGTTTTGATTTGGAGTGCGCCATCTAGGTGTAAAATGTGAGAAACCAAAGAAGTCTGGTCTGTATTCCATTTCATACGATGATGAAAATGAACAGCTATTACTGCGCCATATGAGTGCTCCGCCTATGCCACCAAGGATTCCGCAAAGCCAGTATCTGACTTTTTTACTTGATCTTGATTCCTTCATTTGTGAGCCAATGACGATCAGGGCTGGAATAGCATCAATTTTTTCATTTTTTTGTTCGAGTTTTTGTAATGCCAGTCGTACAATAGATTTGTTTCCCGTTCGTACTCCGAGATCTAGAGCATCAAGCGGTGATAAATATTGGTTGCTTTCGGTTGTGTGAGAACTGCTACCACCATTGAAACTTGTTGAATGAACATGATTTATTTCTTTGATAGAAATTTTGTCGCCATATGCTGTTGGCACACTATGATAGCTTGCATTTGCACAAAGAGAGCTTGTAATGAGTAGTACTATGATATGTTTATTCATAAGAAATCCTTTCTATTTTCCAAAAGCGAAAGGGGCAAAATTAATTTTTTCGCCCCTTCATAAAACTGTTCAGACTAGGTTTGTTTATCGTATAATGTGCTAGATTTTTTCAGCAAGTGCTTTTAATCTTTTTGCAAATTTTCTGCCAAAACCAAAGCGATTTACTTTTGCTTCCAGTTTTTCAAGGCATCGTTTTGCATAAGGTTTGTTGTAGACACCTTGTTTTAAACTGAATAACAATTCAAAGTTTTTGATGAAACCATCTATATAAAGATTTTGTACTTTGCATGAGATAAGCCATTGTGAAATAGGAAGAGCGATAGCACCAGCTTTCAATAAGTTGTTAGTTGAGACGAGTCCATGTAGTTTTTTTGTGACTGATTCGTGTTCAGTGCCTGTACCGGAGTTTTCAGGTGTTTCTGGTAATTCAAATGATACTCCTGAGGGTTCGAAAACACTTTCAACAAGTTTTTTAACGCTGACTAATCCAAAGTAGCCCAAGATGGCCCTTGGTATATCGTAGATTCTGGATGCGCGCATTCTATTAATTTTAGCGGTCATGGACTTATAGTTTAGATCGATAAATTGATCAATATTAATTTTGTCGTCAGATTTAAACCCTTGATCGCGAATGTCTAGTGTTCTGCCACTTGGAATGATTGCTTTTGATGTTGGCAGCATATTTAAACATGCTTCGGTAATTTCAGAGGTTCCACTTTGTAGTCCGACATACAGTGCATCAAACGGATCGTAATTCCATGAGGTCATTTTTCCAAGATTGATATTGTATGATGGTGGAATGAGGCCTGCAAATTGATTGAAAACCCAATTGTTTGCTCCTGCTTCAAAAATTTCTTCCCGAATTGTAATTTTGTCGGCATATAGTTCAGGCATCAACGTATAAAAGGAGTTATCGTTAAAGTATGTGTAATTTGACCATGAAACATCACGGATTAACATTATAGTTTTAGCTTGTGATTGTGATGATGTAAGCGCTAGGCATAATGCGCAAAAGATTATTTTATTGGAGAGAGACATGTGGGCCTTTCATTTATTAATTATTAAAGTGCTTCAATTATAGTAGCTAGTTCTTCTCTGCTTGCTTTGCTGAAGAATGACAACTTGTTTTTCAGTTGTATTAGGTGTTCCTTTGCTTGCTTTTTATCAAATGTAACCTTGTCCGAATTCATGAGTGTTTTAAGAACGTCAACAAAGCCACGTATATATTTTCGTTGTACGTAATCTGTCGTTACAAAAGATGCTGCAGACAAGGCGAATGTTGCATATTTTGATTTTGATATATCGAATAAAATTGCTGCATCAGGCAACAGGTTTTTGCTGAGAGAATTTTTTGCTTGGCCACCTAATGCTAGAATTGAAGCGGCTGCACCTAGCCATTTTATAACACGTAGTTTATTAATGGTTGAGTTCATGGCCTTGTAACATTGTTCAAGTTGACTTGTTATGTCGAATTTGTCATTTACTACGATGGGTTGATTTCTTAGATTGGTGGTATTTCCTGTTTTAGAAATTGCGCGTGAAATAGGAAGCATAGCGAGAGATGCTTGAACAATATCAGCTTGTGCTGTCTCAATACCAATAACTAATGCATCAAAAGGATCATACGTCCAGATAGAAGTGTAAGTAACGTTGGGGTTCCATTCAGATGGTACAATGTTGTTAAATAACTTGAAGAGATAATTATTTCCCTTGCGTCTTTCTTCTATTAACGCAATTTTTTCTTTGTATGCATGGCCACCAAGCTCAATTGATGGGAATAATGCGTAGCGTGATGACGAGTTATACAGAACGTGTGGTCGCCATGAAATATCGCGAAGTGGGTCAGTGTTGGTAATATAAGCTTCTTGTGTGGCCCGCAATGAACCAAGAAGTAAAATGCAGCAGATTGTTTTTCTAAAAGACATAAAAAACCCTATGGTATATTAAATGAAACGAAGGATAATATCTAATTATAGCAGAAGTTGACCAGTGCGTAAAATTAAGATCTAGATTGTAGATCGAAGTTTGTCTGGAACGTAGTAGAAGGGGCGGATAGTCAGGATAACCTGGACCAGTATCCTTCGAATTCCGTTTTCAGCCCTCGCCAGGGCGGAGTTTCTTTTGAATGGCGATAGCGTATCGAAGGGGCGGGCAGGATGATCCTTCGACTCCCGCTCAGGATGATTGGACTTGGTCAGGATGATTGGACTTGGTTAAGATGATTGGACTTGGTTAAGATGATTGGACTTGGTCAGGATGATTGGACTTGGTTATGATGACTGGACTTGGTTATGATGACTGGACTTGGTTATGATGACTGGACTTGGTTATGATGACTGGACTTGGTTATGATGACTGGACTTGGT
>Ga0075125_10000829_pt1 | contig 14299 bp, 12 predicted proteins | sample AntAceMetag02UKN_FD_69810 | JGI IMG/M metagenome (GOLD analysis project Ga0075125, IMG submission 69810) | Saline lake microbial communities from Ace Lake, Antarctica - Antarctic Ace Lake Metagenome 02UKN | ecosystem: Environmental > Aquatic > Non-marine Saline and Alkaline > Saline | place... | reverse complement strand
AATAATATGGAATATCCATTACCACAATTTTTAAGCATTAAACCTAAGGTAGCTGGTCCTTTAAATTTCAAACAGCTCATATATATAGTCGGAGGAGTTGGAGGAGCAGTCTTCATATATTTTACTTCTGAATCTCTAGTAAAATTCTTTTTATTTGGAGTGCCTTTAATAATTATTGCAGTAGCATTCGCCTTTGGAAAGATAAAGGGATTTGAATTACCAGTCATTATAGGAAGATCTTTTGGGTTTATCTTTAAGGGGAAAAAATATATCTGGAAAAAAGTAGATTCTCCTGCCATAATAATTCCCCACGCAAAAGCAAAAAAAGAAGAAAAAATTGAAGACAGGACGGCAACATTAAAAATGTCAGAAAAAAGCAAATTAAAAGACATGAATAGATTAATAGAAATACATCCAAAATAATGCCAGCTGGATCATCACAACAATTTTTACCGATAGAACAGATTAGAGAAGGAGTAATGATTTTAAAAGACCATAGTTTAAGGGGGGTTTTAATGTCTTCTTCACTTAACTTTGCTTTAAAGTCTAGTGAAGAGCAAGAAGCAACTATTTATCAATTTCAAACATTCTTAAATTCTCTCGACTTCTCTTGCCAAATATTAGTTATTTCAAGAAAAGTTAATATCACTGGATATTTAGATAAATTAGAAGAGTTAGAAAAAACACACGACGACAACGAATTACTTCAAACTCAGACTAGAGAATATAGAAAATTTATAGAAAAGATTGTTGAAGGAGGATCTATAATGAATAAAAGCTTTTACGTTGTTACTCCTTTCTATTTATCTGAACTTCAGGGAGGGAAAAATAAAGGAGGATTATTCACTATAAGAACTGCTCCACACTTAACAGAAGAAATGTTCCAAAGAGCTAAAACCCAATTATATCAAAGAATGGAATTTCTCTCTTTAGGATTAAGAAGATGCGGAGTTTGGACTGTTGCCTTGAATTCAGAAGAATTAATAGAGCTTTTTTGGAGCTTATCACACCCCAAAGAGGCTAGTGTAGGATACTATCCTGAAGTTCCTCCAGAATTAATAAAATGAAATTAAACGAATTATTTGGAAAAAAAGAATCGGGCATACCTCAAGCTATGAATCTTTTAGATTTCATTGCGCCTCCTGCCATTAAAGTAGCGTCCGATCATTTTCAAATTGGTGAAAAATACGCTAAATCATATTTTATATTTTCATACCCAAGATATCTAAATACTGGATGGTTGGCTCCTATAATCAATATGGATATACCTTTAGATATATCCTTATTCTTCCATCCTATAGACACTGGCTTAATTCTTAAAAAATTAAGAAAAAAAGTAACTGAAGTTCAATCAGAAATAATAGAAAAAGAAGAAAAAGGATATATTAGAGATCCGATATTAGAAACAGCTTATAAAGACATTGAAGTATTAAGAGATAGGCTACAAACTGCTCAAGAGAGAATGTTCCAAGTTGGCATTTATCTCACAGTCTATGCTGACAGTAAAAAAGAACTAGAAAAGGTAGAGGGAACTATTAGGTCTATGTTAGAGTCTAAGTTAGTTTATGTTAAACCTGCTCTATATCAACAAGAAAAAGGAATCACATCTGCTTATCCAGCCGGGATAGATAAACTACAGGTACATACAACAATAAATACAAGCCCATTATCTACGGTATTTCCATTTGTATCGTTTGATTTAAGTTCTAACGAAGGAATACTGTACGGAATTAATCAACACAATAACTCACTAGTGTTGTTTGATAGATTTGGATTAGAGAATGCAAACTCTGTCGTATTTGGAAAGTCTGGTGGAGGAAAATCATATGCAATAAAATTAGAGATATTAAGATCTTTAATGCTTGGTATAGAGGGTATTATTATTGATCCGGAAAATGAATATAATTTTTTATGTGATGCTGTGGGAGGAAAATTTTATAATATATCTTTATCTTCTGATAGCCACATCAATCCTTTCGATTTGCCTAAAGTTCTAGATGATGAAAATCCAAAAGATGTCCTAAGATCAAACATTATTAATATTGTAGGATTAATGAGAATAATGCTCGGAGGATTAAATCCCGAAGAAGATGCTCTTATTGATCAGGCCATTGCAGAAACATATGCTGCGAGAGATATCACCGATAAAACTGACCCGAACTTATGGAAAGAGAGGGTCCCTTTGCTGTCAGATTTAGAATCAGTACTAGAAACAATGGATGGGGCAGAAAGTTTAGTTAGAAGATTAAGAAAGTTCACAAAAGGAGTATACGCAGGATTCTTTAATTATCCAACTAACGTCACTATGGATAATCAATTAGTCGCATTTGGAATCAAAAATCTAGAAACCGAACTACGTCCATTAGCCATGTATATTATTATGAGATATATCTGGAATACAGTTAAAGAAAGTTTAAAAAAGAGAATTCTAGTTATTGATGAAGCTTGGTGGTTAATGCAAACAGAAGACAGTGCTTCTTTCCTCTTCGGCATAGTTAAAAGAGGGAGAAAATATTGGCTAGGAACTACAACAATTACCCAAGATGTAAGTGACTTTATGAAATCAGAATATGGTAAGCCTATTATTACTAATTCATCTCTACAATTAATAATGAAACAGTCTCCTGCTAGTATTGATGTCGTGAAGGAGACTTTCAATCTAACAGATCAAGAAAAATTCCTATTATTAGAATCTCCTATAGGAGAAGGAATATTTTTCGCTGGAGAAAAACATGTCTCTATTAGGGTCGTGGCATCATACACAGAAGATCAAATAATCACCACCTCACCTGAGCAAAGATCTAAGATCCAAAAGATTAAAAAGGCTAAGGAAAATGTTTAAATATGTACTCAGATTAATAGTAGCGGTTTTCCTAGACATATGCATATTAGCTTCGATGACTCTTTATTTTCTGGGACAAGAAGGAGTTATAATAGGTGGAATTATAGTAGTAACATTAAAAACTATTAGTATTGGATTTCTACAGCTTACTCGAAACAAGAAAAAACCATCTAATGGAGGTGAATTTATAAAATGGATCGCTTTAAAACTAATTCCTGGTATTGGTTCTTTTTTTGCTACTAATACAGGACGCGTGTTAAGTGGAGCATAAAAAAATAATTCTATTTACAACTATACTGTTATTTTTATTAATATCAGTTAGCTTTTTATTTGCTCAAGAGTTGCAAGTACAATATCCAGAACTACCCGGAGTAGATAGAATTGATAGTTCTAAAGTTTCTTTACCAATACTTTTTACATATATTTATACTTTTTCGATAATAACAGCTGGAATTTTAGCCTTTATTCTAATCATTTGGGGTGGAATAAAATATATATCGAGCGCTGCTAACCCAGGTCGCATGTCAGATGCCAAAGAACAAGTAGGTATGGCTTTCTTGGGCCTGCTTTTAATACTCGGAGCTTGGATGATAGTAAATACTATAAATCCAGATTTAACTGCCCTCCAAATTGAACTAGTTGCCCCTGAAGGTGGATTTAAGCCGGCCAAACATTTTGATCCTTTAAAACTTAACATACCTGATGGGTTTAATCTTTTTGAACTTCCTATTGGTAGTTTAATCACTTCTGAATTTAAAGCATCTTCTTTCCTAACAGACACGGAAGATGACAATAAGCTTGATATAGATTATGCAGAAGAAGATTTAGAATGGCCACCTCTTATTAGGGACGGAAAAAGTTATGATACTGATTTTCAGGGAGCTCTATATGGAGCTAGATTAAAAAGAATAGTTGAAACTGCAGATACGGCTCTTCAGGTAATCACCAAGCTTAAGGCTGAAACAGAAAGTCTTTCCGATCTCATGAAAGAGTGTCAATGTCACAAAACATGTAAGGTTATTTCTGAAGGTTGTAACGAAGGATTCGGAGGAAAATGTTCTTGCGATTCAGGAGGAGATATTTGCAGTGAAAAAACAAAAGATAAATTAGAAGAACAAATTAATGTTAATAAACATTTATCAAAAGCATACGCAAAATTTCTGAATGCATCTAATTTAGTGGAAGACTATTATGACAACAATCAATCTGAAATAGACAACCTAAAAGATAACGAAGCCCGAGACTTAATAGGGCTAATGATAGAAGTAGAAAATAAGGGAGGATACAGCCCTTCTCCAGACCCTTTAGAAAGAGATATTGGAACTCAATTCTGGGAAATAGATAAATTATTAAGCTCTATGGAGAATATTAAAGAAAAAATAAATCCATACAATCAAGAGGGATTTGTTAATCTAATGACTTTTGCTGAAGCTAAAAGCTTAGAGCAGTCTACGGGCATATCTAATATAAAAATAAGACCATGGCAAGTTGCATTCTTGACCGGAATAAAAGATGTTGATGTCAAAAAAGATCCTGCCACATTTTATACTTTAGGAGATAATCCTATAACAAAAAACAATAAGATTATCTACGCTAAAGAAGAAGAAGATGATACAATGACTGTCCCAGATCTCACTCAAGAAGAAATAGACACAATTTTAAATACAAGAATTGACAGCTATGGCCTTACTAACTCAGAAGATCCCAACGCTGAATCTATATGTACAAAAATAGTAGAAATCCCGATAGGGACTGCCCTTGATGAAGCTATTAAATTAACCGCTAATATACGAGAAGAACTTCTTAATATATATAAATACGGATATGCGGAAATACTAAAATCTAAATTTGCACAACAGACAGCGGAGATAGTCAAAGACATGAGCTGTAAAACTGGCTGTCTAACATTTTGTCTCCCTCCGTTAACAATACCTGTGCCATGGCCACCTTTCGTTCTTGTTACTCCGAGCACCTGTATTCCAAGAAAAAACTGTCGTGGTGTTTTGATTCCTATATTAACCTTCGCAGTAGACACAGCAGATTCATTTAGTGGCAAAGATGGATTTAAAGGAGAAATAGAGGATTCATATAAAAAGCTAACGTCTGAGGATCCAATCGGAAAAGATTATTACTGCACAGATGTAAATGGAATTTGTAGAGATGATAATGGACGGATAATCAAAAGTAAGATTAAAGAACATGAATACACTCTTAAGGAAAAACTAATAGAAGTCCAAATGCTCTTAAATAAGGCTCGGGGTTCATCAAGTACTCAAACTGGAGAAAAGGGCATTTACGAAGAACTATTGGAAGAATATGTTCTCTCGGATATAGGAGAAGATATGGCAATAGATCCCGGACTTGAATTAGCTAAATTTAGAGATTCCAGCAAGATAGACCGCGTTGATTTACAGACATGCAGTATTCTATTCACTGAAGCAGGAGGATCTTCTGGTGAACAAGCTCAACGTAAGCTTTTTAGCTGTCGTACCGCTGAAGACTATGATACTATAACTAAAAATGATCGAGAGATATGTAGTACTGATCCATACCTAGATAGAAGATTCTTTTTCGGAGATAATGACAACAGAACATATCCTTTAAGTTGTTATTGTTATAACAAAGATACTGATACTTCTTACTACAACAAAGAAGATTTCCCGGGATTATATGCCTCTGCTATAGATCTAGGATTTCCGAACATAAATGATATCGTCAACACATTCTATGATAATCAAGATTTTTATTATTATGACGATGGATCCGAAATTGAGGGAATTGATGATATCTCAGACAAAATAGACAATATCACGACTGATTTAGCAGGTGACCTTAATCCTCAAGAAATGTTTAAATCATTCTTAAATGTAAATATTAAAGGTGAAACATTTATGGGATTAGGTAATAATTATTATTGTTGCATAAGATAATATGAAAAAAACACAAAAAATAACAATCGCAATAGTCCTTTTATCAATAGTTTTCAATATTGGCTTAGTTCTAGCTCAAGAAACAACTCTAGAACAAGAATACCCTTCTTTTACTGATAGAGTAGAGGCTCCTAGTAGTTCTAAGGTTTATCTACCTAATTACATCAAATACATATACTATGCTGTTATGATTTCGGGCGGAATAATAATACTTTTAGTACTTCTAATAGGAGGTTTTAAATTTATAGTATCCGCGGGTAATCCAGCTGCCATAACAGATGCTAGAGAACAAATATTATCTGGATTTCTAGGATTAGTCATTATACTTGGAGCATATGTAATCTTGAATGAAATAAATCCTGATCTAGTTGCTCTTAGAATTCCTATAATAAATTCTGTGAACAGGGGAATCATGCTTTATAATATGGACAACTGCGCTGGGCTTGATAATACTGCTGCAGGAGCTCCTGGAGTGCAAGATATACCTCAGGAAGTTCATTTTAAACTAATGAACAGCTCTGGTTCAGCAGATATAAACCCTCAAAAAAATACCACTATTCTTCCGAGATCATTCTTCTCATATCAAGATACTAAAGAAGATAAATTAACAATAGAATTTTATAATAATGATAATTGCCAAGGAACTCCTCATACCTGGCAATTAGAAGCTAACCGATGTTACAACCTCGAAGAAAATGGGGCTGACCTTAATATAGGATGTGTAAAATTCATATGGAGAACTCCTGGGGTATGGCTTTTCAATAAATTAGATCCTGAAACAGACGAGCCTGCTATACCATCAAAGTTACCTTTAGGATGGGCTGAAGGAGTGGACTATGTCGTTACCAGAATAAGCAGAGACGTACCCAATGGCTTTGCTGATAATATAAGGTCTATAGCTATTGTCGCTGACAAAGAATACGAAATTAATTATGGAGTTGTCATCCATAATCTTCCGGGAGCTATAAATAGCACTGAAAAGGGATGGTCTCATATATATTTACCTACTGAAAATATAAAAGGCTCTGGTGATAAAAACAAATGCCGAAGAATAGATGATGAAATATATACCTGTGGTGCATTCGATAAAGGTATATATTCTCCAAGCAAAGGTAGCTCTATCACCGTGTTTAAACTTCCCAACAATTCACCTAGTTTAAGTGATATATCTTTATATCGTCAAGCCAGTTATGATCCATTTATGGTAAATAATGAGAACAAAGATGCTAACTATATATTCACTCCAAACACTAGGCTGATCCCTGGTAACCCTTCTTGGGGAAAAGATGTTGGTTATATCAAAGTATTAGAAGGTGAAAAATGGAAAGACAATGGCAATGAAATGACTAATGATAAAAAACAAGTTCTAGAAATTACTAACGAACCAAAAGATTCTAATGGTGTTTCTTCTATAAGAATAGGTGATGGATCTAGATACTTTGTCTTGCTGTATAGGGGCTATTTTAAAGATTCAAATGTCATAGATCAGATAAATGCCCTATCAAAAGGAAATGACGCTCAATCAACAATAATAAACCAAGATACTCCTTGGTTAGGCACAGTTCAGTTCGATGAGAAAGTGGGAACTATAGTTATTCTAAGATACGGAGATTAAGCTGGTTTTACTACAATCCTTCTATCAGGATCTTGTCCTAAACTCTCAGTAGAAACATCTATTCTATTTTGTAGTTCAAGATGTATTATTCTTCTTTCATAGGCATTCATCGATTTAAACTCTTTTGGTTGTCCCGTTAGGGCAACATCGTCGGCATAAGACTTAGCTATCTCCTTAAGATAGCTAGTTTTTTTAGCCTTATAATCATTAATATCTAAATCTACAAATAAGTCTTTATCTAGCTTTCTCTTGATAACTTTATTAAATAGATGCTGAACACAACTTAGAGTTTTGCCATTCTCTCCAATCAACACTTGAGGCTCATCAAGAGTTATAGATACTTTGATAGTAGAGTCTTCTACTTCTTCTACATTTACTTTCACATCAAAAGAAGCAATTCTAAAAAACTCTTCGGTAAACTTTTTTACTTTAGTTGTAATTTTTCTTTCAAACATTTTTTTGTAATGAATATTTCTTTTTAGTAAAATGCTGTTGAACAGTTAAGAATATTGCACCTGTTATTAAATATATTCCTAATGCTGATGGTAATTGAAGCATTATAAACCCAAATAAAATAGGGAACATATATACCATTTGTTTCTGGAACATATCTCCAAATCCTTTCTTTTTAGTCTTAGGCTGATCTATAGTGGCAAACTTCATTTGGAAGAAGAATGTAACCCCAACTAATACTGCTATTATTGGAGAAGGCTCACTTAAATTCAATCCTAAGAATAGATTATTAATTTCTCCAGGCATTGGAATAAAGCTATATACATATTTTAAACTCTCCGTATTAATCCCTGTTTTGAATATATTATATACAGAGATAAAGACAGGCAATTGAATCAACATAACAACGAAGCTTGAAAATGGATTTATTTTATGTTTTTTATACAAATCCATCATTTGCTTTCCTTGCTCTTCCTTATTATCTTTGTACTTATTCTTTATTTCTTCTAATTCGGGCTGCAACAACTGCATCTCCATCTGAGATTTGCTAGCCTTGTCTTGCACAGAATATAAAAGAAATCTCACAAATAATGTTAAAAGGATTATTGCTATTCCTAAATTTCCAGTCAATAAATAAAATACAACCAATATGTTAAATAATGGTTGCCACAATATTACGTGAAAGAATCTCATAAATGCACTCATATTTTTTCTAATATACTATTGATTGTATTCTCCAGCCTAGCAAATTCTGTATCTTTATTAATTCCAGACAATACTACAATTACTATATCTAAATTTTTAATATTACTTATTTGTTGTTTTATGATCTCTCTTATCCTTCTTTTAACCAGATTTCTTTCGCTTGCTCTAGCGCAAGTCTTTTTACTGATTACTATTCCAATACGAGGGGATTCTAGGCCATTCTCAATGTATTTAAAAAGAAGTAAATCCTTTTTGATAGATTGTCCTTTTTTAAATACCCTTTCAAATTCCTTCTTCTTCTTTAATCTATTATTTTTAGAAAACATTTTAAGCAGAGAGTTCTTTTCTTCCTTTTTTTCTTCTCCTTCTTAATACATTAAGACCACCCGTTGTTCTGGAACGAACTAAAAAACCGTGGGTTTTCTTTCTTTTTCTAATATTTCTTTTAGTCTGAATAGCCATAATTAAATATCTTAATTATTACGCAGTATAGACTTAAACGGCCCTAAAGTCAACCTAGGTAATTATCCATAGCTTGTCCCCAAATTATCCACTTTTTTTACACACCCTTAAACGTATTCATGGGGTTTCCCTTGATTTGTATAATCAGGCAAGGTAGCATATCATAATTATATAGCTAATCAATAAGCTTTATGAATAATGAAGAACTATGGCAGGCTGTCCTGTCTCAAATTCAAATAAGTATATCAAGAGCTAATTTTAGTACTTGGTTTAAGAATACTAATATAATCTCCAGAGAAAAGGGCTCCATTATTATAGGAGTTCCTAATTCTTTCTCAAAGGAATGGCTTGAAAAGAAATATAATAGAATAATTTCTAAAGGACTTGAAGATATGAACGAGAAAGTGAGAAATATTGAATACACAGTAGTCAGCACTCCCTATATTAAAAAAATAGAAACATCAAAAATTAAGATACCAGTAGCTCAACTTGCAATAGAAGAGTTGAGTCTAGATAGAAATAGCAATCTTAATCCTAAATATACTTTTGAAAATTTCATTGTCGGACCATTTAATGAATTAGCACATGCTGCTGGTTGGGCAATAACCGAAAAACCTGGGATGGCTTACAACCCATTTTTTGTTTACGGAGGAGTTGGACTAGGAAAAACTCACCTTCTTCAAGCAGTAGGTAATAAGATTAGAAAAACAGCTAATAAAAAAATACTATATACATCTTCTGAAAGATTCACCTCTGGAATTATCAATGCAATAAAAAATCAAACTATTGAACAATTTAAAAATAATTATAGAAGTTTTGACGTTTTAATAATTGACGATATTCAATTTTTAGCAGGCAAAGAAAAAACTCAGGAAGAATTCTTCCATTTATTTAATAGATTATATGAATCTAATAAACAAATCATTATCTCTTCTGATAGACCACCTAAATCTATTGCTTCTTTAGAAGAAAGATTAAGATCTAGATTTGAGGGAGGAATGATAACAGATATATCTCATCCAGACTATGAATCAAGATTAGCGATTCTTAAGCAAAAATCCCAAGACAAAAAACTGATACTAGAAGACCCTATACTAGAGTTTGTAGCAGCTAGTATACAAAACAATGTTAGGGAGCTAGAAGGAGCCTTAAGATCTCTTGTGGCATGGCAAGATCTTAACTCTCAGAACATTGATATGGAATTAGCTAAGCAAATATTAAGAAAGACGATCAAGCCTCATACTCAGAATGTTACATTCCAAAAAATAGTTAAATGTGTAGCTGAATTCTATAACTTGAAAGAGAAAGAATTGTTCTTAAATTCACGCAAGAAAGAGATTGTAAGACCTAGACAAATAGCTATGTTCTTCTTGAGAGAAGAATTGAAAAGTTCCTACCCATATATTGGTAGCAAATTCGGAGGAAAAGATCACACTACAGCAATTTATGCTTGCGAAAAGATTAATAGAGAAATAAGAGAGAATGAACAATTGTGTCAGGAAATAGAATTGATAAAAGAGAAAATTTACGCCTATTGATAACTTGTGGATAAATAGTTGAATAACTTGAGGATAATAATATCGCCCAAATTGACCTCAAATTCATCCCCAAGTTTATCCATGTATATCAACAATTTTATCCCTACACTTATTAACATTTTATCCAGAGGAAAAGGCCTTGCCAACACTGACAAAAACATCGAAAATAGACTTATAATCATCCTATAGTAATAACAATAGTTAATTAAATATATGAAAATAATAATATTAAAAGAAAAACTTAAAAAAGCATTAAGCCTCGTAGAAAAGATTACAGGGAAGAATTTAACATTACCTATTTTGAATAATGTTTTGATAAAATCAGAAGAAGGATTTCTTAAATTATCTACTACTGATTTAGAGTTAGGTATTAATTATTGGGTACCAGCCAAAGTAGAGGCCCAAGGAGAGGCGACTATACCTGTTAGAATATTCTCTAATTTAATTTCGTTTTTAAATGACGATAAAATAGATTTAGAATTAAAAGAAAATAATCTAAATATTAAAACTGATAATCATAAATCAGAGATTAAAGGCTTAGATGCTAAAGACTTCCCAATTATTCCAGAAGTAGGCTCAGAGAATTCTGTTAATGTGGATACTAAGGATATCACACAAGGATTATTGCAAGTTATTGATTTTGCATCTGTTACCCAGGTTAGACCTGAATTATCAGGAGTATATTTTTCATTCCAAGGCAATGAATTGAAAGTTGTCACTACAGACAGTTTTAGGCTAGCAGAAAAGACGATATTATTAGATCAAAAGATGGAACCACAAACATTCATCCTTCCAAGGAATGCAGGTAGAGAAATTATTAATTTATTTTCAGAGAATAATAATGATATTAAATTCTGTTTTTCTCCTAATCAAATAATGGTTCAGGGATACTTCCAAGACACTGAAAAGCCTTCTGCACAATTAGTATCTAGATTAATAGAAGGAGAATATCCTGATTATAAGGCTGTTATTCCTAAAGAATTTAAAACACAAGTTATTATTTCTAGAGATGAATTATTGAGTCAGATTAAGAGTGCTAGTTTGTTTAGTGGAAGAACTAATGAAATTAAACTAAATGTTAAAAAAGAGAAGATAGAAATAATATCTCAAAATGTAGATTTAGGAGATACAAAATCTAGTATTTCCGTAGTAGTCAAAGGAGAAGAAACGAGCGTTAATTTTAATCATAAGTTTTTAATCGATGGATTAAGTCAGATTAAGTCTAGTGAAGTGATATTTGAACTTAATGGACAAGAAGGACCTGGATTATTAAAATCTAGTGAAGACAATAGCTATGTCTATGTGATCATGCCCATTAAAGCTGATTAATGTTTGAACCATTAGGACAACTTATTAAAAGGAATATAGCTAAATCTAAGTTTTCCAATGAGTTAGTGATTATCAGTATATTTAATGCAACAAATAAGGTAGTTGAAAAAGAGTTTGGCCAAAATTTAATAAAGCCTCAATCCTTTAAGGACGGGGTTTTATCGTTGAAAGTTAGTAATCCTATATTGTCTCAAGAGATACAGTCTAGGAGTCAGGAGTTTCTAGATAACATTAATATAGAGTTAGGGGATAAAAGGGTTTTGAGGATTGTTTTTAGATAGAATAAAGCCCCGGTCATGATCGACTCAGGGCTTGTGCGACCTCATAGGTAGAAAGATTCAGTTTATGAACTATATTATCTCTAGATCGAGATATATTTGTTCCTCTTACAAGAATCACTGAATGATCTTGTTCTGTATCTACTGATATCGTTCTCATCTCCTTAATTACTCTTTCAAGAGTTTCTAGTATTCTTAAGGGAGAGAAGAAAATTTCTCTAGCAGATTGGTCGCTTGTTTGGAATGTGTGGCAAACAGCCATATCGGTTTCCTCAGAAGAGACAACTCTTACTGTGCATTTCACAATTTCCATATAACCCTCCTTTATGATCAGTAGCCTATAATATTTTTTATAGTTTAGCAACCAAAAACCCTCAAAAGATGAGGGCTTTTATTATAGAAAATTAATATCCTCTATAAATTGCTTGCCACATAAATTTATTCCATATTGGGCCTGCAACCACTACACCCGGTTTTTTAGCCATAGATGTATTATCATTATTACCAGCCCAAACACCTACAGCGATATCTTTTGTATATCCAATAGTCCAAGAATCTCTAAAGCCATTAGTAGTACCTGTTTTAGCAGCTACCCAATGACCGGGGAAGTATAAAGCAGAATTAACTCCGAACATAGGAGCTCGAGCATCATTATCACTTAATACATCATTTAATTTTTGGCATGCATCTTGAGACAATACTCTTCTTGGTGTTTTGTTATTATCCTCAATAACATTACCCCTCAAGTCTTCTATTCTAGTAATGTATGTTGGAGCGACTCTTAATCCTTCTGTGGAAAATACTCCAAAAGCTGAAACCATTTCTACTAGTTTCACTTCTCCAGCTCCCAATACCAAGGAAGGCCCATAGGCTCCTGTTAAGGTAGTAATCCCTAAGTCTTTAGCTGTTTGAATAACATTATCTATTCCAGCATTCAGTAAAGTTTTAACAGCTGGAATATTCAAAGATTGAGCAAGAGCATATCTTAGAGAGATTTCTCCTCGATATAGTCCGTCATAGTTTTCTGGGATATATTCTTTGTCTCCCCATACTCCAAAATTAGTTTTTATGTCAATTACTGTATCCTCTGGATCGGCTCCCAATGCAAAAGCAGTAACATACGCAAATGGTTTGAATGATGATCCAGGTTGTTGTCCTTGTCCGAATGTAGCCACGTTTACAGCAGGCTCAAATTTACAGTCTAAGCCTGGAGTACAACCCTTAGGAGCTACTTCCCCGAAATAGTCTTTAGAGCCCACCATGCTCAATATTTGGCCGTTGTGGGGGTCGATAGCAACGAGTGCTGCGTTGTATGCATTGTATGCTCTATTGTAATTAGCTCCTTCTTTAACAATCTTCTCAGCCTTCTCTTGTAAATTAATATCAAGAGTTGTATATACCCTTAATCCGTGTTCTCTTAGGTAATTATCTCCATATTTATTCAAAAGATAATTCTCAACTTCTAATATAAAATGAGGAGCTTTATCAAAATTAGTTATTGGTTTTTCAAACTCAATAACTGTTTCTTTGGCTAATTCGTATTCTTCTTTAGTAATATAGTTTTCATTGTACATTCTCTTTAGAACATAATTTTTTCTTCCCAATAGCTGTTCTAAATGTTCTCCGTACGGATAGTAATAACTAGGTCCCCTAATCATTGCTGCGATTATTGCACTTTCTTCTATTGTTAATTCCTCAACTTTTTTATTAAAATATGAACTAGCAGCTTCACCAACTCCGTAAATATTAGGACCCATAGAAACTTGGTTTAAATACCATTCTAGGATTTGATCTTTAGAATATTTTTTATCTAATTCTAAACTTAAAACAATTTCCCTGATCTTCCTTGTTGCAGTCTTGTCCATGTTCAAGAAAGTGGATCTTATTAGTTGTTGGGTAATAGTAGAAGCTCCTTGAGCAGTTGTTCCAGATTTAATGTCGAATAAAATAGCACCCGCTATTCTTCTGTAATCCAATCCGCTATGTTGATAGAATCTAGCATCTTCGGTAGAAATAATGGCATTGATTAAATGTTGAGGACTATTATTTAAATCAACAGGGATTCTTTTTTCTTCATTATATAGAGTTCTTAGTAAAACAGTGCCAGTTCTGTCATATATCTTAGTTGGCATTATTTGTTGTCTCTC
>Ga0075125_10000828_pt1 | contig 14300 bp, 14 predicted proteins | sample AntAceMetag02UKN_FD_69810 | JGI IMG/M metagenome (GOLD analysis project Ga0075125, IMG submission 69810) | Saline lake microbial communities from Ace Lake, Antarctica - Antarctic Ace Lake Metagenome 02UKN | ecosystem: Environmental > Aquatic > Non-marine Saline and Alkaline > Saline | place... | reverse complement strand
TTGTGTTTCTGTGCTGAAACAATTTTGTATAGAATCAATGAAAATCAAGTTAGGTTTTTGTTGTTGTGTAGTTGTGATGATTGCGTCTAAGTCTGCGCAGTCCGAAAATAGTAAATTTTCATCTGTTGCACCAATCCGCCGTGCACGCGAGGCTATTTGTTGACATGATTCTTCTGATGAGAAATAAAAAATACGTTTTTGAAGTGCAATTTTGTGAGCAACTTGCAGCAGAAGCGTTGATTTTCCGATTCCAGGATCGCCGGTTAAAATAATTAGTGATCCAGGAAAGATTCCGCCGCCAAGAACACGATCCCATTCTTGTATGCCACTTTTGATCCGTTGTGTGTTGGTTGTTGGAATTTCATTAAAATGTTGAAGGTTGATTCTTGAAGATATATTCTGTATTGTGCTTTTTTTTGCAGGAGCAGCAATTTCAATAAACGTATTCCATTCCTTGCATGAAGGACAATGGCCAATCCATTTTACGGATTCGTAATTACAGGTACCACAGGTATATAAACTTTTTTGTTTCATGCCATAAGTTTATATGAAAAAGAGAAGCTTATGAATATTACTTAGGCAACTTATCTTTGTGATAGGCTAGAATATGTCTGCATGCATCATTTATATCACCAAATAGTATTTCAGATTTGCAAAATGCGCAATTAAAGCCAGATTCTACTTCGTTGATAAAGTTTCTTTGGAGGTGCCTGAAGATATGCGTTTTGCATTTAAAGGGTTTTCGACATATAGGGCATATATGTGAAGGCGTCGTTACTGTGTTGGTCGCTTTTGCGATAGACTCTGACTGTATTGTAGGCATATAATCTGTTGATGTGTATTTCTTTTTCTTTTTTGGCAAAGTTTTTTTAATAGTTGGCCTGGATTCAGGGCGCGTTCTTTTATGAGTATATTCAGGGGCAAATGCCTTATCATCAGGAAAAACAAGATTTTCAATCGAAGGCATTGTGGGCCCTAAAATAGTGGATGTTTCGTCGTCTTCCATTGAGTATAATGAGTTGGCTATGCCTAATAAAAAGAATAAATATAAAAACTTTTTCATAAAACTTCTCCACTTATATTTACAGTATATATTAAAATTCTATTTGTCAAATTCAGGGTGCTTGGAGGGCGGTTTTAATCTTTAGGTTTTTTGGTGGTAGCCTTCTTCCCATATGAGTGCGTATCTTTTTTTTCGCGCGTCATTATCTTTCAAAGTAGCCTTTCTTTTACTTTCTTTAATTCGTCTCATAGTTTCCGCGGAGACAAGAGTTTTTTCAGATGGAATTGCTTCTCCTGGGTGAGCTCTTTTCATGTGCGCCATGAGAGAAGGGCGGGCTGAGAAAGAAAGAAAGCATTCGGGAGCAGGGCAGCTAAGTCTTGTTTTTTCACGGGAAAGGTAGTTTAAGAGATTGCCTCTACTTTTAAATGCAAGTGATGGGTAGGTCTTAGATATTAGGCTTCCTTTTTTGTCTCGTTTGGCGGAGTAGGCTTCTACGAATTTTGGTCCTAGATATTTTGTTGGGCATAGAACTTGTTGTTCTTCTGCCGGAGGTTGAACTGGTGCTGAAACTTCAGTTGGCTCAACGCGTAATTCGGCGATTCCAAATGGTCGTGATACCATTTTTGGCCATGGCTCTAATGTAGTCGGTTTGGCTTTTTTTAGAGTTCTTTGTTGCTGTAGCGCATCTTGCGATTCTATTCGGCTTCTTACACGTCTAAACGCTGATGGACGTTCGCTTTCCATTGCTGTGATTGAGTTATAACAACTAAAAATACATAAAAATATACAAAGTTTTTTCACAAAAATTCCCCCATTTTTCTTTTTATTGTATCTTATTATTGCACAACTTATTCTATTTGTCAAGTTTTTACGTTTCTAATTGTTGCTCATATTTGCGTGCAAGTGCTGTATAATTTGTTTGTCGATCAATTTCAAAGCAGTCACGACAACGTGCTTCATAACATTCTTCAGCGCCGATTAAAATGAGTGGATCATCAAATTTAGCCGGTTTATGATCAGTGAGTCTTTGTGTAAAACGTGCTTCTTTGCCGCAGCGCATGCAGATAGCTTTAAGTTTTGTAACGTTATCAGCTAGTGCCATTAGCGTAGGCATGCACCCCATTGGCACACCACGAAAATCGAGATCAAAGCCAGCGACAATAACGCGTTTCCCTTCATTGACAAAAGTATTGATAAGATCAACAATTTCTGCACTAAAAAATTGTATTTCATCAATACCGACAATATCAGTGTGTGGTGTAACAGATTGGCGTATGACTTCAGGATTATCGGTTGCGATTGAGGAAAGTTTGTTGCCGTCGTGTGATGATAAGTATTCAATTTCGCGTCTATCGTCTAGGCTGTGTTTAAATGAGACAATTGACTTGCGTGCATATTGTGCACGGCGCAAGCGACGGATTAATTCTTCTGTTTTTCCTGAAAACATTGAACCACAAATAACTTCTAAAGATCCTTTTTTTTCCTTATTCATGCGTTCCTTTTTTATATCAACTATACATAAAGTATAGCATATATTGGGAAAAGGGTCATTTTTTACAAAGGTTTTATAGCAGTTCTGGGAGATACGTTTTTTGGAGTGTTTTTATTGTTGTTTCTGGACGAAAAACAGAGAACAGCTTACGATATGAGTAATACAATAGTTTAAGTAAGGGGATTCTTAGTGTCTGAAGAGTATATAAAGGTTATTTCATCAGGTCCCTTGCATGGCGAAGTTTCCGTTGCTGGGGCAAAAAATGCGGTATTAGTGAGTATGGCTGCAACGTTATTAGCTGATGGTGAATCGATATTAACAAATGTTCCTATTTCTTCTGATGTGCGCTATATGGCAATACTATTGCAGTGTTTAGGGGCAGAGGTAGCTCTTGACGAGGAAAGAAAGCTTGTAACGGTTGATACGCGGTCTGTTTGTTGTTTTACGGTGAATCCTGACGTGATGAAAAAAATGCGTGCATCAGTGTTGGTAATGGGTCCATTACTTGCACGTTTTTCGCAGGCGAAATTGGTTTTTCCTGGTGGGTGTTCAATTGGTGCGCGGCCAATTAACTATCATTTAAAGAATTTTAAAAAAATGGGCGTTGAGATTCACTATGTTGATGAGGTTTTGCATGCAAAGACAAAGAAATTACAATCGTGTCGTATTGCATTGGAGTATCCAAGTGTTGGAGCTACAGAGAATATTTTGATGGCTGCAGTGCTAACGGAGGGAACAACGACTATTGTTAATGCAGCACTTGAGCCAGAAGTTTTAGATTTGATTGAAGCTTTGCAGTGTATGGGTGCGCGTATTGTGATTTGTCCGGCAGCAATTATTCAGATTACGGGTGTTACATCGTTGAAGCCTATGAATCATTCGGTGATTCCTGATCGTCTCGAAGCAGGTTCACTTTTGTTGGCTGGAGCTGTTACTGGTGGCGATGTATTTGTTACTAATGCTCGTGCGTATGATATGGATATTTTTTTAATGAAGTTGCAGGAAATGGGTCATAAAATTGAAGTTGGATTGAATGGCAATGGTGTGCGCATTAAAGCAACACAGTTGCCTGAGGCTGTATCATTTAAAACAGGGCCGTATCCAGGGTTTCCAACAGACTTGCAATCTCCGATGATGGTTGCGCAATGCTTAGCGACTGGTACCTGTGAAATTCATGAGACAGTTTTTGAAAATCGTTTTTTACATGTTCGCGAACTGCAAAAAATGGGCGCGCAAATTAAATGTATTTCTGGTTCAGGCCTCGCCTGTTCAGTCGGGGACTGTGACAAGGTGCAGGTAACGGGAGTTGAGGCATTATATGGGACAAATGTTATAGCTACTGATATTCGTGCGTCATGTGCACTAGTTTTGGCTGGAATGGCTGCCAAGGGCAAGACGGTTATGACAGGGGTCGATCATTGGCGACGTGGGTACGATCAGTTGGATAAAAAGTTGATCCAGCTTGGACTGCGAATTTCTATTCAGCCAGTGGACTATCTTATTCCTTCTGCGCGTAACGCAGAACATTTTATTTAGAAGTACTGGCACAATTATTGACGTTCGAAACTGCTTGTAAGTTCTAAAAGTTCTTTTGTTATTTTGTCTTGGCGAAGTTTGTTATAATCGCGTTGCATGGTTTCAAGTAGTTCTTCAGCGTTACGTGTAGCGTTATCCATAGAATGGAATCGCGATGCTTGTTCTGATGCAAGAGAGGAAAAGAGCAGTGATTCTATGCTTACTGTCAGATATAACTTTGTAAGCATTTTAAGGATATTTTCTTGGTTTTCTGGCCAAGTATACGCATCAAGTGATGTGGAAGCATTTTCTATTGGTTGCATTGGCAATAACATTGTTTGAGTTGGCTTTTGGCTAAAAAAAGATTTTGGTGTATTGCTCATTACAATAATTTCTTTGTAATTATGTGCATTGTTGGTAACGAATGATGATAGCAAGTCAGTAATATTTGTTAGGGTTGTGCTTGAAAGATTGTTGAATGTTTCAAGCGGGCGACCTATTTTTTTTTGTGCATAATCTTGTGCTTTTTTACCAATTGTAATGATGTCTGTTTTTTTCGATAATTCTGGAAATTTTAGCTCAAAATATTTGAACAATCCAACATTGAATGTTCCGCAAAAACCTTTTTGAGAGCCTATTAGAATAATTAATGTGCGGTTATCCTTGGTGCCAAGTTTAAAGTATGTCTCTTGCCATTCATCATCACTTAATAACTGTCTTAAAAGATGATTTACCTGATCTTTGTAATGAGTCAATAACGGTTCTTTGTGTGCAAGACGTGTATGTGATGACATGGCAATTAGACGTGTTGCATGCGTGATTTTTTTTATCGTTTCAACAGCATTTATCCGTTGATTCATTTGAATGAGTTGAGACATACATACCCTCGTGTCGGCTATTCAGGATAATTCTGTCAGGATTATCCTGACAGGGTTACTCTGTTAGATTTTAGCTTAACAGCAACTTCTATTTTTAAAAAGATTTTTCTGAACAGGATTATCATGAAGGCGCCTGTTTATACATGCACTTCTATCCAATCTTGTTCAGGCGAGGCCTGTTCAGGCGAGGCCTGTTCAGGCGAGGACTGTTCAGGCGGGGACTGTCCAGGCGGGGCCTGTTCAGGATAATGTTGTTTTCCTGTATCAAGCCATACACGATCCATTAACGTACGAGTTTCAGGATTAAAGTTAAGGTTAATTCCTTTAAAGTTTCTATTTTTTATTTGTTCAAAATAATTTGTAAGTTTATTTGTTGTGTATGGTGGAGATAAGTTTTGTAAAGCATCAATCAGTAATGATGCAGAAAGATATGCTTCGAGTGAGGTTACATCTTTTCCTTCTTCAGGCATGAATGTTTGAAGATCATTAGCATACTCTTTTACTAGTTGTATAAGTGTATTGTTTGGATTTGGAACGATGTTTGACATTGTGAGCGAGAGTCCTTTGTTGCGTACAAAGGTTGAGAAGGCACTTGTAAGAAAACTTATGCCAAATAACTGCGTTTTGCTTAAATTTAATATACCAATTTGACGAATGAGTTCCTCAGATGGACTTCGTGATGAAAAAAATAGAATTGCTTCAGGTGCAAAATCGGTAATATCTTTTGTTGCTTTTTCTACGTTAAGCGTATTGGTTTGATAGGATGTTTCGAGAATGTTTGTTATGCCGTACGTATCATTTAATACTTTTTTTGCAGCATCACGCCCAGGATAACCATAGGAATCGTTTTGGTAAAAAATGGCAAATTTTTTTATATGGAGTTTTTGGACTGCGTAATTAACTAAAGCTGTTGCTTCGTCTGCATATGACACGCGTGTACTGATAACGTTTTTAGTAGAAGCATTTCTGAAAAATGTGCCGCCCGTATAAGGAAAGAGTGCGGTCATATTATATTGTTGTATTAATGGTAGTGCAACTTTGAATGTTGGTGTTCCTGTTGGGTTGACAATAAGATTTGTTTTAAATGTTTTAAAGAGTTGTTGTACACATTTATGTGTTTTTGGTGGTTGATATCCATCATCAAGAAAGACAAGGCGTAGAAAGCGTCCATTAATACCACCATAGCGTATATTTTCTTTGTTTAAGCGCAAAAAGAGACCCACTTTTGTTGCTCTACCAATATGCTTATTTGAACCAGTGAGTGAAAGGGGAGTGCCAATTAGCAGCTCATCGGTATGGTCGCATTTTGCGTTTTTAATTGCAGCGAGCAACGCAACAGGTTGCGTTTGTAAATGTGGAACTGTATCTAATGTTTGGCAGGTCATAAAATTATGTATATTGTGTTTGAAGTCGGTATGTTTTTGTGGGTTTTGATAATAATGGTGGAGTGTCCAATCGGTTCCAGTGCCGGCCGTATCAAGAACAGCAAATGAATCATTGTGAAAATCATAATATTTTTTGTGTGGCAATATTGGGGATGAGAAAAGGGCCCATGTCGTAATACCTTTTTCTGGTGCAGAAAGTCTAAGCCCACTGGTTAGACGATAGGTGATAACTGGGTTTTCTGCCTTTATTTGTGTTGTTATGTGTGGGGTTGGCGGTTCATTGAAGGAGTTATATCCTTCGTTGCTGAATAAAATTTGTGCTTGTTGATTGTGTCGAGTTGTATAGTTAAGTGTGAATCTATCTTTCAAAAGATTGAAAAATGTTGAAAGTGCATTCATAAAGACTTTTTGTTTTTGGTCGTCTCGTGTTATTTTTATTCCAATTTCTTGTGCGAGGCTAAAGTTTTTCCAGAAATTATCAGTTTCATGAGGTCCTCTGATATAGATAATTTGGTCAGGATTTTTAATGATGAGTTGAAAAATAATGCCCAATGTTTCAAGTGAATATGCTCCACGACTGATAGTATCTCCCAAGAAAACAAGCGAGTAATGAGGGTCAAGGTTAAGATCGTTGTCAATAACAGGCTTAGCCTGTACAGGATTATCCTGTACGGAAACTTTGTTTTTTATAGAGAATTCTTTAAGGAAATTAAGCATTCGAGTTAATGAGTGAAAGGCGCCGTGAGTGTCTCCTAGCACGATATAATGTTGTCCCGTTTTTGCTTGTTGATCGTAGATTGTTGTAAGTTTTTTTTGTTGTATTTCAGTTGCGTGTTTTAAGAGTGTATTGAATTCATCTTTTGGCCACGAAATGGAAATTTTGTTACCAAAGAGTGATGTGACGATATTTTTAGCTGTGATAAATATGTTTTTGAAAGATACCTCATGATAGTCACGATATGTTGGATTATAAAAATTATCGTCATAAAGAGGAATGTTTTCATCGAGTTTTTGATAAAAGGCAGTAATTTCTTGTAAGTTTTGCCAATACAAACCCAGCATGGAGGTGTGTGTCATAAATAGAGACATAATACTGAATAATATTATTTTTTTCATAAATGCTTTCTTTTTAAACGCGGATAAATAACGTATAGAAAACTAACATTACCAAAACAAAGCATGCGATGGGTATGACTATTGGCATAATCTTGAAAATTTTTTGTCTATTTTTTTTACTTTGTATACTCCAAAGATTGAGTGATAATGTAAGAATGATGATGATTAAACAGTACGTATAAACGATATCACCTGTTGTGAGGTATCCAGTGCGTGGGGCAATTTTTTGAATTATATAACGGTAGGTTAAGATTGCTACCAAATTCTGTATAGAAAAAAACATGACATTTTGTTTTGTTAGATAACAGATAAGACTTATAAAAAACATAATGATTAGTGGAATGAAAATAGTAAAAATGTCGCCCAAATTTTTCTTTTTGAATCCGATGCTATACAAGACGCATGGATGTTTAGCGGCACTGATATTGTTCGTATCTTTTACCGCAGTATAACCAAATGAAACGTTTTTTGTTGCGTATTGCCAGCCGGCAATTTTGAGTCGTTGTGCAATGACAAGATCTGATTGAGTTGTAATAAAAATAAGTTCTTGTGGTCCAGCAAAAAGATTTGTTAATACGAGTGATATTTGATGATCATCAAGTGGAAAGGTGTTATAATTTAGGGTGTTAGAAAACTCTATTTTTACATGATATTCAGCGATAGTTAAATTATCTTGAATTTTGAGAAAGGGGCCCTTTTTATCAAGAATTTTTCCTTTTTCAAATATGAAGTGAGAGATGGTTCCCAGTGAAATAAGCGTTGGATCAAACTTGAAAGAAATGATCGCATTCGCAACAAAAATATTTTGGTTTGGATCCATGGTTGGTATATCAAGGATGACAAACTTAGGTTTAACAATGGGGATTCCCCAAGGCAAATCTTTTTTTAAAGTAGGTTTAATGGTATAGATTTGTGGAACGGGATCAGTTGGCCTGAAGTTGTGTATAGCGATAAAAAGAAGTGTGGCGATGCATCCAACTGTTATGATAACAGATAGTACAAGAGTTTTTAATTCACTCATGTTTTTTATCATTACGTAGCTCCTTTTGGGAAATGTGGCTGTTTTGAATTTATCAAGGTAACTTCTTTTTTGTCAATTGAAACAATGTTTCCTATCAATTGGTGCGTGATTTTTATATGTGCCAGAGGTATTTTTATTGCAATGTTCCCATGTTTAATAGTGCTAGTTTGATAATTAATTTAACAGGCTAAAATTTGTTCGTTTTTTTAGGTAGGATTGCGACTTTGCAGGGTTAATGGTCCGGATGTATTAGACCCTTCGACTCACGTTTCGACACAATTAAGCCCGATCATTTCTAGATAAGTCTAAGTATTAGGGCGAAGGGACTTTGGGAACAATTCTTTTCAGCTGAAGGTTATGTTGTTTTGAAAAGAATGCTGATAATGCGCCATTTTTTTTGTTGCGTTAGATAATCCAATGGTTGTGATGAGTATTAAGAGAGCAATCCTATTCAGGATAATCCTGTTCATTTTTATCCTCTCTGCGTTAAGATTATTATAAACAAAAGGAAAAGATAACTCGATGATGATTATTATTGATGGATATAACTTAATTAAGCAGGTTTTAGGAGTAAAGCGTCTTTCACATAAGCAACGTGATGCATTTGTGCAGGAATTATCTGGGTATTTAAAAAAGAGAAAATTGCAAGGCAAGATTGTTTTTGATGGAGGGGAGTCAAGTTATCAATATCGAGTTAAAAAAGGTTCAGTTGAAGTTATTTTTTCTGGGTACAAGGAAAGTGCCGATGACGTTATTTTGCGTTACTTAGATGAATACAAAGGGCACCAAGTTGTTCTGGTTTCATCTGATCGAGAGTTGCGCGATTATGCACATACCTTGGGAAAAGAGTCGATTGGTGCACCTGAATTTTATAAGAGGTTTGTTGATACTTCCATGGCAATAACGTCATTGGTAGGTGGGCATGATCCGACATTATATAAACTGTCTGAAGATGCCCCGTCAGATCTAGATCAGTTAATGATAGAAGCTACCGATCGGGTAGAGACGAAGGATGTTGATCGTGAAGTACCAGTATCTCGAGAGCGTGCATCGCATAAAGCGTCCAAGAAAGAAAAAAAGCGGCGGCAAGTGTTTGATAAATTAAAATAGAAAGAGATGTAGTTAAGTAAGAAGGAACCAATAAAAATGTTTTGTTTTTAAGGAGGGTTAGTTTTTTTAATGATACGGGTAGTGGATGATAAGAAACCACTCACCCAAATCGCCCCGAAATTTTGCCCAAACCTTGCAAGAAGAAGAAGTGTAAGCTTAAAGTAAGAAGTGAAAAATGTAGTTTCTTCAAAAAAAGGAAAAGGAAATGAGAAAAATTTTATTTATAAGTGGTATTATCTGTGAACTGAGCGCTATGTATAATCCACCAATGCTTGGACGTTATGGTGAAGGATATCCTATGCGTCAGTTGTGTAAGGCAGATGTTACTTACACAAATATTACAGTTCCACCTGTTGTACAGAAGACAATTGGTGAGCGTAGTAATGTTTTATTTTCTATTATGTTTGTTGGATCGTATTTAGAGGCGGTTGGTGAAGAAAGGCCGGAGAATATTATAACTCATCCATTATTAAGTCACTGGTGGGAGCAGTCTGATGAATACAAGAAGCTTACGGAAAAAACTAAATACTTTAATAAAAAAACCTCAATGGGGCTATTTGATGCATCAGGAATAAAAGTGGTTGCGGGGGACAATGGGATACCTGTTGATGTGTTGCGACCTATTGATGTTAATTTTCATCCAAGTAGTGATGGTGTCGACGCTTACTCGCCAAATAATGGATTAATTTCCTATGATAGGAGCAAGGCATTCGCTAAATTTTGGTTAATTGTTGTATCTCCTTTTGATGCGCAGAATATTTTTGTTGGATTGGTGTTTGTAGCATTAAATCCAGAGATGGAGGTGAATTTTGAAAGGATATGTGCGGCAGAGAATCATTTAGATGGGGCACAAAGAATCGCTGAGATCAAAGAAATATTAGATCCTATTTTTTTAAAACGATTGGAAGCAAGTTTTTTTGAAGCTATTGCGGACGGCGATTTTCCGAGAGCTTTAGATATTTATACAAGGCTTTCAAAATTTTCAGGTGCTCTTGTTGATATTGAGTTGTTTCTAGAGATTTTAAATGTATACGGGGTTCCCATATCTTAAAGAACCGGGGCGATACATATTATTTGCGCTTCTTTTTGAATCATCTATACTGTCTACTATGAAAAAAGTTGGAAAATCTTTCGCTGGAAAATCTTTCGCCGAAAAATTCTTCCCTGAAAAACCTTTTGCCGAAAAAGTTTTTAGTCTTGGGGAAGTTGATGATATTGCTGCAGAAATTTTACCATTAATTAAAGATGCGCGCATCGTTACCTTTTCGGGACCTTTAGGAGCTGGAAAAACGACATTAATTCGTGCGCTTGCCAAGCAGTTGGGGATTAAAAATCAAGTTAAAAGTCCTACTTTTGCTTATTTGGCAACATATCAATTGCCAGATGGTAAAAGTGTATACCATTTTGATTTGTATCGCCTAAAATCCTTAGAAGGTATTTATGATTCTGGATTTGATGAATACTTTTATTTACCGCAAAGTAAAGTTTTTATCGAGTGGCCTGAGATTGTAAAACCTATCTTGCCAAGTGAAACGCTCGATATAGCGCTCGATTACATTGAAGATGATCACAAAAAGCGCAAAATTTCTATAAATTCTGCCTAAGAATATTTAATCTGTTCTGAAAGACTGCAAATAAATGTTGAAAATAGTTAAAAAATCAATATTATTATAGTATAGCCTTTTGATATACATGTTATTGGCGGGGTTCCCGAGCGGTCAAAGGGGATGGACTGTAAATCCATTGGCTGAGCCTTCGTAGGTTCGAATCCTACCCCCGCCACCACCAACACCAGCATCCTGCTGGACCGGGTTTTGACATTACTGGTACTAACCAAAATTTTGGTAGAAAGATCGCTCATCCTGAGTGATCCAGAGCAAGGCGATGGATTGTATCGAAGGGCCCGTTGGACCGGTTAAATTGTTCAGCCTGTCCGCTCGAAGCCTTGGCGAAGACGGATTGGATCTATGGACGTTAAAGTTGAAATGATTGCGGGAATAGCTCAATGGCTAGAGCGACAGCCTTCCAAGCTGTAGGTTGCGGGTTCGAGTCCCGTTTCCCGCTCCAAATTTAACAAAGTGCAAAAAATTTGTTAAAAAGGATGTGAAGGTATAAATGCTGGCGTAGCTCAGTTGGTAGAGCAGCTGATTTGTAATCAGCAGGTCGTTGGTTCAAATCCGACCGCCAGCTCCACTTTTTTGTTTTGTTGCTGATGGGGTATATTAAAAAGTTAAAGATACGTGGGCGATTAATATGTCTCAAAATGCAACAGGATTTGTATTTTTTCTTTTTTTTATTTAATCTTATAGATAAGTATAAGGTAGTTTGTAGTATTAGAGGCCCACGTAGCTCAGTCGGTAGAGCACTCCCTTGGTAAGGGAGAGGTCACCGGTTCAAATCCGGTCGCGGGCTCCATAGCTGGAAAATTTCCCTAAAGGGGTGAGTAGGGTAACGTTTGTTGCCAAGTTTGAGGCCAGTAGCTCTAATGGTAGAGCGACAGACTCCAAATCTGAAGGTTGGGGGTTCGAGTCCCTCCTGGCCTGCCAGCTTCTGGACCGCCAGTTTTTGGTCAGCCGGTATTCTGCGATTGATTTGGTGTCGGTAGTTTGAGCTCAAATATTAAGAATGGTTAAAGAATGGTAAACGTTGTAGCATTTTTAAAAGAGGTTCGCCAGGAACTAACAAAGGTTAGTTGGCCGAACTTTGATGAATTTATCGGATCAACGACAGTTGTTCTTATTATCATCGCTGTATTTGCTATTTATTTAGGTGCAGTTGATTATTTTTTGCGACTGGTAATGGAATATTTGTATGCGCTGTAGATGGGATAGGGAGACCAGAGCCGGGGACTCAGAATGAAAAAGTGGTATGTTATCCAGGTATATGCTGGGTATGAGGATCAAGTAAAAGCTGATATAGAAAGATTTATCCAAGATAAGGGTATGTCTGATATATTTGGCGAAATTTTGATTCCATCGGCACAGGTTAAAGACCACTTTTCTGTACAGCAAGATCAAAAAGACCAACGTTTATTTCCGGGATATATTTTGGTTGAGATGGAGAAAACTCCTGAAAGCGTTCAGTTGGTATCGCGAACACCGCGGGTTCTTAAGTTTCTTGGCGGAAAAGATCCAGTGGCTTTATCTCAGAGAGAAATTGATCGTATTGTAAAGACGATCAAGGGTGAAGTAGTTGTTAAGAGTGAGGCGCCAGAGTTTACGGTTGGCAGTGAGATTGATATATCTGGTGGACCGTTTACTGGCTTTGTTGGCATCGTTGAGGATGTCGATCAAGAAAATGAGCGCGTCAAGGTTATGGTAAGTATTTTTGGCCGTATGACGCCTGTTGAATTAAGTTTTGATCAGGTTAAACGATAGGTAAAGAATGGCAAAACCAATTAAAGCTTTAATTAAGCTACAGATTCCAGGTGGTGGTGCTACGCCGGCTCCTCCTGTTGGTTCTGCGCTTGGGCAACATGGTGTAAATATCATGGATTTTTGCAAGCGTTTTAATGCTGATACAGCAAGTAGAAAAGGCGAGACTGTTCCGGTTGTTATTACAGTGTACAAAGATCGTAGTTTTTCCTACGTTACAAAAACAGCTTTGGCTTCTGAATTGATTAAGAAGAAGGCAAAAGTTAGTAAGGGTGCGTCAGTACATACATCTACGATAGCAACCATTTCTTGGAAGGATGTTGAAGAGATAGCGCAAGCTAAAATGCCGGATCTTAATGCATATAATCTTGATCAAGCGAAAAAGATTATTGCAGGAAGTGCCCGTAGCATGGGAATTGAAGTAAAAGATTAAGGGTAAAGAGCATGGCAACACACGGAAAAAAGTATAAGACTGCTATCGAAAATCTTGGCGAACAAAAGAAAATGTCTGTTGAAGCTGCAATAGCTGAGGCAAAAAAGCTTTCGTACGTTAAGTTTGACGAATCAGTAGGTATCGATATTAATTTGGGTATCGACGCTGGTAAATCTGATCAGGCAGTACGTGGTGCGGTGATGTATCCACACGGTTTAGGAAAAAAGGTTCGTGTTCTTGTGTTTGCTAAAGGCGAACATGCGGATGCGGCGCGAGAGGCTGGAGCTGACTACGTTGGCGCTGAAGATTTGATTGAAAAAATCAAAGGTGGCTGGATGGAATTTGATGCGACTGTTGCAACGCCTGATATGATGGCTGCTGCTGGCAAGCTTGCTAGAATTCTTGGACCGCGTGGTTTGTTACCGAATAAAAAGACTGGCACAGTAACATTTGAAGTTGCTGGTATTGTTAGTGAGCTTAAAAAGGGTAAGACGTTTTTCAAAAACGATCGTACCGGCTTGCTTCATGTGCCAATAGGAAAGCTTTCATTTGAAGGTCAGAAGTTGTGTGATAATTTTCACGCACTTATGAAATCTGTCATTGCATCGCGGCCAGCTTCGTCAAAAGGGCGCTTTGTGAAGAAGGTGACACTGTCTTCTACAATGGGGCCTGGTATTGGGATAGAGTTAGAAGATACGTTTAAGGTGTAGGAAGTTGTATGAATCGTCAGCAAAAAGAAACATTGATTGACAATTTGCAGAAAGATTTTTCTGCATCTGAAGCGGCTTATCTTGTTGGGGTACGTGGTTTGTCTGTTAATGCAACGCAAGAATTGCGTAGCAAGTTGCGTGAAAAAGGTGCGGCACTTAAGATTGCTAAGATGCGTCTTTTTAAGCGTGCGATCGTGGATAATGGAGCGTTAAATGATTTTTTTGCTCAATTGCAAGATCAGCGTGGTGTTGTCTTTGTTAAT
>Ga0075125_10000822_pt1 | contig 14334 bp, 30 predicted proteins | sample AntAceMetag02UKN_FD_69810 | JGI IMG/M metagenome (GOLD analysis project Ga0075125, IMG submission 69810) | Saline lake microbial communities from Ace Lake, Antarctica - Antarctic Ace Lake Metagenome 02UKN | ecosystem: Environmental > Aquatic > Non-marine Saline and Alkaline > Saline | place... | reverse complement strand
TATAACAACTAAAGCCAGTTCATTCATCTTGTTTTCTCCTTTAATTTTTTGTAAATATAAAGGCGAGGAAACCTAACCTCACCCCTAACTTCGTTATAACCAAAGAGTCGGTTTTTTTCTAAATTAACCACAACAAATGCATTGTAGTCGTGATAAAATTTAGGAGTACAATAGTAACTATTTGAAATAAGAATCCTTTTTCTCTACAGGAGATTTCCTTTATAATTCAAGGTAGGAAGCTATAATATACTCTTTCTTCCTAAAATATCTATACCTTTGAAGTTTATAAAATAATCGACAAGTTTATAAACATACACTTTATACTTTTTTAGTATTCAAAACTATTTCTAAGGGGAGATAAGAATTAGATAAGTAAAATGGTAACTCAAATAAATACATACTTTGATGATAAAGATGTAGCTGAGATAATAGCAATTAAGAAAGAAAAAAGATTATCTTGGAGAGAATTTCTTCTTGAAGTTTTTTCTGTTTATGTCAAACATATCAAAGAAGAAAAACATTAATATTAAGGTTTAAAAATGAAAGAACAAATTGCAGAAGCAAAATACCCCTACATATTTTTCTTTGATGGTACTGAGGGCGTAATTAAAAGAAAGTATAGTGATACAGATTTATTAGTATATCCTACTGATGGTTTGATAGCAGAACAAAAAATTAAAAATTCTGAATTAATTAAGGGTGTAGCTTTTAGATTTAAAACTGATAAAAAGAATTTGGTTGTAATGAACGCAGATGTTAGTTCTGGTGTTGTGGGTTGTTTAACAACAATAAGAGGAGAACCAACAAAAATGTCAAGAGAAAGTATGGTAAAAATTATTTTAGAGAAAATAAGTAAAGTTGAAAAAGTTTTAGATTCTCAAGCAAATTTAGTAATGATTCAAGATTATGAAATAGAGGAGAGAGAAGAAGAAAAGTGAGATATGGTGGTTTAGATTCTGCTTATGGTGAATATGAAGAAAGACAAATTCACCCTTTTATGGATATAGTTAAAGGTTTTAATAAAAATAAATCAATAGTCGGGTGGCTTGGAGTTGGTTTAATTTTTGCATTAGCATATTTAGGGAAAAGTAATCCTGAATTAACAAAAACAATAGTTTGGATTATTGTTGGAATGGTAGTTATAATTTTTATTGCAACAAGTATGAGTAAGGAAGAAAAAGAAATTAGTGATAAAGAAGCGAAAGCTATTATTTATAATGATTTAAAAGAAAAAAAAGAAAAAGAATCTACTGAATTTAATAATATGAAAGGTGATATTTTTTTAGATGGTACTTCTGGTATGCAGGAAATTGATGATATTGACCACCGGAAATATGTTGGGTTTCACTTTAAAGAAGATAACGGTAAAAAAACATATTATTTAGCTTGTTTAAGACCTGATGGAAATATATTAGGTTATGATTTAATTGGTGCCCCTTATTTTGGTTCTCAAGATACACCATCAGTAAAGTTCTTTATACCATCAAGATATTTAAAAGATAGGGATTATGAAAGGGGGTTTAAATAGAAGTGAATCAACAAGAAATATTTAAAAAACAAGAAGAAGAAGCTATTGAACCAGTAAATCCTCAATTATTTGTGTTTGGTGATGGTTTGCTATGTGAAGTAAAAAAAAGACTTTCTGAAAAAGAATTTTTATTAAAACCTGAACCAAGAATGATGACTTTATATAATATTAATGAATCAAAATTATATTTAGGAAGTTTTTATTTTGTATGCCCTTATCCTGAAATTTATTTAGTTCAATTAATAGATAAAATAAAAAGAAATTGTATATTTTGTTTTCTTGATTGGAAAGGAAATGAAACACCTTTTGCTAAAAATATTTTAAACAAAGGGTTAGTTAACAAATTAAAATCTCGTTTAGATGAATTAGAATTTTATAGCAAATTATTAACCATCAGACAAGAAGAAAGAGACATAGAATTAACAAATCCTCAATATTATTGGAAATTACAAGGGTTAGTTAGTAAAGCCAGATACCTTTCCGGAGAAGAGGCAATTAAGGGAGAGATAAAAGAGAATGAGTAGTTTTAATGTAATCAAAGAGAGAGAGGGAAAAATAGAAGAAATAAAAATAGAGTTAATGAAAAAAAGAGAGGAACTTGATAATTTTATTAAGAATGAAGGTATTGAGAATTTGCCCCTTTATAGGGATTGGAGAACTATTGAAAGAAATTGTGATAAAATAGAGGAATATGCAAAAAGAATTATTATTACAAAAGATGAAAAAGAAATAAATTATTTAAAAGAAGAGATGGCTGTTCTACAAAACGGATATGATAATTTAAAAACAGAAAATATAGATTACATAAAAAAGAAAAGATTTGAACTAAGAAGTTTCTCTATCCTAATGAAAAATATGATTGATTTATTTGATGAGATTCAAAGACATAGAAAAAAACAAATGGGGGGGTTTTAATGAAATTTAAAATATTATTGTTGGTATTGTTTTTAGTACCAATTGTATTTGCTTTTTCAGATGCAGAGAATATAGAAACTGAAATTAATATTTATTATAATGGGAGTGGAATTTTGTTTATAGAAGATGAAACAAATGATGTATGGGAAAAAGTTTTTGGTTATAATGATACTTTTAACAAAACTTTAAGTATAGAATTTGAAAGAGGTTTTGAATGTGAATCTGATAAGATGTGTAAAATATGTGAAGAGGTATCAAAATTCCAGAAGGATTGTACTTCAATTTATGAAGCCAATACAAATGTATCTTCCAGATTAGTTGCATGTGAAGAAAGAGAAAAAATATCTACTAATTATAAAACAACATCAGATACTTGTATTTCTGATAAAACAAATATAGAAAACAAATTATTTACTTGCGAATCTGATTTAGAAAAAGAAAAAGATAAGCATAAAAATAATGGTATGTGGATTATTTTAGCCGGAGTTGGGGGTGGTAGTTTTATTTATTATACTAAAGTACATAAACCACGACCAAAAGAAAGAATAACAGAATCAACGGCTAGACAAGAGAGTAATATTCCAATATGACTTATACTATGTCTGAAAGATTTAAAGATGTTAGGGATAATTATGATACTTGGAAAAATATTCAAGCCTGTCAATATTTTGAGAAAAGAAAACAACATCACATGACAAGATTCGTTTATATCAAAGATAAAGATAAAAAATTATGTGAAGATAAGTTAAGTGGTTCTGTTTATTGCCCTTTAAGTCCTGATGGAGATAAAACTGAATTTCAAGAAATTCCTGAGTCTTTAATTCCTATTGGAGTTTCAGAAGAAGGTGAAGTTGTTTGTTTAAAAAAAACTAAAGAATTAGGAAATATTGGGTGTGTAGGAATTAAAGGCACAGGAAAAACAGTCCTATTTAATCGCATAATGGGTTGTAGTTTCTTGAAGTGGAATTATAAAATAGTTTTTCTGAATGATTATCATGCTGAGATGAGTTCTCATATTTACCCCTTAAAAACGAAACGATGGAGAGATAGGTTAGATTTTGTTGCTGAAAAAGGTGTTGGTCTACCTATTGTGATGGTTATTCCTAATTTGGTTAATGATGATTTTAAATTATCTTTTCAAAATGTACCTAAAATAAAATATAAAATTCCTTTTGATGTATTCTGTAAAAATATTTCTATGTTTGTTAATTTAGGAGAAAGTAAAAAATATTTTGATAAATTAGTTGAAGAAATGTTAAAACAAAATTTCAAAACAAGAGGGGAAGTTCTTTCTTTTTTAAATGAGAAAATAGAGAAAAAAGTTAGTGGGTCAAAGGCTAGAATTTTGGCTACTATAACTAAACCTTTTCTTGATGGTTTAATAAATTTTGATAAGAAAAGTACTGGGATTTTATTTGATAAGAAAAGAAATATTAAAGAAGATGTATTTATAGCATTAGCAAGAAATGAAGTAGTGCCTGTTTTTGAAACTTATTCTTTATATCAAAATGTTGAATTATTTGGGGGTATGATAAATTATATAGTCTCTACTTTTAATGATAAACAAAAACCTAATAATGATAAAGAATTTAGTGAAAAGCCTTTATTAATTGGTGTTGATGAGATTTCTACTTTGTTTCAAGTTGAAGAAAAACAAGCTGAAAAATTAAAAGAAACTTTGCGTAAAATAAGCCATACTGGAAGATTTTTTAATATTGCTTTGGTATATTGTACACAAACTATTTCTGATAAAAATATTGATTCTGTAATTAAAAACGAATCTAAATTTATGTTTGGATTCCGTTCAAAAGAAGATGACGCAATTTATTTAAAAAAGTTTATGGGGCTTTCAAAGAAACAATATGCTGATTTAGAAAATTTAAAACCTTTAGAATGTTATGCCTGGACATCTGAACATTTTGTTTTATTCTCAAATAATATGATTCCTCGCAAGGTTAATGGTGTTTTGAAAATGAAAATCTTACCTGCTTTAAGTCAAAGTCAAACACCACATAATATTCACGAGATAAATCAAACAAGTTCGAGAGATTATGAACATAAAGACTTTGGAGATTTTACAAGTTATACAAGAGGTTACGCACAATTAAAAGGTATTGAATTATATAATGAAAGTAATGGTAGAAATATTTTAGAAGATACATCAAATAGAACAGATAGACCAACAATCCCATTAAAAGAAATTCCTAAAGCAAACATTCCAAAATTTTTTAATTATGTTGATTATCAAACTGCATTCTTTGGGGAATCATATATCGGTTCTATAATTATAGATTATCATAAACTTTTGGTTAATAATTATAAGATTGTAAGACTAAGAAGAAGTTTAGAGGAAGTTCGGAATAAGAAATCTGAATTTATTTATACAATTAGAAGTATAGAAGAAATAAGTAAAATGGACAATAAAGAGTTAGATGTTGCTTATGAAAATAAACCTAATGGTATTCAAATAATTTATAATAAAAAAAATAAAGAAGTTCGATTAATTGGTAAAGAATGTTCTGATAAAAGATTTATGATTCCTCTATAAGTCAAAGTAGGGATATGTTATTATCCCTACAATATTTTTATAACTTACTTTTACATTCAATAAAAGGGTTTTAAAAAAAAAGAAAAAAAATTTATATTTCTAATGGTAAAATCTCAACTGAATAAGTTATGTTTTGTGGACATGCATTTTTCTGGATTGTACTGTTAAAAGCCAGTATATAATTCCCATTTGTTAAATTAAGGTTATCTCCAGCAGTTAATATTTTTGAACCACTATAATCCATTAATTCGTATTCTGTTGTGATATCTCCGATGTAATCATCGCAATCGTCATCTTCGTCTGAAATGGTTTCAATAATACTAACATTCATCTCCATTAAACCATCATTATTTTTAAATTCAATTAAATCAGTAAAAGTCGCCGATTGGTTTGTTACATTAACTTCACCACCGGAAAAGGTACTGGTCATAATTAAACCCTCGCTACTTTTCACATTTAATGTAGCATATCCAGTAATTGAATTAATCCAAATTGCTAAACCTGTTCCCTATAATAATGCGATTATACCAAACAACATAAGCAACTTTAAGGTATTATATTTTCTACCTTTAAATTTCATAGGTTCTAATTTATTCACTTTTTTAACACTCTCCGTTTTATTTTTTTAAATAGTTTTGAATTTTGTTATCTTGATTTGATAACCATGATATTAAAATCCTGCTGCGATAATTTTTGCTGCAACGGTTTTTTTAACTCTTTTTTGATTCATTTAATAATCTTGAAATCACGTCTGAATATGAATCGCCAACTTCTTTTAATTTTATCAATCGATTTACTAAATCTTTTTTTAATTCAATCTTAACTCTACCATCTTTACCCATCTTATCAATATAGATAGCTTTGTTCTTTAAAAGCTTATCTTGTCTTTGGTTGGTGGTAATTCGTTGTATATTTTTGTTGCGATTACTACCCGAATTGGTCTCAAAACTGTCTTATATATTAAACTCGATTTTTTGTGTGAGAGAGGAAAATATATAGATTTTGTGTGTGTTATGGCTTTATTCGTATCGTGTATCGCCATTTAGGGACTTTATTTCTTTTGTAGTGGTTTATATCCTCTTTTGCTTTATTTTAGCTTAAATATCCTTAGCTTGGACTGTTCTTCTACCATTTGCTTTTGCCCTTTCAACTGCTTCTTTTAAAATAGATTCAACTTTCTTGCTTAGACAATCAGGCACATCTTGAGCCATATTCATATCATTAATTTCTTTTTTTATTTTCGATTTCCTTACCAATAATTCTTTTTTTTCCATATTTTTAACTCCTTAAAATCTTGCTCTCCTTTCTTCTAATGTAGTTATAATTCTCCCATCTAAAACAGTAACATCTATTTCTTTAAGTCTATTTTCTGCTTCTAATTCTGTCAAATTATATTCTTCTGCGAATTTATGTGAACTTCTGTATCCTCTATCTAATATTGCTTTCTTGGAAATTGTTAAACCTTCAATTCTTATCCTTTCTTTCCTTTCTGATACTTGTTGTTGTTTTGCTTCTACTCTTACAGTAATATGTTCTTGTTGAATTTCTATTTTTTTGTTTTCAATTAAACTTATAAATTTTTGATTAAGACTTGGATTAAATATATGTAATCCAGATAAATTATTTTCAATTTTATTTAAATCTGGAATGGTTTTGGTTTGATTAATATTGCTTTCAATATTTCTTGTTAATTCAATAGATTTATTTTTTGCCTCTTCATTTAATTCTTTTTCTGTAATACCTAAAATATCTGTATCTCTAATTGTTGTAGTAGTTTTTGCTAACGCACCTGCAACTTGATTTATTGTTTCAGATTCTTTAATTTCATTAGATATTTTATTTGGAGAAAATAGTTTCTCTGCAAAACCTCTAAACCCAGATGATTGCGTACCTTTTATTGTTTGAATTCTCAAAGCCCCACCAGTCTTATCTTTCCATTCTACAATATCATGTTTTCTTGTTACATTTACTAAACCAGAATGTTTTGTTTCTCTTTGAGTGATTAAATCAAATATTTCATCTAAAGACTTGCCTTTCAAATTATGAGTTCTTTGTAACCTTTCGTACACTTCCCCATAAGACTCATTTCTAGGAATCGGAATCAATCCTTATTATTTTATTTTTTATTTTCATTTGCTTGTTTCATACACATTAGTTTGAAGTTTCTCCAAACCATCAAAATTTCTATATTTTACATAGCTTAAGTTTGAATATAAAGACCTCAAAACTTTTAAATGAGCAGACGATACCTCTCTTCCTAGATTTTCATTTCCAATTACTTTAATAAATTCTGGTTTATTACTTCCTATCTTATCCGTGTATCTCAAAACCCAGGAACGAAACGGAGTCCTTAAAGGTAAAGTTTTGAAACTATTATCGCAGTTTAAAGTCCTTAAAAGTGTTATCGTATCATTCGCCGATTGTTTACATAAGCTAATTGCATGGTAGTTTCCCGCTAGTGTTCCATCTTCTAATTTTTCTTCGCGGGTCTTAAAAAGGTACACCGGTGTTAAAACTTTACTTAAATTTAAGCAATCTAATTCACAGATTTCCCTTGTGCAATAATCCCAATCCGAAAAAAATACATGAGAACCGTCAGAAACCATAGAAGTTATTCCTTGAACAACTTGCGGGTCTTTTATAATACTCAAAGTATAGATGTTTTCTTTATTTGAAACCCTATAAGATTCTCCATCTTTAATTTGATAGTTCAACTTAATACATTTATTCTTATTTATTACTAAACTAATATCATCCATCTTTTTTACTTCCCGCTGAAATCTACAGCTTATTCAGACCAAAACTCCATTAATTTCTATGTTTATCGACTTTAATTAATTATCGGTGGTGGTTGTCGTGTTGTCCACTACTGTCGATTAGTCGGCTATTGGTCGCCTATTTCCTCTCTATAATTTTATCTAATTTTTCTTCTATAAAATGAAGGTAGCGTGTTGTTTTATCTTGTTGCTTATTTAGTTTTTCAAGTTCTTTTATTATTAATCCGTTACCGCTAACACGTAGCCCTTGCTCTCCAACCAGGTTAGAAGCTATTAATACTTTTAATAGTTCATGTCCTTTTGCTTTTGATAAATCCACATCTTCTAGTTTATTATCTTCCATTTTTAATCTCCTTAATTTTATTTTTTGTTTCTTGTCTTTCTGCTATTGAGTTATCTAAAGATAAAAGTAATTTTTGTTCTGCTATTGCTAACTCTATACAATATTCATTTCTTTTTTTTATATCTAATTCCAAAAAAACTTTTTTTAAAAACTTATGTGCCAATACACTAATATTCTTCAAACCACCTAAAAAATAATGAATATTTGCTGTTACTTCTTCAGGTTCACACTTATCTAATATTCCCCTCATTTGTAATTCTTCTAAATTACAAAATTTAACTTTATCAAGATTATATTCATCTTTCATAGGACATAGTGGTAATTCCTTTTCTATAACTTCTTCTTTCATTTGTATCTCCTATCAAATTAATGATTATTATTTTCTTTTGATTTTTGAAATTTCGAACCATTTGGAATCAAATTATATGCTAGTAATTTACAATCCTTACACCATTTTTGATTCTTTGATATTATTGCCCCACAACTACATTTATTAATTTCTGTCTCATCTCTAATTTGTGGTTCTATCATTTTCTATTTTCTCACAATATTTACATAAGCCATCTTTCAAATCTTTAGAGTGGTAGATAACCCCACAATTATCACAACTCTTTAAATTAATTAATTCTGTAATATGTGGGGGATTAAGCATTATTTTTTATCTCCATTCTTTCCATTCCCAATACAATTAAAACAATACTTTTCTTTTGAGTAAATTATACAATAACAAGCTCTACACTTATTTCCTTTTGATTTTTTCTTAGTCATTATTTAACAACCTCTTCTATTTTTGTTGAATCTATTATTTTTTGTATCATTTTGATTATTTCCTTCTTAATTAGTCGGGTTAGTAAGGGTTTTTTACACTTTTTTCTATTTGTTATTTATAGTATTACCCTGTCCATCCTGTCCATTTGAGGTTTATATTACCCTAAAATAAATGGACAGGTTGTCCAACATACCTACTGACTTTGACTTATATAGGGATTTTTAAATTCCCTATATAAATGAAACACAATGGACATCCTGTCCATCCTGTCCAAATACATAGTAAATTTAATCATCTTTAATATCCTCTTCTATTATATTCAAATTATTTGCTTCTTCAACATCTTCATCTTTTAACATAATTCCTTCCCAAACTCTTGTTCTATTCATATCTGATAATCCATCTTCGTTTAGGTTTCTTATGTTATAGATAATATTACATTTTGAACAACTTCTTATATGTGTAAGCTCTTCTAATTTTTCGTGTTTTGTATTTAACATTTTGTTCTTTTACCTTATTATTAGTCGTGATTAGTCGGGTTAGTAAGGGTTTATTCCAACTTTTGCCCCTTTTTTCTATTTGTTATTTATAGTATCTCATATACCTAAGCTATCTAAATTATTAGTAAGGTTAGTAAGGATGGATAGGGTGTTTGACTCATATAGGGAATTTAAAAATCCCTTATTGACTGAAATACCATTACTAACCTTACTAACCTTGCTAATTGTATATACTATAATAGTCATTTTATACCTTTTCCTCTATTGATTTTTGATAACATTTTTCACACATTTCACTATTTTCATCTTCAATTTTATTACCACAAAATTTACATTTTGTACCTGTTTCTTTTTCTAAATCTTTGAATTTAATACTACACCAATACCAAACTTGACTATTTCCATCATATAATCTTTCATCAGAAATACCCATCTCAGATAAACTATACTTAATCATTTTATCTGAAACTGATGGTAATTTGTGTTTCTTACAATAATCAACATAAAGTTTTCTAAGCTTTTGTTTTTTGATATTATTATCATATTCTTCTTCAAGACAATCCATAAAGAAAGCTTTGAAACTATTGGATTTTCTTATCCACATCATTTTTACATCTTCAACACTTTTAGAATAAGAAAAATCACTTTGTTTTAGTAATCTATCCAAACCCTCTAATGCCCAATTTAATAAACCACTTAACTCATTTTCACTTGTTATATTTTCTATTTGATTTGTTTTAGCGAGTTTTATATAATCATTTAATTCTTTGTTTTCTTTTAATGTGTCTATTTCTTTTTGAGATAAAAACTTATATGGGAATTCCAATAAAACCCACCTATTCCAAAAAGCATCACTCAAATCATAAGTAATTGGTAATTCGTTCGCACAGAAAATTAGTTTAGCATAATTAGTAAAATGTACTCTTGGTTTAAATTTCCTATTAGCACTTATCATATCTCTACCTGTTAAATTCTTAAAAGCCCCTGTTTCCTTTAATGCTATTTTAGAAATATCTCCACTTAAATTAGCCATCTTGTTTAAGAATTCTGATAATGCGAAAGTATCGTTTTGAATACTATCAAGAGGAATATTACAACAATTATCCATACCTAAAAATCGTTTCATTAATTCGAGTGTTTTACCTTTTCCATTTCGACCATTACCACTCAACATAATAGCTTTTTCAATCGGGTAATCACGATATAACAAATAACCGACTAACTCTTGAATAACAGGCAAATCTTCGTCATTTCTCAAAACTTCTTTTAAGTGTTTCTTGATTTTTGGGCAATCTTGATTAGGTTTGTATTCAACAGGCAATTTATTGAAATATATTTCTTTATTAGTAAAAGGATATAGTACTTTGGTTTTTACATCTAAAATACCATTTCGAACTGCTATTCTATTAGGGTCTCTTAATTTGAAAAAAGCTTCTTGTTCGATATATGTTTCTGCTTCAATCTTACCAATAACTTCGTTTGCTAAATGCCCTGTATATCCTGCCCCAAAAACTAATCTACATATTTGTTTAATAAAAGATTTTGCAAAAGGTTTGAAAATCCCATAATGATAAATCCACATCTCAACATCATCATCATCTCGAATAGTGTAAATTTTCTTTTCTTTTTTGATGAAATTTACTAATGCTTCTGTTGAGTTTCTTGTTTCTTTTCTTAATAATAAATTAGTACATACCTTAGAAATTTCGTTCAGTTTTTGATATTCAATCAGTTTTTTATCAGTACCTAACTCAAATATACCACAATAATCATTAAACTCTACTTCTTTATTATTTTTTTGACTATTTTTGTTTTTACATTTCTTACTCTTATAATCATAATGTTTACAATTAGAACAAACCATATCTCTATCTTCGCTTACTTGTAATTCTTTTGGTGTTGTTTGTTCTTTATCCTCTACCATTTTAAAACTCTTTAAATTCCTCCAATTCATATATTTCACTCAGAAATAATTTAAGATTACCACGAACATCATCTTTAAATTCGTAGTACATATTATCTATTAAATCACTTTCAAAATAACCATTATTAACATTTTTATTAGTTTTGAAGATATGAACCTTTAAGTTATTCTTAAAGAAGTAATCTACCTTTACTTTATTTGTATTTTCTAATAAATCATTTTTGCTTTTTTCTTGTATTCTTATCACCTATTTTTTAATTTATTTTTCTAATTAACTCTTTTTTAGTAATTACAACATTATTATAAAGAACAAAATACTATATTTCTACTAACAAATAATATCGGGCGATATTTTTTGAGTATTTTATTCTTTTTTTCTATTATTTAATTTCTTTATTATCACTCCTTTTCTTTAATTTAATCGGAATAAGTTGTATCCAATCGCCAACTTCGAAACCACTTTCTTTTGGTACAGATAAAATCATTTGCCCTGTACTCTTGATTTCCCTTATCTTCATAACAACTTCTTGGCTCATTTTATAAGTATTCATAAGTATTCCTACTTTAAATAACTTGTTATCGCTTAGTATATATATATTGTATTCCCTATTTCTTGTAAATATTCTTTCTATGTCCTATCCTTAAAACAATAATTTGATTTTTAATAACAATAACATCAATAACACATCTAAACTTTAAAATCCTTAATCCAAACAAATTATTATCTTTATACTTCTTTAAAAAATGAAAAGGGGTTTCTCTAATAGAATTAAGTTTTTTTAATATTATTTCTATCTCTTTTTTTTGAAGTCCTTTAAGGAATTGTTTTGACTTCTTAGTTAATTGTATTTTGTACATAATTATTATAATTTAATCCCAAATTCCTTAGCAACACTTTCAATACTTTCAACCTTACCCATCTTAACTTCTTCTAATGCTTCTTGAATTTCTGTTATATCTTTACTTGTTAGTTCTTCTTCTTCAACCTCATTTAAAAGACTATTAAGCAATTCGTTATAACTTTGTCTTTGAAATTTCTTAAAGGTTTTTAGTCTTGCTAATGTGCTTAAATCTACTTGTAGTGTCGTTTTACTTTTCATCGTCTATCCTCCTTATTATACTCAGTCTATCCTCAATTAATACTCAACTATGACTATGTAGTTATATAGTACTATATAATCAGTATATAAGTCTTTTGATTATATTTTGTATCTTCTTAACAAACATATACCATAACTTCTTTTGATTTCTATAATATTTTTTTTGTGCTTCGTTTCTTTCTTTTCTGTGTCTTACTCTATTTCTTTTATCTTGTGTTTTTGTTTTGATAGGGTTTTCTTTTCGCCATTTCTTTAAGTATATTCTGTTTCTTTTTCTATTCTTTTTACGATAAGCCCTTATTTTTTCTTTATTCTTTTTCCTATACTTTTCCCCATATTCTTTTGAAGCCATTTTTATTTATAATCAATTAACCTATCAATTAGTTTTAGGATTTTCATATTTTCTTTATTATCAGTTTGTTCTTTCCTTTCTTGTAAATCAATAACATAATGGATAAGTTCGTGTCCTAAGTGTTTATTAATTTCATAATTAAAAATCTTATCAAAACTATCAACATTAAAATGTTCAATCAAATTTCTCTCATAAATAACTAAGGTTTTACTATTATTGGTCATTATCATACCCATACCAATATACTCGCCACCAACCATTTTTTCGTTCTTTCTAATAACGACTTTAATCTTACCTCGTATCTTAAATTTCTTTTTCGCTTTGCTTAGAAGTAATTCAATTCTTTTTTTTGTTTTCATTTCGAACCATCTCAATTAATGAACATAATTATTTCAATTTATTTTTAATCTCTTTTAATACTTCTTCTAAATGTTCTATTTGTTTTGGAGTTTCTTTTAATGTTTTATTTAACATCTTAATTTCATAATCACTTCTTTTTCTATTCAATTTAAGTTTCCTTTTAGCTTCGCTCAATTCAAACTTTATACTCCCTATATAATTATTTAAGAGAGTTTGAATTAACTCTATATCGTTGTTTGTTATTTTCATTTTAAACCCCTATCACTTACTTCTTTTTTCTTTTCTTTTTATGAGGTACTCTTTCAAATTTGATGGTTAATGTTTTATTTTCCTTATCAATACCATCAACATCAAAACTAAGATAATCTGGGTTTATATGTTCGCCAAACATTTTCCTTAAATATTTTAAACAATCAAGATTTACCCTCGCTCCACAGATTTTAATTTTGCCTTTATACTTTAATTTTATTCTTTGTATCTTCATATTAAACACCCCCTAAATAGTATGTGTTTAGTATTTAAATAACTTTGGTTTAATAAAGAATAGATAAGAAAAAGAATAAAAAAAAGGTTTGTATATTTAACCCCAATCTTTTTTTTCATAGTCAGTATGTTTAGATATTATTAAGTTCTTTAAAATTTCTTCTGTTGTTTTTAAATTCTTAAATAGTTTTCTCTTTGGTATATTACCCTCGTTACACTGATATAAAAAGCACTGAACACTTTTTAGTATTTGTACAATATCGGTTTTTTCTTCTTTGAATTTAAAAGCAATATGTTTATTATTTTCTTCATATCTAAAATTAACTGCTTCATAATTTAACCTTAACATATCTGTACCTAATTTTTTAAAGTTCTTGTCTTTGTATGAACCCAAATCATATTTTTTAAATAAGTCATATAATCTTGTTTTATTATAATCATTAGAATTTAAATTATATAACCAACTTAAAACCCTATTAATAGTTTTATCCTCAACTATAAAACTGCTCATTTTTATTTTATCTCCCAAATAAATTAAGGGGAATACCTCCCCCATAAAGTATTTACATTTTCATTTGTCGTTGTTGAAATAAAATTAATCATCTCTCGTTGATTAATCATTTGTTTGTATTCGTTCCAATTCAAATATTGTTTTTTTTCGAACCATCTCATTTTTTAACCTCTTTATCGTTTATTTATTGATGATATATAACCCTTTTATCTTATATTAAGGTA
>Ga0075125_10000821_pt1 | contig 14364 bp, 20 predicted proteins | sample AntAceMetag02UKN_FD_69810 | JGI IMG/M metagenome (GOLD analysis project Ga0075125, IMG submission 69810) | Saline lake microbial communities from Ace Lake, Antarctica - Antarctic Ace Lake Metagenome 02UKN | ecosystem: Environmental > Aquatic > Non-marine Saline and Alkaline > Saline | place... | reverse complement strand
GATAACCAGTAGCGTTAATCCAAAAATGGTCATAATTATAATCAGCAGTAGAAGAGCCTGTTGTGGTTGGCAACCCATAAACATCTAAACCAGTAATATAACTCTGCGCTGGCAAAGACGTGCCAGTAGCTGGATGAAGCCCATTGTTGATGACATTATCAGTCCATTCCCAAACATTGCCAATTAAATCATACGCGCCAGCGTCTGAAACGCAAGAAGTGGCTGTGCCTGTTTTAATGGCTTGATTAGTAACCGACCAAGTGGCAACTGAGGGTTTGGAATCCCCCCAAATATTGCATTCTTCGCTGTCGTCGCCAGGGTCAGAAGTATCTGGGTCAGGTGTGCCCTTCGCCGCCAAAAGCATTTCATAATTTGTCGCCAAATGTTTGCCCGCGGCTAAACAAGCAGCCTTGGCATTAACCTGATTGATAGAAACCCAAGGCGTAGCATTATAGACTGAAACCGCTTTAGCAGTTGCTGTTGTTTCATTAAAGGTCGTACCATCACCGTAAACATTAACTGCTGTGTCATCAGTGTCTCCATCTTCGTTGATGTCTACATAATAAGCTCCGCCACCATTAGATGCTTCATACTTATCTATGCAAAAACCTCCTTTACTCGCCCATCTAACTCCTTGCCATTCCCAACCATAGCCAACCCAAACCATATCTGTAGTGCAAGCAGTCATTTTAAGTTTAATAGGATTAGTAGCATCTATTTTAATTTTTATTCCACTTGTAGTATCAATTTGTAAAGCGTTAACAATAAAAACTCCACTAACAAGTAAAACTAATAAAGCTGTTGTTAATAATATGCTTTTTATTTTCATAATTTTTAATTTAAATCATCTGACATATCCATTCTTGCTATAACTAACCAATCTGCTCCATCATAAATAAAAGTTGTTACATCGCCTGCCGCAGTTGTTATATCAGTTGTTCCACCTTTTATTCCTGATGCAGTAACATCCCAAATTATTGCTCCTTTTGAAACAATAACAAGTAATTGACCTTCTGGGATTGTCTTACCGCCCCAATCAAAATCAGTAATAGTTACTCCTGTAGTATTGGTCTCCCAATTTGAGTATCCTCTTACATCAGGAGTAGCGTCACTATCTACGAAAATCTGAGCGTCATTTAGAAAAATAGAACCATTAACCTTTAACCTCTCGCCATAAACTCCTCCAGCGCTATCAGCGCTTGCTAATGCTTGTATGATTAAATTACTATCTACACTAAACCCATATCCCTCAACCACTTCATCAGCAGGAACATCGCTGACTGGTAAATTAACCAGATTAACTGCTCCACTATCTTCGGCTAAATCTATTGGTCCAATATTAAATGTCGCTCCAACATCTATTTCGTCTGAAGTGTTTACTTTAAACATATTTACAGAACCAGTTCCAGCATTATCTACAGACGAAAGCCAACTATCATTAGCCATCTGCAAAGAAGTAGCAGAGGCAACTCCCAATACAGGAGTTGTTAAAGTAATTCCAGCGAGAGTCAAAGCGGCAGAATTTCTGTTTATTGCAACACCAGTTGTGCCGATATACATTGTTTGGTCTGTTGCCGCATAAATTGCGGATAGAGCAGTTCCATTTATTGAAACAACTCCAGCATAATCAACAGCAAACTTTTCTGAACTATTTACTCCCAGATTTAATAAATCACCAGAAGTATTCTGAAAGTCAGCTCTAATGCCTGTAGCTGAAGTAGCTTCACTATCTATATCAAAAGAGATGTCATCAGTATCAATATCAATAGTTAGAGTTCCTTCTGAAGCACTATTAATGATAACAGTGTCTGTTTCTATAGAACCAGCTTTTATAGCAGTAAAATAACCTTTTGCCCATTCTAATGCAGCAGTTCCAAGTTCCCACGTTGCAACTTTAGGAACAAGACCTACTCCACTTTTTTTAAGATAGCTATAACCACCAGAAGATTGGGCAGAAACTAATGTAGTAGTAATAATTAAAGCTAAAAAGCTAACAAGAATTACTCTTAATAAATTTGTTTTTTTCATAATATTTATATTAATTTATATTTATGTTACGGTCGCAATTTCTACTCCTTCCCCATCCTCACCATCTATCCAAAATTTATTTACATTCGTTAAGGATAATTTCAAATAATCGCCAGGCAATAAAGTCCAGTTATTACCACTATCGTTTTTGGCATTATCTGAAGTAGTTCCAATATAAATAGTGCCAGTGTTGTCTATTTTGGCTTTTACTATAATATCAGCTCCATCAGTGACTGCTTGGGTGGGCAATTGAACAGGCGTTCCCTTAGAGACCACATCTTTTTGTCCAATATAGAAAGTTGTTCTTGATATTTTGTTCATATACATTATTTAGTTAATTTTTTAATTATTTTATTATGTACTCTTAGTCTAGAATAACACACTGCCAATCTTTGTTTTTGTTTAGGAAATTCTTTTTTCATAACATCAGAAGACATGCACCTTGAAATAAATTCATTTTTTCCTTCTCCTCCTTTATTTTTTGTTAAAATTGGCATATTTTTTTCTTTTTTTAAGTCTAGAAATTCTCAAACCTTTATCAGGTTTAAGGCCTTTTACTTTATTGCTAGTTAGATTACCCTTTATGTTCATCCTCTTCTTCTAATATTTTATTAAGTTCAATTTGTTTTTTGTCCGCCATTTTTTTCCAAGTTTCTAATTGTGTTTTTAATGCTCTTCCAAATTTTAAATAACCAATATTTTCGTCTTTATCATCCTTTTTTGCGTCTAATACTTTATTTATATCAGATTCTTTATCTATCCAATCTATTATTAATTTATAAGCATCAGTTTTTTCGAAACCTTGTATAGCTCTTCCTTTCGAGATTATATTTTCTAAATCATTAGCATGTTTTTCTCGTTGTTCTTTATTCATATTATTTACGATTTATTTTCTTTGGTATAGAATTTACACCTGGAGCGACAACTTGAGGTCTGGTAGGCTGAGCTTGAGCGGCAGTCTTTTGTCCAGAAATCACTTCAGCATTCGCTTTTGCTGAACTTCCACCACCAACTTTACGGGGTTGTAATTTTCTAGGTAAAGTGCCTGCCAATTCATTTTTTTCTCCCATTGCTTTATCAACTTCTTCATCACTCAATACATCTAATTGTTTAATTATTGCTTTTTGTACTATGCTAAATCCTTTTCCTTCTGGCTGGGCAGATAATGTTTGTAAAACTTTATTTAATGTTTCAACATTAAGAGTCTTGTTTATTAAAGGATTTGGGTCAATACTGACCTTAAAATTATAATCACTATGTATTTCGCTAGCCTTTACACCAATAAATTCTTCATCTTTTCCTGTAATTCTACCAATTCTATCTCCACTTGATTCAAATTGCTCCATCTGTAATATCATCTTACTTAATCTAGCAATACCCATTTCACCAATTATTTTAATTTTAGCGGCAAATCTTTGATTAGCTTCATTAATTAAAGCCATTAAACCAGTAGCTGTTTCATATTTTTCTCCTTTACCTTTTGAAACATCACCAAATCCAATAGTTGATTGAATATCATTTTCTACTAAGTTTTCTTCTCCCGACATAGTAAGATATGGTTCTGATTTTTCCAAAAGACCAAAATCTTCTCCCTGAACTCCATTTATGATTCCACCAGGTCTTATAACTAATTCATTTTCGTCCATTTCTGATTCTGGATTAACCCACCACATTTGGTCGGCACTCTGTTCGGAACTATCTAACCTACGATTTCTAATGTGATTTTTTTCATAAATTAAACTTTCAATAGATTCAATTTCACCAACAGCATAGAATTCTCCAGGAACTGGTTGGTCTTTAATTTCAACGAATGGAAATTCTCCATCAATATACCAATATGGATTAATATCATCTCTTAATAAAATTTCATCATTTGCAAACACCCTCAAACGACCCAAAGGAAATTCCTTTGTTCTTTTCATGTACAACTCTGAAATTTTAACTAATTTTTGTCTCTTAAAACTTTGAGAAGAACCAATTGATGTTATGCCTTCTTTTAATATTCTGCCACGCTTCTTATTGCTTAATTGATTTACTTCCCATTTCGCAGAAGCAAAATCATCTTTAACTTCTTTGGCTTGTACAAATTTAAGATTCTTGTAAATTCCTTCACGATTATCTTTTACTTCTTTTTCTGTTAAATAGACATCGTTTATAACCCAATTAGCATTTTTAATATAATTGCTTTGTGGGTCATCTATTTTAAAATGATATGGCTCAATTGCTTTTATATCAACAAATTGATTTATTTTACTTTTTCCTTTTAATCTGAAAAATCTTTTAAATTTAGATATTGATTTTTTAATAGGAGTTAATTTTTCTTGTTTTCTGAACATTACTTTCAAAATAGAAATTCCATAAATAAAATTCCTTTTAAACCAATCTATTAATTCAAGTTGAAAATCTTTATTAAAATAGTTATAATCTAATATAGCTTTAGATTGCTCTACATATTGTTTAGCCTCTTCGTTTAATCCTTTTAATGTAATTTTTGGTTGATTTAACAAAACTCTTGGAGTAAGTGTTTCAATGGTAGAAAAAGCAATTGGTAAACAAATATTATTTCTCCATGGATATTCTTCTTCTTCTTGTAGTCCACGATAAAGAAAATAATATCTGATTAATTTTTCATAAATCTTGTCTTGCCAATCCTTTGCAAGAACTAATTTTTCCTTATAATCATCTTGTATCTTTATTTCTTCATCACTTGGTTCATAGGTTTCGTTTTCTGTTATTTTTGTTGAAACAACATTTCTTTTTTTGCGTTTTTTTTCTTTAATCATATTTATCTATTTATAATTTCATTATATGTTTTTCCAGTTTTTAAATAAATTGGGTCATTTTGTGGTTTCCGTTTCCAAAATTTATTTCTTCTTTTTGGCGGATGTGCAATTTGTGATACTCTTGATAAAGCATCAATTATATCAACTTTACCTCTAGGAAAACGGATTAACTGGTCTTCCAGGTCTATTTGTTCTTTTTTCATAAATAACATTCCCCTTTCTATTCTTGGCTGTAATGACATTATTCTATCTTTTTTGGCTATCCTATCATTTATTTTCAATTTTAATTCTTCTATTGGGAGTATAGTATTTCTTTCTTTCTCTTCTACCTTCAAAAATGGCATAAGAGCAATTGAATATTTTTCTTTTTCTACTCCTATTTTTTTAGGCTTCCAAATATTATATAATCTAAATATTTCTCTTATTATATCTGGCAAATCTTTATAAATTGCTTGCGCGTGTTGAACATACCAATTACTGTCTTTATCAACATCTACAACAACCATACCAGTAGGAGTACTTGTTGCCTCATCTTTTCCCCCTAAATCTATTGCCATAAAAGTTCTGGTAGCAGTGTCTTTGTCTAATTTTTCAAAATATCTAAAGTCCTCTTTCTTGAATGGAGCATCTTCAGATGATACAGGTTTATTTTCGTAAAGCTGGGCAAAATCAGCAGAACCAATCTCTTTCCTTATGGCATTAAGTAGTTCAGTTGAAAACTTTTCGGGATAAATAGATTCATGGTTTTTGTCCCAACAAGAGGAAATATATGCATATTTCATATAAATTTCTTTTTAAATTCTTCTGTAGCTGGTTCACCATTAATTATATCATTCTCATCAAAAGACCTTATTATTCTTGAATAAACATCGTCAAAATCCCAACGAGTTGCAACCACACATCTTTTGCCTCCTGGCTCTAACAATGATAATAAATCTCGATGATATTGGTGTACTTTGTCAATTTGTGCTTTTGTTTGAGTATTTATACGAGATTGAAGGTCATCTTCTATTATCAAGTCAACATGAAGCGATACAGGACTTTTGTCAATGCTTCCTATCATTACGGTTGGTTCTTTTAGTGTTTTGGTTCTATTTCCAACAGTAAATTCATGTTCGGTCCACTTTGAAATCTTCGATGTGAAGTCTCCATAAACATAATGTAACATTTTATTATTTTCAAATTGATTTCTAATAATGCCTAAAAATTTTTTGGCATTATCTTCTTTTTCATTTGCAATAAGAACACGAATGTTTGGATTTTCTAAAATTCTTTGAATTATCCAATTAGCTGTAATCAAACTGGATTTTAGGAATCCCCTACTTACCAAGAACAGCAATAAGTCGCTATTTTTATCTTTCCAAAATTTGTCAATCACTAATGCCCACTCCTTGTGTATTTTTCCTAAATTCCAAGCTCCAAGTATTTCTTCGCTTAAGAAAATCAAATCAACTAATCCTCGTCTCCTTATTTGCTCTTTAATAACAGATAATTGTTCTTTTTTTAATCTATCAAACTTATTGTTTAGCTCTGTTATCTTTTTTTCAACATCACTTTGTTCTAAAATATCATTCATTTTCTATTTCTCCCTCAATAACATTACTTTTGCCAGAATTTAATTTAGCAATTTCTTTCTGTGCCATTTTTAATTGAAATGTAGTTTCTTCCGATAATCTTTGAAGCTCTTCAGTAGATTTCTCAAGCAATGGATTATCTAAATTTTTGACCATTTTTAATTGGGCTGTCTTTGCTACAGGGCTAAATCCAGCTCTATCAAGTAATTTGTCAGCGATAGTATTCCTTAATTCTGGTTTATTAGCCACAGAATTCATAATATCTTTTTGTATATCATAAGCGCCTTGAGCATCATTTTGAAATTGTTTCCACAAACTATCTTTTATTGGTTGAAATTTCTTTTTTTTATAAAGTTTAAGAGCATAAGTCGCAGCCCATTTGGGATTACACTTTGGATGAGATTTAATATATGCCTCTTTTTTGTCAAGTCCTTTACCCATAAACTGCCAAAACTTCATTTCGCCAGATGCTTGTGGAAGAGTAATTTTTTCATTATCAATTTTTACTGTTCTATTTTTAGAATTCATATTTTTTGGCATAATTTACTATATGGGAAAATCCCCGACACCCCTGTTTATTGGGGTAATAGGGTCAAGGATGCCAGACCTTAAATGAGGATTTTTCCCAAAAATACAACAGATAAAATATAATTATATATTTTATTCTATTTATATCCATATGTTCTTACGAATCTCATTTCAAATGTTCTGTTATCCCCATTTTATCCACATTCTATCCACATACTAAAACAAAAAATATCCTACTATTTCTAATAAGATATTGAGATATGAACTTAATTTATTTATTTCTTTCCAAAGAATTCAAGAGAAATCGCTTTATTAAGAAATTGTTTTTTACTTTGGCTTGATTTGAACAAATCTTTTAAACAATTTTTAACTACAAAATTGACAAAAGTAATCATTGAACTTTTGTTTGGTTTGTATTTATTTCTAACATTCCACACTTTTATTCTTAATTCTTGAGCAATATCATCAGGGGACATCCCTTTTATTTTAAACATATGTGATTTTATTACAATATTCTTTTCTGCTTTTTGCAATAACCTAATGCCAATGCTATTCTCTGATTGCTGTCCGCCATAAACTAACAGTTTTGTGAATGTCAAATTTTCTCCAAATTTCTTCTTTTGCATCTTTTAGTAATTTATCCCTCACCTTTTTATCCAACAATTTTTCTATACCTGCGACCCATTCTTTAATTCCATTAACTTTTATAGCACTATCAACATTATCAAAACAAGCACAATCCTCTAAAACGCTCGCTGCACCTGCCATTGAAAAATCAAGGTATTTTATATTTGATTTCGATAAATTAAATGGACTTTTATCAACAATAGGTGCTAATCCTATATCAGGAGCTATATGTGTCATAAACTCTGGAAAATTCTTAAATGGAACAAAGCTATAAACATGGTCCCAAATTTTACCTTCCTTTTCTTTAAAATATGGAGAAAGTAAAATAGTTTCTACATCATGTTTCTTTTTTATTTGTTTTATAATTTTCTTAATAAATGTAACCTCTTTCCAATGAGTTCCACCAGCAGCATAAAGTATTCTAGTTCTACTATAATGTGGTCGTTCCCACAACCACATACCATTATCAACTGAATTAGGAATAACATCTACACGACATCGCTGTCGTTTCTTTAATATCTCTTGTTTTAAATATTCTGTAGTACAAGTAATAATATCTGCTTCTTGAATTAATTTCTCTGTAAAATCTTTTGTTTTTTCATACTCTTTCCTTATAGGTTTATAAGGAACATTCCAAACCAAATCATCAGTTTCATAAATCTTTTTACCTTTAAATAAATCATATCCCTTTCTTAAAAACTTTAAAAAATCATTGTCAGAATAAAAACGCTGTGTTATTATTGTGTCAGCCCAAGCAAAAGCAGATAAATCTATTCGTCCTTTATCATTAGGAAATTTAGTTAAAAATTTTACATCAGCATATTTATTAGCATTCAAAAATGTGGCAGGTTGTGTAGCCCTGTAATACAAAATTGCTTCAGCCTTAATATTAGATGGAATTATCAATACTTTTTTCATTATTTAAAATCGTTTAAAAATTTATTAAATTCTTCTTCCGTCAGTGAACATTTACCTTCGCATATTATATTAAATTTATCTATTAAAAAATGAGTAATTCCCCATAAATAAGTATTATTAAATTTCTTATAATACCATTTTCTAAATCTTTTAGATTTTTTTCCAATATGATAACATATTGTAATTAATACTTTTTTCATTTTTAATATTAATTAAACCAATAAATTTACCAAACATATAATTGTAATAACTAATATTTTCATATATAAAATAAATAAGTTGGCGTAGCGTTAAATACTTTTGGATATAATTTATAACCTAATGGCAATAGAAACTTTTCCGCCTTAACTAACTCGCCAATTGGATTTAACTCAATAAAAATATTTGGTTTATTTTTCTTAAGTGTCTCAATAGCACCAGTTAAAACAGGAATATTATAACCTTCAACATCTATTTTAATTAAATCAACATTATCAAGACAATAATTATCTAATTTCTCAATATCAATTCGTTGCTTTTCTTGCCCAGCCCTTTTTGCCTGAATAGAGGCCAAAACATCTATTTTCCCAAAAGTAAAAATATCTATTTTCCCCGAAGCATTTCCCAATGCTACTTTATAAGTTTCAACATTTTCAAGATTATTTCTTTTAATATTAGCCAAAAGAAGTTGATAATTTGCCTCAACTGGCTCAAAAGCTATAACCTTATCTGCTATTTTAGAGAAAAATAAAGTGTGATTTCCTATACAAGCCCCAATATCTACAAAAGTTCCTTTTCTTTTATCAGTCAAACCTTTAACAAAATAATTCTGCTGAATAAAGTCTAACATCTGTTCTTCATAATAATGACCAGTAAGAAGACATTTTTGTTGATGTTCTTTAGGTTCAGTTATAATAAAGATTGAATCTCTTACTTTTGTTTCCATAACCAATCAAAGTTATTTAAATTATTTACCCAATAATCCCTTGCTATTTTATTTGGGAGTTTCTTGTTGGGAATTTCTTTAATAAGTGAAATCAATTCCTTTTCAGTCTTATACTGGTCAATATGCTTATAGGGAAGATAAGTGATTGGATACTGCCCATAAAGAATAGATTTCAAAACTGTTTGAGAACAACCATCGTGTATATTTAGCCTTATCGCCCCCTGAAAGCCCCTAATCTCTGCGTCCATTTGAGATTCAGACACATCTCCATGATAAATAACATTATATTCAGATTGCCCATCTACTCCATAAATATGGAAATTTACATTAGGTATTTTCGGAGCAATTTTTAATATAATATTAACTCCATATTCTTTTTCCCTATTAGAATGAGCAGTTAAATACACATTATTTCCTTGACTAAAACTACTCTGATAATTCGCTATATTCTTAAAAAATATTGGTCTAATCTCTGTATTAATTCCCAATTTAAAAAGTTCTTTCTGTAATAATTTATTATGAGTAGCTTGTTTTGATATTCCCTTTACTAATTTCTGAAGTTTGGGGTTCTTTTTTAAACCAATAACATCGCCACCATTCCAGAATATAGCCTTTTTGCCATTGTGATTTTCAAGCGCCTCTATATCTTCTTCTAAATAAAAACCAATAAATAATGTAGGAGATTTATAATCAAAATCATCACTATTCCATAACATTTTCGCATTATTACCAAATAAAGCCATTCCTTTACTAAAATATATCCTAAAAGGTATTTTCTTTCTCTTGTGTTTATCTTTAATAATTTGGACTTGTTTGTAAAATGTTGAATTACCTATATTTTTAGCTGATATGCTGTTTTTATTATAATAAGCAGTAAAAAATGTTTCAGGAACATAAACCCCATAATATCCTTTCTCTGCTAATTCTAACCACCAATCCCAATCCTGTAGTCTTTCTATGCTTGTATCTAATTCAGGAAATATACTCTTTCTAATTAAAGAACACCCAGAAATATAATTTGTTTCCTTAAGAAACTGATAACTAAACGGCTTTGCCTTAGATACTCCTGTTATTACCCCTTCTCTTCTGTAATCACTATAGGCATAATCACAATTAGGATTTTGCTGAAGAACCGTCATTAGATTAAAAAGATAATCTTCCTCTAATTTCAAATCATTATCGAACCAAAATATGTAATCCCCTTTCGCTTTTTTAACTAACTTATTTCTTAAATAGTTAACACCTTTCTTATATTTATCTTCCATTACTATCCACTCAATGTTTGGATATGTCTGATTTTTTAGGCTCTCAGGAAACATAATTTTATCGGTTTCCCTTTTCGTAGTTAATACAGAAATTAAAGGAAAATCATAACCTAATATCTCTGCCTCTTCAGTGAAAGAAAAATTCTTTCTTAATAACCGAACATTTTTGTCAGTGTTATCATAACGACCATCACTTTGAGCTTCATAATGGATTATTGGTGTTTCAATGTAATCGAACTTCAACCCTGCCTTTTTTGCCTTAAAGAATAACTCTAAATCCTCATAACCATTTTTATATTCTTCATTAAATCCGCCAAGCAAATCAAACTGTTTTCTCTTAATCATAAAAAAAGCACCAGAAGGAATAGAATTGTCCTTTATATTAAAAGATAATCCATTCCAGAACTGCCCTTTAGACCACTTAATATTTATTCCCCTGACTATGCCATTAACACGTGGATAACTAAAACTTCCACCAACAATATCAGCCTTATTACTTATCATTTCCCATAATGCTTCATTATTCACTATTGCATCATCGTTAAGAAAAATAATTCTTTTTGATTTACTTAACTTGGCTCCAGCATTACAAGCCCCCGAAAATGTCATTCCTCTCACTACAAATACCTTGAATTGCATCGGGATTGCTTTCAGACACTTTCCTATTAAATCCCAACGATTATGGTGTGGAATTACTATATCTGGTAAATCTATTTTACTATAATCTATCTCTTGCTGAATTCGCTTTGATTGCTTTAGCTGAACTTGCTCAACTTGTGCAAATTCATCAAGCTGAATAGCCATATCAGAAAGATATGTTTGGTCAGATTGAAAAATACTCCCTTTATTTATAAATCCACCACTAGTAAGGGTAATATCTTTTAATGCAAAATATTTCATTTATTTTTTAAGCTCCTCTGCCTTTTGAGTTTCTTCAACCATTTTAATTGTTTCTTTGATTTTTTCCTTAGGTTCTATTTCAGCTACAACTTTTGGCTTACCATTACTTTCATCTAAATGTCTATCAAATATAACCGTATCTTCACAAGTCTTAAATATTGTTTTAATATTCTTTTTAAGAATGTCAAACATAGTTCCAAAGTCCTTGTTCTCTAACTCAATTTCTAGTATATCTTCAGAACTTTTCTCATTAATCTCTATTGATTTACTAGTAACTACAAATAATTTTGCGTCATATTCATTCTTTTGCTCTTTCTGTTCTTCTTTTGATAATCTGTTATAGGCTTTAAAAAGTTCATCAGATTTATCTTGGAGAGAGATTATGTCTTGTACCAATTCCTTTAATTTTGGAAGTATGGTATCAAATATTAACTTCATATCATCCATAGTAGGAATGTCTTTTGGTGCAATACCCTTAAAAAAGTAATATATTGCAATCAAATACTTTTTTTGTGTGCTTAATGTCTTCATAAATTTTTTATTTAAATTTATTAATAAAATTTTCAGCTTGTTCTACAATATCTTCTTGGGCATATAAAAATATTTCATCTGTATTTCCATCTATATTTACCCCTATGTATTCAAAAACATAAATCAAAGAATGCCCAACCTCGTGATTTAATACTTTATTTATTTCTTTTTTATCTTTTTTATTTTTGACCCAAAAAACAATTTTCTTTATTCCATCTTTTTTATATCCAAATGTTATACCATCAAATTTCTTTTCAGCATATCTATCGCCAGAATCTTTCTCAATATATTTTAATAACTGTTTCTCGCTACAATCATATATAAAATATAACTCATCACAAAAACTACAATTTATTTTCTTTATTCTCATTTATTTTTCGCAACTAATTCTTTTACTTTTTTATCTAATCTGTCATCAACTTTTTTATTCTCTTCCTTTAAATTCAATGTCTGGCCTATATACTGAAGTCTTCTGTCCTTATTTTCAATAGTAACACTATCGCGCAATCTATGAATATATATATCATGGTACATTACTTTTTGGACATGATAAGAGGTCTTTGTCGCACATTTTGGACAATAAATAAAATCATTAATATTAATCTTATCACTATCCTCTCCACCATCTTTATAAACAATCATTTTTTTACATTTATCGCAGAATTTCCATTCTTCAAGTTTTCCTGTAGGATAATGTTCTCCAAATAAAGCCTTAATAAAATCGTGCCTAAATTCTATTGCCTCCCAAGTTTCATACACAAACTTAATTTTTTCTTCTTCGCTTATAGGCTCATCGTCTATCCCAAAATATTCATAAAGATTGAAAGTATCCTTGACTTCGTCTATTACTCTTTTGATAATTACAAGTGGTTTTTGTGGTTTAATTTTCTTTTGTTTTTTCATAACTTATTTATTTAATTAATAATCTGGTGGACGAGACAGGATTTTCATCCCCGTAACAAATTTCAGTTCAAAGAGTTTTTGTTAATCCAGAACTCCTAACTGGAGCATTGGTTTGATTTTCAAACCTAGCCAAATAGCTAAAAATTATTTCTTTATCTTAATAAGTGTTCCTTGATATGTGTTAACCTGATAACCCATTTCACTAGCTAATGCTGTAATAACCCTCCAAATATTATCTAACTCCCCAGATTCCATTTCTCCAAAAGAATCTGTTTTAATATTAAACAACAACGCAACTGCTTCTATTTTTTTACTCATCTCTTTTTTGGTCATAAAATTTACATTAATCTTAATTAAATGTTTTGGCGGGCAAGGTAGAGATTTGCACTCTACATATATAAACATTGACCTAAGGTTATTTATATAACAACTACCTAAATAGCGAGCCTGTCACTACTTGCCCATTATGGCAGGGGACGGATTCGAACCGCCGACCTCTAAGTTATGAACATAGCGAGCTTCCCCTGCTCTACCCTGCTATTATACATTATAACATATTTTTGGCTTTTTGTCAAGACTACTTATCCACAAGTTATCCACAACTTATTTCTTTTTCCTTTGTTTATTTCGACTTACTACTTTTTTTATTATTGCTTTTCTATGAGTATTCCAACAAACAGTATCAAAAATTGATACTCTGTCATGTTCTTCCTCGGAAGTTCGTATTCTACGAGCTAATTTTACTTTTTGTTTATGATTTAACATAAGAATCTAATATTAAATAATAAAAATTACCAACTATCTTATGTGCTTCCCAAACTGCTTTTTTGTCTCGAAAACAAATAGGATGATTTTTATCTTGGATAACATAACCACTTTCATCAAAAACTTTGATGTAAGCAATTCTCCAAAATCTTATTATAATTTCTTTTTCCATAAATTTATCCTTATTTTTTTTATTAATCTCTATTAATCCCAGAGACCAAAATAGTATTTTACAAATAAAGCCATCCCTTTATTAAATTTATCAAAAAGTTTTTTTCTCCTTTTTTCCCACCCAGCTTTGCCCTTTTCATAGAAATCTAGATCATTAAGGCTTCTAGCAGCCTCAAATCCTTCAGCCATCTCTATTAAGATTTTTTCCCATTGATGACACTCATTGCCTTTCTTCTTTTTGTCATATACACCAATTGGACATCCACCATGATATTTAGATAGTTGCCTTATCATTTTAGGTAAAATATCTGCCAAAAATTCATCTATTGCCCAACAATCACGATCAGAATAACCCCTATGTGCTCGCTGAAATCCATATCTAATCTCTCTAAATAAATCTGGGATAAATGTATATGTTTTATACCAAATGCGTTGTATGTTCATAA
>Ga0075125_10000817_pt1 | contig 14392 bp, 12 predicted proteins | sample AntAceMetag02UKN_FD_69810 | JGI IMG/M metagenome (GOLD analysis project Ga0075125, IMG submission 69810) | Saline lake microbial communities from Ace Lake, Antarctica - Antarctic Ace Lake Metagenome 02UKN | ecosystem: Environmental > Aquatic > Non-marine Saline and Alkaline > Saline | place... | reverse complement strand
CTTACGTTGAGCAGCAAACCCACCGATAACCTGTGAGAAGGTCTCTGCGTGCATTTCCCGTAGGTTATACCCCTCGGTAACGAATTCATCCTTATACTCGTCAAGGATCTCCTGACGCTCTTCTACGAGTTCGTCAAGGAGCTTCGCTTCGAGTTCTTCTACAAACTTCTCCTGCTTTTTAAGGTGTGCCTCAACAGGTTCTATCTCTCCCTTGATAGCCCTGAACACCGCATCAATAGCCTGTCCGGGGAGTAAATACGGCTCCTTTATCTCCTTTCTCGCCTTGTCCATCCCGGTACGCTTCTTCTGGATGGTGAGCCTTATTTCCTTAGCCTCCTTCATCTCCGCTTTCTGGTTCGCATCTACGATTTCAATGCCCTCACCCTTAACAAGAAGGTCTTTTAAGCCATCAAGGAACGGTCTGAAGGAAGCGGTTATATCCTTCTTGACATCTTCCTTTATGTCGAATGTGTCCAATACCTCAATTGTTTTCGTGTCCTCTGCCATAATTTTCCCTTTATAAAATTCCATCCTTCTCGTCTTCTCTTCTAAAATAACTCGCAAAGTCCATCCCTGCCTTTGATAAATTGAGAGCCAAATCTCTCAAATCGTCAGCGAATGTATCAAGCGCAAATACGGCAAGCTCTTTTGATGCTCTTTCGACTTTTTCGTATCCCTCAACGCTATCATCTTTGGCTGTCGTCAATATCTCTTCCGCTTTCTGCATTTCATTTCTCCCTTAAATCAATTCGTCAATATCTGACTTTGTGAGACCGAGAACCTTTTTCAGTTCGTCTGCTTCTGCTCTGTATATCCGTGCCTGTTGTTCTTTTTCAACAAACGCTGATATATCTTTCTCGTACCCTAACTTCTTCTCGGCAGTTGCCATTTTGATCTTCTGTTCTTTTGCTTCTGCAAGTGCCTTTTTCTCTAATACTGTTGTAGCTTTCTTCATCTTTTTTTCTCCTGTTAAATAGTTAATATCTAATTCCCGTGCATTTAAAAACTTTTTGTCTGGTTTTATCCAATAAACTATTCCGTAAGGCTCTTCCTCAACGTCTTTTCCAAGAGAAAGACCTATAAGCTCATTACAATCATCAACGGTTATACCCTTTTTCTCAACGTCCTCTGTCTCGTCCAACGGGCCCAACCAGCTCTCTATCGTTTCGGTTCCTTCGGTAAAGTGTATCTGCTCTGCCGGAACGTCCTTGATGAGCTTGGCGTGTTCATGTAGGGTTTTTAGCTTTCTTCGCTGCTTCTCGCTTAGAGCCGGAACCTTGTTAGGATTTTTATATCCATAACAAAAGTTAGCGCCATCGATTTCTTCTATAATAAATTCACCACAATCACGGTTAACACCTGTAACCCACTCCCACACCTGGCCGACCTTGACTTCGGGCTTTGTCTTTTCCTCTTTCTTTTCTTTAAAACAAACAGCAGACCCATCTGGAATATCAGAAACCCATGCCTCTTCATATTCTCCACACTGAGTACACTTTTTTGAATACGGCCCAAAATTCCCCTCTGTATAATACGTGCTCCCCCACTGGTGATCGCATTCGAGCGCATCCTTTCCTGCCCAAGCGATACCACCATTGTCATCTTCGATGCGATATGGAGCGGTCTTATCTCTTATGGGGTTATAATTCGTAATCGTCCATACGTCCTTGTTGCACGATTTTGATATTATTACCTTATCACCAACCTTAAACTTCTGATTTTTTGCCATTTCATTTTCCCTCCTTCAAATCCTGTAAGTATGATTCAAAAACCGAAGCTTCTCGCTCGGATATCTTATATTCGTGCTTATGATTCAAATGACAGTTAGCCCCAAATCCCCCGCAGAGAGGAACCAAATTGAAAACAGAGTCGATAAATAAAGGATATAGCTTTGCCCTGCTCTTCGATCTTGGGAGCTTGTGATGCAGATTCAAGTCCTCATGGCTACCGCATTCGGCACAACACCAGAAGGTAATGCTCATTACCGCTTCGTATGTTTTCTCTGTTATCATTACAGGAACCCCATAATTTGCTCTTCGACATCCTTCTTGGTAACACCCGGAAGTATCTTTTCGCACACTACGTCAAACGCCTTGCTATACAGATCGGAGAAACGTTCCTCGCTCATTTTGTCAAAGGCTATCGACTCAGCAGACCAGAACTTCTTACCGCTCAAAGAAACGTGCTCCTCTCTAAATCCAGCCTCCATTATAACTATCTTACGAAGCTCGTCAACGCTCTTTATGTGTCCTGAGAGCTCTTCCGGTAGGTTATGAAGGGCAAGCTTGATTAGGGCAAAGAATTTCTTCAGCAATTCATAATTCCGTATCTCGCTCTTCGTTACAGATCCGATTACCACTTGCCCGACCTTGAACTTTCTGGAAGTCTCTAAATCGGATTCAAAACGGGGTACAAACAATTGAGAACTGTTCTTGGCATCCTGAAGCGAAATCTTGACCAAGCTAAACTTTTTCTTCATACCTTCCACCTTTCAAGTTCCTTTTTCGCTTCTCTAAGCTTGATATTAAACGCCGACACCGCCGAAAATAAGGCATTTATATACGGTTCGTCTCTCTCGATTCTAACATAGAACGCTTTCATTTTTGGATGATAACAGTAGAAATCTATCCACGGCTTTCCGGTTATCCATAGCCCGCCTTGGCATTGTGGCTTGTATTTCAATGGGAAACCGCGCTTGTAATATGATATCATTGTCTCGGGCTTCGGACATTTCAATTCCAGCAGACCTTCTCCCACAAACCCGTCAGGAGAGTATCCAGCAGACCCATCGTCCAAAGTACAAAAACCCGGCTGCTCAACATCCATACCAGAAGCGAATGAATACTCCTCCCTTGCGTCTGGCTCAAGCCTTGTCCCTCTTCTCGTCCAATAATTGCCGAAACCCTCATTCAATGAAGTCCCGGCCATATATTCAGCCAATAGCTCGTCCATGTACTTATCTGCCGACTCAGACGGTTTGCCTGAAGGGGTTGTTATCCTTGAATAGCCTGAAGCGGTCGGGATCCCTGCCCTCGCCTCAAACCATTCAACGCTTCCTTGGATACAATCGATAATTTTCAAGCGTTTTCCCTCTGCTTCTCAAGCCAATCCTTTTTGGCCTCGATCATCTTGAGCCCCTTCAGGTATTGATCATGGGTCATTTCGCTGATGCTTTTCGCACCGAGCTTGTCAAGGAATTTCTCCTCTTCTTTGTCCGCATCGTAATTCTCGTCAAGTGATATACTACCGAGTTCTATCAGTCCAGCGGTGATGTCTTCCGTTTCATCAAAAGAGCAACCGCCCGAGTCGTCCGGTCCGCCACCTCCATCGTCATCTTCTGCACTCGCAAGTCCAAGTATAGCAAACAGGGTATATCTCTCAAGGTATGTCTGAGTAGAACCAAGAGCCTGAATGGGGTTCTTGCCCCCTGAAGAGTCAGGAGCGCATACAAGGCTTGTTTCTTCCGAATGACCCAATACATGAGAAAGGATACAGGTTACTTTCAATCCCGTCTCAACGTGGTCTGTGCGCCAACTGTGGCTTAACCCGCACTTGGTCATAAGTTCTTTGACCTGTTCGATTGTCCCCGAAAGCCCAGCGTGGTTATATTCGGTTTTCCCCTTTGACGTTTCAAAGGATACGTTCTGATCCTTGCTGATTGTCGGGCATCCCGCTCTGAACTGAGTCATTGCCACCGTGAAAGCCTTTTTAGCTTCCTTAGCTTCGTGCCTGTCGTTCAAGTCCATTAGCTTCTCAAGCTTCTCTATGCTTGCGTTCCCTGCTACCGCCATCTGAATTAGCATATTCGGGGATATATCGCCTGTAGGCATTTCCATGGGGACGGGCATCTCCGATTCCTCTATCACTTCCGGTACTGTGATTTTACCCTCTTCCTTCTTATCCATCTTATCGCCAATAATCTCTTTTACGTCTTTCACCATTTATTTCTCCTTTGATTCTAAATAACAAAACAATAAGTCTATTTTTGATTCTATTTCGTAAAATCTAAGTTTATCCATTACCGCCGGAAAGGACATCGTTAGGTTTCTCCTTTTGAAGTTACTTTCTACCTTTTCTCTCATTTGAACATACCGATTTTCAACGGCTTCCCTTAATTCTTTAATCTTTGCATCTGCCATAGACTTTCCCTAATGAAACTTGTTAAATATCTTCCGAACTTTTAACCGTATTTCGTAACTGCTGAGACTGTATCCAATCACCATGCCGAATAGCGTAAAGCTCAAACACATTAGGACTATCGGGAGAACGATTGCCGTCGTTATCATTTGTCAAGCTCCTTTAAAAACAAGAGCACGCCACCCGGCGGAGACCTTCTGCAAGACTGCCATCGTGCAATTTGAGGTTTTTCCGGGTAACGTGCTTGTGTGGTACATTTCAAGGTCTCCGATTTAAAAAACAATTCTTATTTTATTATATGCTTGCAATTCGGGCAAGTGATACTCCAGCCCTCTTTCAATAGTTTCAGGTATCCAGATTTCGACCAGAAGCGTTTCCCATCTACTCGCTGGCTCGGAATTTGGTTTATCTCTATACCCATTCCCTTACTGTGCTTTTCGGGTGCTCCATCTTTGAGATGTCGGTACAGGGTAGGTCTGGATATCTTCAGGAGGCGCATAACCTCATAAATATCCATTAGCTCCTCTTCAGGGTCTATTGTAGGTTCTCTGTCTTCTGACATAAAATTGACTCCTGCTGCCGTAAAAGAGTTAAAGTCTCCGCTTATCATTTTGTATCAACATTATGCCTTACTTTGTATCATTTGTCAAGGAATAAAATAAATTATTTTTCATCAACCATCTCTTTCAGCTTGTTAAGGCGTTTCCCGAATGAGCTCAATTTCCTTGATTTCGTGAACTTATAGACCTTTCTTGGCTGTTTCTCTCTTGCCTCCTCGGCAGATTCTTTTGTTTTATAAATAGCAAACCCGGAACCAATTTTGTATTTCCCGTTACTGGCTTTTTTTATCCGTGGCTTGTTTCGATCTTTGTATTCTCTCCTCAAAGCACTCTCGAGTTCGGCAAGTGTTTTACCCTCTATAATCTCTTTCATTCTTTTTTCGCTTTTCGACCCAGAAGGATCTGTCAAATCATATACCGCTGATGATATTTTTTTACCCTCGATGGCGGTAAGAGCCTCGCCTATTTTTTCCGATTTGACCTGTTTGCCTTTTTTCGCGTACCATTCTTCGGCAAATTTAAGCTCTTCTAAATCCTTTTTACTCAACGAATCCTTGAATTCGTCATATAAATCGTTCGGCAAAGACCCCAGAGGAGAACTTCTTTTCATGCTCGTACCAAGCCCCTTCTTTGTCCCTCCAAGCTCTATATATCTATCATACCACTTCTCAGCCGCTTTCTCATCGTTATACCTCAATGCCTGTTTGAAGTAATAAACAGCGTTAGATCGCTCCGTGGGGTCTCCAGATGGACGATCCTTGCCCTTCTTCTCAAGAAATTTAAATGTCTTGTTCTTTATATCCCAATGAGCGGCCTCCCCTGGATCCGTGTTATAGAATACAAGGCTCTGCATTTCGTCTGAAAGACCGCGCATCGGCTTCCCTGTTACCCGCCTGTATAACCTGCCAAGAGAGATAGTCTTTAATATATGCTCCGCAACGTCCCTTACAGGGCTTGGTTTCATTGGGTCCGGCCATAGACTTTTCTTGGTAAGGCTTTCATACAGAAGTTTTGGTTCCGGTCTGAGAGAAGCTAATCCCTTTATTGCTGCCGATTTTGGTATTTCAGCTATTTTATCCCATACAGTAGCCTCACCCTTCATTACGTCGCCTATATCGCTTATGTAATCCTGGGCACCAAACCACTCAAGGGCCTCTGTCAACGCTCCCTTGAACCGTAAAGACCGTATAGAGCCATCTTCCCGTCTTCCGAGTATGATATGACCTTCTCTTTTGTACCTATCGTCAAGCTCATCCTCTTCGTCTGGAAAGAAGGCGTGATTCCACATTTGCACCATACCACTCAATAGGTTGGCGAATATAGCAAGTTTTCCAGCTTTCCATGATACTGAAGCTGTTGTCTTTGCTATCTTGAAACTCTTATATGCACCGCCTGTTTTTCTTCCCTCTTTGCCAAGATTAGCCATTAAGCGCATATATCTCTTAGCATTTATCTCCTGAAAACTCCAGAATGGGACAAGGTGGCCTCTGATATACTCACCAGCTTTTGATATGTTCCCGTAATCACCAATTAGCTCTCTTGCAAGCTTTGCGTCCTTTTCCAATCCATCCTGCATAGCGTCTATCTCGGCCGGGTTAGAAGCTCCGTACATATTGGTTTTACCCTTTTTCCTTTGGGATGTAAAGTAATTAAACGCTGCAAGCCTCAGAATGTTCTCTCTAAACTGAGTAAATCCTTTAACGCTGTTCCAGTATTTTTCAACAAGGTTTGGATTTTCACCGGTAAGCAACTTGAAAAACCCTGCTTTGGATATACTTTCTATTTCGGATCCGGCAAAACCAGAGTCGATCACGTTAAGCTTCAAAGCGTCAGACATTCTCTTTGTAAGCCCTTTACCTCTCCAATACTTGTATGACTCCTTCATAGCTCCCCAGCCGTGCTGTATGGCTATACGTGGGTCGTATGCCATTGCTATGTCCGCATCACCGCTCATATTGTTTATATTGTATTTAGTTACCCTGTAAGGATTCAGAAGTACCCATTGCTTCCAAGAGTTAAGCGTACTCTTTGCAAGCCGTTCCATCAAGTCACCTTTTTGGAACTCCTTCAGGGAATTAAACGTATCCGCTATATTTGTCGGTATAATCCACTCTTCGGCCGTTCCTACTGCCAATATCTTCTTAACGTCTTCATCTTCAAGTTGTCTTTCTCCCTGAAGCACTTCCTGTAAAACGTTTTCGCTGAAAGAATTTGCAAGATACAGTCTTAATCCGGATTTCGGCTTCCATGCCGTATATCCATCAGGTATCAACTCTTTATATTTTACACCCTTTTCTTTGGCAAGAGCTTTGAGGTCTCCAGATATATTTGTCATAGCCTTTAGTCTTTTAAGCGTCTTTGTTGCCTCTATCTTTGCCAGCATATCCGCTACAACTTCAAACTCTGCCTGTATATATTCAGTGTTGTAATCCTTGAAACTTCCTATTCTTTTCCTCTGCCAGCCTCTCTTTGTCTGCTCAAGCCCTTTTTCTCCGACTTTCATTTTATTACTCATATTCCTGTATTCAAGGACCTGGTGGTGAAAATAATTGTTTTTATCGAGAACTTCTTTTGGGAGTAGTGCGTTATCGACAAGCTCTTGCTTTAGTGTATTCATGAAAGAATTACGTTTCTCAATAGCCTGTCTAATATCTGGATTAGCGTTTGCTATATCATTGAACATCTTTAGGTCAGCTTTTAGCTCTGCTTCATTTTTGTACCCAAATGGAAGGTCTTTGTTGTCATGCAATCCACTCGCGACGTCGTCGGCAAGGTCTGCAAGGATTATATTCCTGGTGTATATTTCATACTTCTTTTTACCCATTCCCGCGGTAACCCCTTTTAATGCGTTCTCTGCAAGTCCCTTTGTGTAATTCTGAACGTTCTGGAATAACCTTAAAACATTACCTACATTCGCGTCTAACGGGTTCTTTGGGTCTAATTCGGTCCAATGCCTTGTCGCTTTTTTGGCATCTGATAAAATCTCAGCAACTTTTTTCAGCTTTCCGGGACTCTTTATCCCTTTGGCCTCCTGCCATCTTGCTTCAACTTCCTTGCTCATGCTTCCCGGGATTACAACGTCGTCAGAAGTTGTTTTGCCTACCTTTTTGATAGTAAAACCAGGTGCAGTGTTGAAATCTTCTATATAATCATTTATTGATCTACCAGCCTCAAGAGCAGCCATTTCCGCCCGCTCTGAAGGGTCTGCAAGCGTCTTCGGAATCCTCCCTTGGTCAAGCTCTGTCTTTTCCGTGCCAAGCGTGTCAAATACCCAATCAAGGAATTTTTCGGTATCAACTTTGCCGTCGGCCGTCTCCATTTTTCCGATTACTCCTTCAGAAACAAGAGAGTCGTGGAACTGTTGCGCCCAAAGGTCTATATCGCCGATACCACCCTGATCCACAACGACTTTCATCTGGTGTCCAAATGCCTGAGTGGGTCTGAACATTGATTCACTTACCACTTCCGGGTCAAAACCAACGTTTTTAAGGCTCTTGGCGTTGAATTGCCCTTCGTCAATGAGTATTCTGCCGGTAAGGGTATTGTCCCTCAGTTCTTTCTTGTCGAGGCTACCAAGCTGTTTTTCCTTTTTTACAACTTTCTTTTTGCCAATTTTCGGTTTTGCTTCCTTTTGTACAGGGATCTTTAAATTCGGCTTTGGAACTCTATCTACGAACATTCCCTCATCATTAAAAAATGAACGAACCTTTAGAGCGGAGGTTTCGTCTATTATTGCATCTGATACATCTATTCCGGACTTCAAAGCATCTTTTACCATAGCTCTTCTAATATAATCTACTGAAAAGTCCTTATAATACTCAAAATGACCAGCTGCCGTTTGTGGGCTTTGTTCGTTATGTTTTGATTTAAAACCATGAAACTTATCTATTGCATGCTCTATTTCATGCCTCGCAATCCCAAACATGAATTCTGTGGATCGGGGTTTCCCATTAAAATCGAGAGAGGCTACCTGAATGGAATGGTTGCCAGTCTTCAAATCTACATTGAATGAAAATTTGTGATTCCCCATAACGCCCTCTTTCCCCTTTGGCTTAAATCCGAGATCTCTTGCCAAATCTTGCGGTGTCATTCTAACTTCTTCTATTTCGATGGGAACTTTTTCCATCCCGTATTTTTTTGTATAATGTTTTCCGAGTTCATCAAGGTTTTTCGCACCCGATCTTTTCTTAACCCAATTACCAATTTTTTGATATTGCTTCTTCTTCCCTATCCATTTTTTAAATTCACCCCTGGTCATTTCGTGTGGCTTCTTGGCTTTCACTTTCCCTATCTTCGGCTTTGTCTCTGGTGTCTTTATTGCAAAAACATCATCACCCCTATGCTCAAACCATTTTATTTCATTGTTCCGGCCGACAATAGCGTATTGTTTTGCGTTTTTATAATATCTATCTTCTCCATCAATAACCTTTTTATCGTATTGAGACAATTCTTTTTCGGCAATTTGTTCTCTCTGTGCTTCCATTTTGTCTGCGTGTTTATCTGCTTTTGCCATATCTTCTTTTGTTGGAATTATTGTTCCGAGATCCAAAGAAGCCTCCATTGGCTTTTTAACCTTCTTTTTTCCTACCTTTGGCTTCTGCTCTTGTTGCTGCTCAAACAATGGCCCGGCAAACATTTCAGGCTGACTTACCTTTTGCTTTTCAGCCTGTTCAGCCTTTGGCGCTGCCGCATCTATCGTTTCCTGGTGAGCGTCCATTGCCTGATCGAAAGTCTTGTATTTCCTGCTCTGTATAGTATTTCCGGTATCAACGTCAACGGTCTCTATAATCCCTGATTTCCCGTCCTTTTCCCGGTAAAGGTTATATTCTACGCCATCAATGGTCTTTTTCTGTGCAAGGCTTACAGGTGTGTCCATGACTGATTTGACCTTGCCTGTCTTGGGTTTAGATGGTTTAATCTGTTTCGTTTCAGACTCAAATACTCCAGACAAACCCTTTTTGATAGACGAGAGTATCTTTTTAGTTTTATCTGCTATTTCTTTTTTAAAATCAGCCTGTTGCTCGTTTGTGAGTCCAGACCTCGGTGAGAAAAGAAGGTCATATTCCCCAGGCAAAGTTCCGTATCTCTCCTTAGCTATTGCTTTACCAACCACGTTTTGAGCAGATTCAATATTCGACTTGCTCTGAAGATTGGTTTTTAAATGCTTCGCCGAAAGTATTGCCCCGACTTCGCTTTTAGTCTCTCCAAGTTCAAAAATCTTTAAAACAGAATCAACCATTTTTTCATCTTTTACGGTTTTGATAGCGTCTGCTTTTATTCCCTTCATAATTTTATTATGCTCTTTAAGGCTTGCCTTGTTTTCCGCATCAAGAGTATTCCAATAAGCCTCAAGGTCTGCCTTGTCAACCCTTTTCTCTATATCGGTCATTTTGTCTTTAAACTTAGTTCTATCTTCGCTTGTCTCTCTTGAGTCTTCTGACATTTGCTTTGCTGTAGACCAATCAAGAGAGTCCTTAATCCAATTATCATATCTGTCAACTAGGACATCTTCAATATCTTCTGCTTGTGTACCCTCAAATTCGCCCTTTTGTCCCTTTTCCTCGCTCAGAACCTCGATTACATCATTCGCTTCTATCCCGAATTCATCTGCAAGCTGGTTGATATCGGCAAGCTTAAGGTCTCCAACTGCTACATCCTCTTTGATCCCGAGTGAGTTACGGAGATCCGCGGCAATTGGAAGGCTCTTTTTAGCTTCTTTAACGGGCTTTGTCTCCTCGACGACCTCTGGAGCCTTTATCTCTTGTTCCTGCTCTGGTGGAGCCGTGACAGCCTCCTGTGGAGGTTCTGTGGCCTTCTGCCAGTCTATACCCGTATTGTCAAGGAAGCTTCTGACGTTTTTAACGAATTCTGCCCGTTCCCCGGAAGCGAGCTTCCCTATCTCGTCAAATTGCTCTCTTGTGGGTTTTTCACTATTTGCAAGCTCTACCGCCTTATCAGTATTGTTCGTGGCCCATAACGCAACGCCTTCTTTGGTTTTCATCTTCTCTTTGTCTATTTCACGCCCCAATGCCTCTTCAAAGGTGTCCTTCCCCTCCTGCTTCTTCATTGCGGTCTCAATTGCCTTCGTTGCCGCCTCTGGAGACATCTTATCAGCTACAAGCGTCTTCTTGAGACGATCAAGGCCCTTTTTGTCCTGAACCATCTTTAGTCCCTGAAACCCTGTAGTAACCCCCATTGTTAGAACCGTCTGAATGGTTGTATCAAGAACAGTATCGTAAAGCATCTTGTTTCTTTCCGCACTTGAAAGATTCTGATATTCAGGCAATGTAGTTGTTTGGTTTACCTGATCAAGCATTTCTGTAATATTTTCCTCTGTAAGTTCTGCCGCCATTTGTATCCCGGCCTGAGTAAGAAACGACCTTAGCGTTGTAGCTGTAATTCCTCCTGTTGCAAACTTCTCAAATCCTCCCAAACCTACAAGCTGGAAAGCACCTGCTATTCCGCCCTCAATCGCCGCCGCCCTGCCTATATACCCCCACTTGTCAGTACCGGTAAGTCCGTTATTGTCTGCTTCTGTTATGGCCTGATTGCCCCTCGTTAGGGCAAAACCACCTATCATTCCGTATGCCCCCAAAGGAGATAGCGCTGCCGCCTGAAAGATAGACCTTGAAGCACCTCTGACATGTTTCCCGAGAGATCCGAGCGGGGAACTTTCGTCTGCAATCATGGCCGCTCTATCCATTGTCTCGCTACCCTCTATTATCTTTGTAGCTTTATCGTATGAAAACGGTCTTACCGCCAACGAATACAGTCCCCTTCGCCCCATATCTATACCAAGCGCAATATCCCTTGATATCGGAAGCTTCTCTTCGAGCCGTTTAGCATATTCTTTTGACACATCCGCATCTTCAAGCTGTGACCTCAACTGTCTCTTGTATCGTTCGCGTTCCCCGTAGAACACCCTCTGTTCCTTTTCTCCCCATCCTTCATCTTTCTCCATAGCGTTTACAAAATCAGAAGCAAAGGTTGGATTGCTCTCCTCTTCGATTACAGATGTATATGCGGATTGTGATATCTGGCTATGGTAGTCCACGTTCTTTTGTACTTCCGGGAGCACATTATCAAGAAGAGAGACATCCCTTTCGTCCCATTCCTTAGATTCCTGTTGCATTGCTACAAGGTCATCCCTTGATATAGCTCCTTGAGCCACTTGTTGCGCAGCTTGCATTATCCTATACCGTTTATCCTGGTCTACTTCAGGCTCTTCCGGTGATTTAATGTTTTCTGTCATTTTTTAGCCTTTGCAATAGAACCGGATTTTGGGGCATACCCTTTTACCAATTTATCAAGAAGCGTCTTGTATTTAAACTTTCTTGCGAAATCGCCCTTTTGTACTGAATATTCGTATTCGCTTATATATCCGGCAAGTTTCAGGTATTCCTCTTTGGCTTGATTCTTTTTATTGAGGGACAGCTTTTGAGATACACCACCTGCTGTAAATGGAAATTCCCAATCTTTTTCTTCGCTGTTTCTTTTGTCTGTGGCCTTGTACCCCTTTTCTAGCTGTTTGGCTAACCCGTAAGCACTTTCGAGCAACGGATCAGAACCCCCGGCTTTTGCCGTCTGCGTGGCTTCCGGTTTCTTTGCTCCGGGCATTGTCGGTTTATCAAAAGGAACCTTTTCATCTAATGCCACCTCGCTTTTAACTTGCGAAAATTCCCCTTCTTTCGGGCCCGGATCCCAAATCATACCTAATTTTTTTACTCCCCAATCTACTCCGTGCTGTATCATCTCCATTGTTCCAGAACCTTTTCCGTCGGCTCCGTCGGCTTCCTTATCGTCCTGCTGTTGCTGTCCGTCTCCTCCATACGCCTCTTTAATCTTCCTCTGATAAGCCGCCTCTGCCTTGTTTGGATCAACTTCGCCGGTCAGTTCGTCAAGCGCCTCGTCTCTCGCATCTTGTCGCATCTTGTATTTCATCTGAGGAGTTACAGGGTCTTTCTCTTTGGCTCCAATCTCAAACGGTCTGCCACCTCCCATGAAATACTTTTTCTTAGAAACTGGATCTGTGTACATGCTTTTTTCAAAATCAACTTCTTCTTTTCTATGCGGTAATGGCTGTATGCCCATCATTTTAGCCTGTAAGTCCCTCGAAAAGTCTTTCTTCTCGTCTTCTGTGAAGTCATCTGATCTGCCGAGTTCGTCCATAGCGTCCCGGAGCTTGCCCTCCTCCGCCTTCTGCTTTGCCGTAAGCTTAAATTCATAACCTTCACGCTCAAGGTCCGCCCGGTGAGAAGCTAACTGCTCTTTCTCTGCCAGAGTCACCCTTCCCTGTGGCGGGTGCGCTACTCCTCCACCACCTGCCCTTGCCGATTTTGTCTCTTCACTGCCACCGAAACGTACTCCTATAACCATATTCTATCCTTTCAATTATGCATTGTACTCGTTGAGAGCTCCTGTAATTGCAACTGGCCAAGTCGCGGAAAACTTCTCCGGGGACTCAACGGACTGTGTGAGATCAGACGGTGAGTTTACGGTATCAACCTGAGTTTCAAGCCATGTTATAAAATTGGAATAATCGTTTGTAACTTCCAGCAAATGCCCGAATGCGGGAACACCAGCAATATAAGCACTGTCCGCTATGTCAACGCACACATAAACGCTATCCACCGTCCAACCTACCGAATTAGCCTGAGCGTTATAATACGATTGCCATGAAGCCAATGAAGGCACATAGGTAACTGGTTCTACAGTTCCAAGACTGCCGGGGAACGATCTCTCATCCGGCTTGCAAAAGTCTAAATCCCATATACTATAATCGGGAGAAATCAGACTAGGAGAATAATTTCCTTCTTCTGCTGCCACTAAATTTGCAACATGTGTGTCGTATAAAGCAAGGTTTGCCGGGTCTTGGTACATAACCCCTCCATACGGATACGGGATTCCAAGCCCCCAACACATAATAATGACACCAGTTGGTGCACTCTGCAACACCCCAAGCGGAGACCTATAGAACGCTCCCAATGGGCTCCTTGAAGGATTGTCGCTTAATGGACTCATTATTTAACCGGTGTCTCAATTGGTTCAACTATGACTTTACTCGCAACGATCTCCGCAATCTTATCGTCAATGTCCTTTTCAATAACCTCTTTTGTTACTTCAAATTCGTCTACACCGAAAGCAGATGCGAAAGCTTTACATGCTGATACCTGTTCGGCTGTCATATCTTCCGGCTGTTTGGTAACGTCCGCACCCTGACGATAGCATATATTGACTGTCTTATCTACGGGATGCCAGACATAGCCATAGCACTGTGCTTCCGTTGGTGTTGTAGTCTTTGTGTATTCCATTATTTTGTTCTCCTTCTTCTGCCCCTACTTGGTTTGGGGTCGCCTTTTCTTCCTACTCTTGGTGTACCGCCACATGATCCTTTGCGTTTTGCCATAATCTGTTCCTTTCTAAAATTAAATTCCGTTACTTCGACTACTAATCATAATCCACGCCGTAAGGTTTGAATCATACATTAAAATAACAATATCCATTGCGCTGTCCAAAGAAAAATCAGAGCTGCAAAGTATATTTCCAGTTCCATTTTTTACAACAACAGTTCTAACGGTGCTGTTTGCCCTAAGAATAACTATATCGCCATCATTACCAGCAGATATAGTGTCAAGATCATCGCTTGCTGCATCGCTTTCTGTATCCACTGTGTGATAAGATTGTGTTGGAGTTAT
>Ga0075125_10000815_pt1 | contig 14414 bp, 15 predicted proteins | sample AntAceMetag02UKN_FD_69810 | JGI IMG/M metagenome (GOLD analysis project Ga0075125, IMG submission 69810) | Saline lake microbial communities from Ace Lake, Antarctica - Antarctic Ace Lake Metagenome 02UKN | ecosystem: Environmental > Aquatic > Non-marine Saline and Alkaline > Saline | place... | reverse complement strand
ACCGTAATGGAAAGCAGTATACCTGAATCAGAAACTACCCTGTAGAAAGGAGTATTTACCCTTAGGCAGTTCTAACAGAAAGCGGGGAACAGTGGGTAACAAAAATAGGAAAGGACGCACTAAGAAGAAAAAGAGATCGAACAGGAAGCTTTCCAACCATCACATTATACCTTCGAGCAGGGCGGAGTATATGACGGTAATATAAAGAGAGTTCCTGTATGCTTACACGAGAAATATCACACCCTTTTTCAAAATCTTACGCCAGACGAAATTCTAGAATATCTGTATGAAGTTTGGTTCAATCCGAAAGGAGTCGCTATGACAGCAAATAATTGGCGTAAAGCGAAAGACGAGAGGAGGTGATCACATTATCTATTTGGGGCAGGTACACTTGCTTGCCCCATTTCCAAAAAAAAATAATTGCCTATATTAGTACAGAGATTTAGCACAGGGTTTTGACAATTGATTAAATAATGATATAGTATAAATAAGAATAACTCATTAACATATGAACAAAACAAAAGACAAAGCAGAACATACCGAAGCCATTGTAGACCAGATAGCATTGAAACCAGATAAAGTAAAAATAATTAGTTTTTTACTTGGTGGAAAATCCTTCTCTAGGGAGCAGAGGTATCTCAATGATATTATAGGGCTAGGTTCAGATAGTTTATTATATAAGTGGGAATATACAGAAAAGAAGTGGAGAGTTTTTAATTAGACTCTTTTTGTTTTTTATAAAATTAATAGGTTCTAGAATGTTTCATATTCAATACCATGCTTGTTGAGTACGAAGTCGTAGATAGCATATAGGTTTTTTTGCCTTAGCGCTCGTTTTTGGCTGGCACATGAGGATTTTGTTTTATCCTACTATGCTATCCACGACTTTGTATTGTACAATAGAGAAAGACATTGTGTCTGGTTTAGGTTAGTAGCCTGAATTGGGCGTTTAACAATTAACGGCTCAAATTATGGCAGCACAAGAATTGAAGCGACAGCGGTGCGAGGTGTATTCTCGCGTAGTAGGATATCTTAGTCCTACAAGCCGATGGAACAATGGAAAAAAAGAGGAATTTAAGGATAGAAAGGTGTTTAATCCTAACCGATAGAACATACTTTCTTGAGACTATCTCCTTTGGTTCGGGGAACAAGTAATCGAGGTAACTCCTTGCCCTGAGCAAATAATTATGGATATTACTTATTAAATCAGTCGGTTGTATGTCTACTAACATATTGTTACTAGCATAAACTGAATCTCCCAACCTTAAATAAGTAGTATTTCAGTGTTATCCCATTGTTATCGTCGGGTCTGTATCAAGCTATAATAACTTGATCGCGGATTCAAAAATTAGTGCTGACGACACGAGTAGAGTTAAGAAAACCTATTTTATGTTGGGAGATAAGGCGGGGTATAGTAATGGTAACTAGCAAGGCTCATATCCTTGATATGCAGGTTCAAATCCTGCCTCCGCAACCAAACTATTAAGAATTAAATATAAAGAAGTATGGCAAAAAAAATACATGGTGGGGTAGTATACCTACAGGGGGTAATAGCAAGCATAATACGGCAACACGACAAAGAAAAAGATACCAAAGAAACTAAAGAAACATTATTAACTGCCAATAGGATAGTGGCAGTATCAGGAGGGTTTGATCCTGTTCATATAGGACATCTAAGAATGTTTCAGCAAGCTAGATTGCTAGGAGACAAATTAGTGGTTATCCTGAATAATGATGCTTGGCTAAAAAGAAAAAAAGGCAAAGCATTTATGACACAAGACGAGCGTGCTGAGATTATACGTGGCTTTGCTTGTGTAGACGATGTTTATATTATTCAGAATAAAAAAGAAGACCACGTAGTAACAGGATTAAGAATGGTTCAACCAGATATATTTGCTAATGGAGGAGACCGAAAAGATGAGAACGATATTCCTGAATATGCCCATTGCGAAGCTAACGGTATTAGAATGGTGTTCGGCGTGGGTGGTGGTAAGATCCAATCGTCTTCAGATTTAATAAAGAACTCAAAGAGCAATAAAGGTCCTGGTAGATATAATAAAAAAATATCCCATTAAAAAATAATTTCACATTACATACTTAATAAGGTATAATATAAAGGTATAAAATAACTATATGGAGATTGAATTTTCACAGCTTCTAAAGTCACTCTACGAAATAATGAATTATGATGAGATTTTTGTTAAGCAACAGAAGAGCGGTAATGAGATTCATATGTACTTAACGGATAAGAAAGGCAAAATTAAAGTTATTGTTTTGAAAAAAGATGGAACATGGTTCTGGAAGCAAGACGACAATGCAAAAAAATAATTAATTAAATACAAAAAAACGTATGCCAAAATTAAAACCAACAATGGGTAGGGTAATAAAATATCTTCACCCAGGAAGTGCTGACGGTAGATATCCCCAAACGGAGTCTCCCGCAATTATTATGAAAGTACATTCAGACATTTGCATAGATGCTTTTGTTATGAGTACTACTGGAGGAATATTTTTTCCTCAAAGAATAGAGTTAGGAAAACAATGGGATTGGTTAGATTACACAAAGAAAACTAGCGAAGTAGAATTGTTTAAAAAAACCGAATTACCACCCCCTAACCAAGGAGAAATAGTACAAAAACCGTAATTATATTTATTTTCTAAGCCTCACTAGTTGGGGTTTAGGCTAATGAGTAATAAAATCTAAATTAAGAATAATATGTGGTCGTGAAATCGTAAATCCACTAATAAAGTATGGCTAATAATTTCATTTCAAAAATTGCAAGTGGCATTTTGAATAAAGCAGGCTTATTCACAAAAGCCGATGTCCAGTCTGAGTTCAAGGCAATTGCTTTGGATAAGGAAAATCGTTATCTAAGTACAGTAGGTGTAGACCCTACCGCTGGATTAAAAAAACCAAGTAATGTGAGTTTTCAGACCCTTAGAGATGTGGCAAAATACGATGCCCTAACTAGGATCTGTATTACAGTTATTAAGAAATCAGTAAGTCAAAGTCATTGGTCTGTTGGTCCTATAGATTCAACAAAAGAATACGACCAAGCAGGAATAGACTATCTAACCGATTTATTCACAGTTCAAAATAGAAATAATGAAAACATGAGAACTCTATTAGACAGAGTTATAGAAGACATTTTAGTATTAGACGCAGGTTCAATTGAGAAGGTAATGAACCCAGAAGGTCTTATTGTAGGATTAAATTCAGTTGATGGTGCAACCATTCGACCTGTTTATAATCAATATGGTGAGCTAGGAGAGCCAGCGTATAAACAATATATAAACGACAAAGTAGTCGCTGAATTTGAAGCAGACGAAATGATGTATTTAATGCAAAATCCACAGAACGATATTACTTCTTTTGGTTATGGCTTATCTCCTATAGAATCAATACTTTTAGTAGTCCAAGCTTCTTTTCAAGCTGACTTATATAATGTCAAAGCCTTTTCAGAAAACAATATACCACCCGGTATGATTGATTTAGGTGATATGGGGGATGACCAAGCAAGACAGTTTATTAGTAATTGGGACTCTACAGTAATAAACAATCCTAGAAAGATGAAATTCGTCTGGGGTAACTCAAGCGACAAGAAGTTCCAACAATTTGGTAGCAACAATAAAGACATGCAATACATCGAGTATACTGATTGGCTATCAAGAATTAAATTAGCTTCATTTGGATTGACTGGTATAGATGCTAACATCACACAGGATTTGAATAGGGCAACTGCTTCAGAGCAGGCTTCTATCTCAAAAGCCAGGGGTGTTCGATCAATTAAAAGATTATTTGAAGAATATTTCAATAGAGAAATTATAAAATCAGAGGGTTATGATAATATTGAATTCAAATTTGAAGAAGCAGAAGAACTATCAGAGCAGAAAGAGCAGGCTGAAATAGATAAGATTAGAATTGAATCTGGTGTTCAAACACCTGATGAGATCAGGGCAAGAGACGGGTATGACTCTACAGATTATGTTAAGCCAGAAGAAAAACCAGTAGCAGATGATAGTGAAGCAGATGCGGCGGCACAATATCTTAATCAAGAAGCAGAGAAGACAAAAAGTAAATATTACAGACCTCTAAATAAATAGGTATAATTATACTTATTTTATACCTAAATTATACCTATGAAAAAAGAAGTATTAAAATATAACGCAGGAGATGCCTACCGACCTAATATTAATTTAGAGAACTTATTGAATACATCGAGAGTAAAGACCTTTATAAAAGATTTGAAAAAGGCATTTACCGAGCAATGGTTAGACATTATATACTCTCCTGAGGTTAGTAATTTGTTTTCTATCTACCAAGGCAAAATAGTACAGCCTAAATCTAAAAAGAAAAAGAAACATGTCTGCGATCATGAAGGAGAATGTGTGCATAAAGCGTTATCAGATTATAATTACCTAGACGATGAGGTTTTAGAGGGAGAATTTAGAGATGACGGAGTATTCGTAGCAAGTCCTATAGAGATACCCGAATCTGCTATAGTATCGTCCGTAGCAACGAGTTTAGGAACTATATTGGTATATTCCTCATTAAGAAATTATAATAACATAGAGGGCAGTTTTGAGGGTTTCCTTAATTTCTCTGCTAACCAAGGCGGACAGTCAATAATCGACAATATTCCTGGCATTGTTGGAGATGTTAAGTTCAGATTATCTAAACAAACCTACAAAGAGTATATAAGGCAAAGAGTAAATTCTACAATCAAACAAATTGACAAGACAACACGAGAGAGATTGAGGCGTGCAATAGTCACTGGCTTAGGGAAACCAATGTCAAAGGCACAGTTCATAGATTCTCTTAGAAGAGTAGGAATGAAGATGAGTAAGGCTCGTTCAGAGCTTATTGCAAGGACAGAAGGATTACAGGCGTACGAATACATGAAGCACGAAACTGCCAGAGTAAATGGCATTAAGAAAAAGGTCTGGTCGGCGTTGGGACCAAGGACTTGTCCGTTCTGTATGGAGTTAGATGGGGCGGAAAGAAACATTAATCAAAAGTTCGAGAGTGGGCTAGGAGATGTTCAGTTTGCTCCTTTACACCCAAATTGTGAGTGTGAAGTGAGCTATTTTGAATCAAAAGTATTTTCAGATTGTTTATGTTCTACTGGGTTAGCTGAGAGTGCTAGTAAAAAGTATACGCCAATGGATAGGGAAATTGGAGCATCGGGTAGTTGTTGTAATCCAAATGCTGTTTGGGCTGGTGGAGAAAGTTTAGTGGGTTCTGATAAAGAAATAGGGAACTATTATCAGAGATTAAGCCGCACTAAATCAGAATCCAGCAAAGATAATATTTGGGGAGAAGCAAATGCCAATCTATCACCTGAAGGCGTATATCAATTAAAATTAAAATTAGAATAACAAACATTATTCTAACGTAATTAAAAACATTAATTAATATGAAAGAACATAGATGTCAAAATTGTAACCACCTATTATTCACAGCTACTATCAACATGGAAGCTGAAGTTATTTGTTCCAAATGCAGAAGAATCAATTACACAGGTCGTCCTGATCCAAATATTGGATTAAGAGGAAAAGACTTTCAGACATATGCCTCAAACATTGTCTGCAAGAACAAGAACTGTGGCAGAATGCTTATGATGATAATGGGTTTCGGAGTATTAGAAGTAAAATGCCATTATTGTAAAGAAATCCACAAATACAATACAAGACAGATAAAAGAAAAGCCCAGTAAACACGTGGTAACCGATAGAGCAAAATGGGGCAGGTAGACTATTCTCGCGGGGAATAGGTGGATAAGTTTGCGGTACATATTATAATATGGTACAATAAAACTATAAAAGTATTAAAGTAAGTATTAATATAATTAACACATTTGAAATAGACCATTAAAAGTAGATCGTTCTTGACAATTTAATATCAAAATTAGGCTTAATCAGCCTGAGACTCCTAGAGAGCCGACTAACAGATTATACATCAAAATAATTCGAGTAATATTATTCCAAATATTATTATTATTGTATAGCATTAGTCGGCTTTTTTTGATGCTTTAATTAGAATGAGCTTCATTGGTCACATCTTTCTTATAGATTCACACAATTAACAATTACCTTTAATTAACCTTCGTAACACTAAGTTTATCGGTATGTTCAAAATTACTATACCAATTCAGAAGGCAAAAAAAGGCGCAGCAGGCATACTCATAGTAGAGGGTGTTGCCAGCGATGATACCATTGACAAAGATGAGGAACGATTTGATCGTTCAGCATTAGCACAGATGGAGCAAAGTGTTAGTGAGGGAAATATTCCTATCAGAGTAGAACACGACAATCGTTTCTATACTGAAGTGGGGAAATGGACTGAAGCTACCTTAACCAAAGACAATAAGTTGCAGGTTAAAGGAGAAATCGACACTAATCTCTCACTTGGAAAAGACATAGAAATCTTTTTAAGTAAGGGTAAAGAAATGGCTTTATCTGTAGGTGGTAGAGTAGCAGATGCTATTTACGAATATAGTAAAGAGCTTGGAAAGAATATAAGAACTTACAAGGATGTTCTCTTAGAGGAAATATCCGTAGTAGGTAACCCAGCAAACTACAACGCTTCACTTTCATTAGGGAAGTCTGTAGACTGGCAAAATCTTTCAAAATCTGCCGATAAGAAGATTAAATATACAACTCAAGCGCAGAAATTGATGACCATATACAAGAATATGCAACCAATTTCTACGGACCAATTTATGGAATTATCAAACGAAACAACAGAAGCAAAAAAATCTCTTTCCTTTGAGGAAATCCTACAAGGAGCAGTAGAGGTTGTTCAGAAATCTTTTACTCAAGACGAGTTAGCAAAAGATTACGAAGTTGCCTGTGATGAATTTGATTCTTGCGGTTCTATTTCTTTGAGCCCTCAGGATATGCAAACTATCATTGAGGTATCTAAGTTTTTAGACCAAGTAGACATTCCAGAAGATATGTCTATACCCGCTGGGTTAGATGACTGGAATTTTGTAGAAAAATTACCAGAGGAATCATTTATCATCTTATCAGACAGAAGCAAAGTAATGCCTCACCACAATGGTGACTTTACATTGAACCAAGAGTTCGTTGCTTACGCCTTAAAGAGCTTATTTGGTGGCAGGGGATATTTCAAACCAAAAGACTATTCCATTGCTATCAACCATCTTTATTATCACTTAAAAGAACTTTCTATGTTGAAAACTCCCGAAAAGAGTGCAACAAAAAAGTCGGATAATAAAAACCAAGTAGATTTTTCTACTGAACAAATCGCTATTATGGAGAAGTGCTATAACTATCTTCAGAAAGCGGAAGGAGATGTTCCTAGCGTTGACAAAGAGGCTTTATCTTACGGTAAAGTTTTGAAGTTATCAAAAGGCTATGAATATCTACTAAATAATAATTTAATTAAAGAAATTATGCCTAATAACGTAAAAAAGCATGAGGAAGAAGAAACCTTAAAAGAGGAAGAATTGGTAGAAGAAGTTAAGGTGGAAGAAACTCCTGCTGAAGAACCAAAGGCAGACGAAACACAACCAGAAGAAAAAAAGGACGAAGAAAAAGTGGAAGAAGAAGCGCCAGCAGAAGAAGCGATTGAAAAAGAAGAAACTGATGAGGAAGTTGTTGAGGAAGACAAAGATGACGAAGAGGTTGTTGAAGACGCTGTTGAAGAATCTGAGGAAGAAGCTTCAGATGAATCCACTGAAGAAATTGCTGACGAGGAAGTACCTGTTGATGGTGATAAAGAATCAGACGAAGCAGAAGCACCAGCCGAAGATGCTGATGACTCTACTGAAGAAGCTCCTGCTACTGAAGAAGTAGTAGAGGAAGCTCCTGAAGAAGAAGCTCCTGCCGATGATAATATTGTTGAAGAAGAAGTATCAAAGAAATTTGATAAATCTTTCGACACTCTACAAAAATCTTTTGTCACTTTAGAAGCTAAATTTGAAAAAATGGCAATCGTAGAGAAAAAAGTCAATGATTTATCAACAATCATTGAAGGTGTTTCAAAGAGCCTAGAACAGATTGGTGAGTATGTTACTACTCGAAAATCTGTAAAAGCTTACCAAGTATTAGAAAAAACATTTTCTAGTAGCGAGGTAAACAAAGAAAGCGATCTAGAATCAGTGGTAAATAAATACCAAGATGACGGATTATCATTTACAGACGCTTACGCTAAAGCTAAAAAAGAACAAGCCTAGTAAGTAAGCAAAAATAATTAATAAAGTTTTAAGAAAAAGATATGTCTAAAGATCTAAACATCGAGAAAACATTAGAAGATGTTAAAAAGACAGTGTCTACTCCTGCATACACTAACCCTGCAACATTAACTCTAGTTAGAGAAAATTTATCAGGTTTTATCAATCGTCTAACAGAAAAAGAAACTCCTGTTAGAGATAGATTGATGAGAAAATCTGGTGCTGGATTAGCAGCATCATGGAATGTGTTGACTGCTATGGGAGTAGGTGCTTCACCATTTGCTGAAGGCGGAACTCCAACTGAGTCTGCTACAACTTATGCTAGAAGAAGTGCTATCTACAAAGAATTAGGTGCTAAGAAATCTGTTACAGATAAAATGTTAGCGGCTGGTAGAAGTTTTGTAGACGTTGAAGCAGAATTGACAGAAGTAGCTATTAGAGAAGTTATTCAAGATGAAGAAAATTTAATCTTGAACGGTGATGCAACAGGATCTCCTTTGCAATTTGATGGATTAGCATCATATATCACTACAAATATTACTGATGATGGAAACGACGCTCTAGGATTTAGAACAGAGTTGATCGAAACAGAAGTTGCTAACCTAGTAAATAACTATGGGGTAAGACCAACAGCTATTTACGTTTCATGGGGTATGCAAAAGGCTATCAATGAATCATTGGCTGGTGATGTAAGAGTAAATCTTGATCAAACTAACCAAGTTTCATCTGGTGTACAGGTTGGATTTATCCAAACAATGATTGGTAAGCTTCCAATTATACCTACATTTGCTATCGCTGATGATAGTGCTACATATGCAGGGAACACTGTTTCAGATATTTATATCGTAACAGAAAAAGCTCGCGGGAATGATGTACTTTACCTTGAGGATCTTTATCCATTAGGTAAATCAATGTTGGACAGAACTGGTGCTGCTATTAACTTCATGGTTACTGAGTGTACTGTGTTAGTATGTAGAGCTGAAGAATTCCAAGCTGTAGTACAAAATGTAAGAATTGCCTAAACGCATTTATTGCATTCATATATTTCTGGTCAATAGGGCGTAGTAAAATACGCCCTGATCGGAAAGATTAATTAATTACAGGGTATTAAGTTGTAGGTTATTTAGAGAGGCTTATAACGTATCCCTTTATCTCAAATTTATGTTAAAACGAAGATTATCCCAAGTTTTGGGAGCAATTGGAAAAGGTTACGCTGTTGATACACTTCAAGGCGGGTTTCCAGTAGCACAATATAATAGAGAATACGGTAGTGCAGATGCAGACGGTATTTTAGCGTCCACTGCCTTAACAGCAGCCGCTCAAGAAATTACAGCAGGTATTAGCGATCCAGCTACAGGAGAATTTAGAGGATTATCAGTTACTGGTAATCAAGCTTCTGTTTATGGTTCAGTAAGTATCTTAGGTAGAGATTGGGCAGGAAGAAAAATTGATGAAGTTATTATTGCTTCAGGTATCGGAACAATTTTAGGAGACAAACCATTTAAATACGTTGATAAGATTGATCTACCTGTATTGGTAGGCGCTGGTGATGAAATTTCAGTTGGTTTCTCTGATAAGATGGGATTGAAACGACCTATCAAAAACCTTACAAATGTTTTAGGAATTGAAATCAAGGCTTCAGGAGATTCAGAATTTACAGAAAGTCCCGCAAGTCCAACAATAGACGCAGAAAACGGAACTATTCTTTTAGATGTAGCTCTTGTAGACGAAGACTCATTCAAACTTTTCTACGATACAGAAATATTCTAATTAATACCCTAATAGTAAATTATGATTAAAAAAAGATTATCACAAGTATTAGGTGCAATTAAGAAAGGATATTCTGTTGATACCTTTGAGGGAGGTTTCCCCGTTCAAGACACTGTAGTAACTTTTCAAAAAGATACTATTAGTGGTGTTTTGCCCTTAACAGTACTGTCGGGAATTAGTACTGAAATAGAACAGGCGGATTTAGTTATTTCAGAACTAGATATGCCTAGATGTCTTGCTGTAGTGTCTGATGTTGTTAGCGGTATTGTTACTGTTTACGGAAGAAATTGGGGAGGTAGAAAAATCGAAGAAGACTTTACCTATCCTAATGTAGACAGCATTTCAGGTATTCTAATAGGAAAACAACCTTTCTTTGATGTAGACAGGGTTATACTACCTGCATACACAGTTGCTGGTAACATGGTTGGCATAGGTCCTGCTCCAAAATTTGGAACAAAACGACCAATGCTACCAATTCCAAGAATGTTTGGAAGTGGCACATCACTAGAGCTACTAGGACGTGTTTCTGGGCTTGACGATGGTGGTACACCAGACGATGGCTTGAATTTTTGGTATGTTAATATAGAAGCAGATTTTGGAGACATAGATTGGGACTACAGCACTATAAGTGCTCCTAATGCTGTTGAAGAAATTGTTGAGGCTATGTCAGAAACTTACGATAATAATAAACCTTGGATAATAGCAAGATTAAACTATTTTACTGAGATATTCTAAGATATTGCATCTTACCTATACATCTTCAAAATTACTCTTCGGAGAATTGTTTTGCGAAGGTGTATAGAATAAGGTATAATATAGTCAGCAAGAACTAATAAGGCTTAATATAATAAGTAACATATAAACTTGTCTAAGGGCAGTATTACACGTCTAAGGTAATACTCTGCATGAAGACATACTACATTCATATGATAGATATAAAAGGTTTTAGCTCAGCGAGTATTGCTGATCTAATGAAAGATAAAAATCAACCAAAAGTAAAAAAGTATTTTGTCGCAGACGTTAGTGGTAATATCACTGATATTTACTATGCTCCTGCTAATACAGTAAGTGGCGTAGCTTGTCTAAGACAAAGATTTGAATATAACACAATTAGTGGCGTAGGTGCTGTTGTTCAAAAAGAAGCATGGGAAAACTCCAATTGGGGCGGAACTGCTTGGGATATAGTGTAAGCACAAGGCTTCGCTAATATTCATTAGTAACTTCTCTCTCATAAGGCTGTAAGAGGTTCGAACCCTCATAAAGTATTATACTTTAATGTAATTAATAACTTTGTAACAGTATATGGGAACTAAAACTCAGGTTGTTCATCAGGGACAACATCCTTATAAACACAAGGCACAAGAAATTCTATACAGTAAAGCAGGCGTTGGTAGCAATGTAAAAGTTTCTCTTGACGAATTGTACACAATGGTAAGTGGAGCAGTAAACTGGAAAGACCCAGTCGCTACTTACGACTTATTACCTATAACAGGTAATTCTATTAATGATGCCAGAATAGTACAAGACGATGGAATGACTTTTCCAGCGATGTATGTTTGCGTAGGAACAACAGGACCTAGAGCAACTCAATGGTTAAAAATCGCAGATGTTAGCTGGGGGACACTATTTGATGGAACAGTTGCCGATGGTGATCTAGTTAAAAAATTAGGTAATGTTCTTACGAAAGTAACAGCAATACCTGAATCCTTAATAGTAGAAAGCCAAGCTATCTCTTCTTTTACCAATGACGCAGGAACACAAGAATTAGGAGCAACACTCAATTCATTTAATTTGAATTGGGCTTTTAATCGTGATTCAGCTAACCCAACATCGCAAAATATTACTCCAATAGTAGGGGCTTCTTGGACAAATCCAATTACAGTCGCTTTAAGAACTATTGCTGTAGCATCCGCAGGACTAACATCTTCACAGACCTTTACCTTTGCAGGAGTAGGAGATGACAGTACAGTATTAGCAGGAAGCACAACAGTTAGCTTTCAAGCAAAAAGGTATTGGGGAATTAGTAATGCAGTTATTGCTTCAGGAGCAGATGTAATGAGTATTCTTGAACCACAAAATGACCAATTTGGAACTAGTAGAGCAACCACAAAAACATTTGACGCTTCTGCTGGAACACCTCCAAATTACTTATATATAGTTTATCCACAGTCTTGGGGATCTCCCGCTTCTACGAAGTTCGGTGGTTTTACTTTCTCAGATTACACAGAAACAGTAGTAAGTCTAACCAACGCTTCAGGATACACTTCAAATTATATCATTCTAAAGACTAACAATAATTACAATGGAGCAGGTCTAGAATGGCAGATATTATAAATAACCTTTACTAAATTATATGACTGATATATCAGGTATCAATGTAGGAGCGGGTACTTTGAAAGGTATGCAGATAAGTGCTGTCGTAGATAATGCAGATGTAAATGTGTATGACGGTCTTTCAAATGCTGGTACGCTAATATGGGCGAGTGGTAACTTGAAAGCTAAAACAGACGGAACATCAACAGAAGTAAACTTCTGGGGGCTACCTTTTAGCATCGGACTATACGTTGAGGTAGTAGATCAAGATGCAGATGTCTTGGTTGTATACGAATAATTAATAATTAAACACATAATAATATGGGAGCAATTTCGGGAATAAATGTTGGTGCTCCTGTAGTACCTTTTGATGATTTAGATAATCAAGCTTCACACGAAGCTGGTTATGGTAAAGGGGGACTACGGACAGTTGTTGACAACACAGCTAGAAACGCTATCTACTCAGCTCGGTGCGAGGTGGGAATGATGGTATATGTTTCTGGTACAGACAAATATTACAAACTAAAAACAGGGTACACTCCTGGCGGTCTTGTGGACGCGGATTTTGAAGAGCTTATTTTTGAAGATCTCTGGTTACGAACTGGAACAGTTTTGAGTCCTGCAACAGTAGGAGATACCGTTGAATTAGAAAGCGGTAAAATCTCGGTTGGATTATTAACAACAGTGCCTAGTGATTATCCTCGTTGCGTTGGGGCGTTCATGCAAGACCACAGCGTATTTTCTGATGACCAGAATATTGCTGTATTAGGAAACGCTAAATCAGATGCAACACGTGAAGGAAGAGCTGTTGTTGGTTATGCACAAGCGGTGGGTACTAAAAATGCTTACGGTGTTTGGGCGCAAGTAAATGCCTATACTACTACAGCAACAGGAAACTCAGTAGCTGTAGCAGGAACAACAAACAACGTTAGACTATTTGGGGATAACATTGCGTTCTATGCTCATTCAGCAGGAGGAACGGGTGCTGCAAATAATTATGCTTTTTACGGAGAGGCAGGAACAATTTATCATAAAGGATTATTAATTTTAGATTATACTTCTGCAGAATCATCCTTTACTGGGGCTAACTTTGATTTCACAAATACACAAAATAGTGCAGCTTCTGTTGGTTTCTCAGTAACTCTAACTAACGAAACAAATGCTAACAATAGCATGACTGGTCAGAACATAAGTGTTGATCCTAAAATATCTACTCTTACCTTAAGAAACAATACTACTGGGCTACAGATACAAAATCTTTCCACAACAATTTACGGAAACGCAGCAATAAATGTTGGTGGTCCTTGGACATACGGTATCTATGTAAACACAAACGACTCTGGTGTAACTAACCAAACAGTACAACAAGGTATATACATATACGAAAAAACATACACAACGGGTTCTAGTGTAAAGGGTGTAAATATTTCTTTGGCTGATGGTAGTGCAGGAGCGGGAGCAGATACTTTGAACGCCTTGAAATTAAGTATAAATAACACCAATGCAGGAACAGTAGTAAGAGGGTTAGAAATAACCAATAGTGGAACAGTGGCTACTATTGCGACAGGTATTAGAATGTTGGGAAGTTGGACTTATGGTCTTCAGTTAAGTGGTACTTATAGTGATTATGCACTGACAATGGCTACAAATACGCCTACTTATGCAATTAATTTAGGAGCGGGAACTGGTGGTGGTATTCATATAGTGGGTTCTGTTAGTTCTGGTTCTGTTATCGCTTGGGGAATTAGAGTAAAAAATTCTGGAGAGGGAAATACAACAGACGCTACTTCGGCAACAGGAGCCATTTACGGTGAAAACGATCATGCTGATGGTATCGCGGGTTGCTTCGAGCAAGCAGGTACTGCTGGCAATGGGCAAACTTTGCTTCTTACAACAGTTGCTAATAATTTAGTTCTTGCTAAAAAAGGATCAGACACAGTATTTCAAGTAAGCGTGGACGGTTATTTAGGAATAGGAAACGCGTCGGCAGTAAACATGGGAATACAAATGGTCAATAACATTAATTCTTCTGCCTTATATGGGGCGGGTATAAAACTTGCTCCAACTCTTACTGCTACAGCCAATTCTGATATATTCTATGGACTTGATATAATCCCAACAGTAGACGCAGGGG
>Ga0075125_10000814_pt1 | contig 14415 bp, 19 predicted proteins | sample AntAceMetag02UKN_FD_69810 | JGI IMG/M metagenome (GOLD analysis project Ga0075125, IMG submission 69810) | Saline lake microbial communities from Ace Lake, Antarctica - Antarctic Ace Lake Metagenome 02UKN | ecosystem: Environmental > Aquatic > Non-marine Saline and Alkaline > Saline | place... | reverse complement strand
GATGTAGTGGCGAATAACTGTTTAGATCTTGGCACGATAATAGAAATAGACGGAAAATTTTATGAGGTTCAGGACAGAATGAATAAAAGGTATGGTTGTGATCATTATGATATCTTTATGAATAAGGATTTACAAAAAGCACTACAATTTGGTCGGCAAGAATTAGAAATTATAATTTATTAAAAAACAAAAATATGAAAATAGGAATTATTGGTCAAGGAATACTTGGAAAAACACACAAGAATTATTTATTAAAGAATACGGATCACGAAGTTTTTAGCTATGATATTAATGGAGATTGTAATTCAACAATGAAAATTATTGCTAAGAATTGCGAAATGGTATTTGTATGTGTTCCAACGGACATAGGGAAAGACGATCGATTAGACATGAGCATTGTAAACAAAATTGCAAAACAATTAAATGATTTAAAATTTAATAGAGTTTGTATTTTTAGGTCAACATTAAGGGTTGGGACAACAAGGTTACTTGCAGAAAAATACAAGGGTATTGATTTTTATTTTATTCCTGAATTTTTAACAGAGAGATTTGCAAAAGAAGATTTTGAAAAACCGCATAGAGAATTATGTTTAGGGTATTGTAATATAGAAAATGCTTATGATGTATATATGACTTTAAAAAATTTAAATATAATAAAAAGTTTGCATAGTTTTGTTGAGATAGAAGCAGTTGAAATGCTTAAAATAGCGACTAATAGTTTTTATGCAATGAAGGTTGTTTTTGCAAACGAGTTAAATTATTTATGTGACGAAAAAGGTATTTCTTATGGAGTTGTCAAAGGTTTATTGTCAATGGATTGTAGGATCGGTTCAAAAGATAATGATTTATCAGGAGCGGACGTTCATTTAAGAACAGGACAAGACGGAAAACTTGGTTATGGTGGCAAGTGTTTACCAAAAGACAGTTTGGAGTTTTCTAAAATGGTAGAGGAGGCAGGAATTGAAAATGGTTTAATGGAAAGAGTTGTTAAATATAATAATTATCTTAGAAACTAAAAGAAAAAAACAGTATGTGCAAAACATGTGCAAAACTAATACTTGCACAATTTTATAATAATTTGTATAATATAAGTATATGGCAAAAATAATTTCTTTTACTACAATTTTACACGAGAAAAGAAAGCAGTTAGGACTGAGTCTTATGGAGTATTGTATTGCTGATACAATTCATAACTTATCAAACAATCCTAAGTCACCAGTACAAGGGTGGTGTTATGCGTCAAAAGATACTCTTGCTGAAATGTTAGATACAACAAGGCAAACAATTTTTACATCTGTTAAGAAATTAATAGAGAAAGGTTTAATTAAAAAACACGAAGAAACAAAATATCTAAGGACTACTCAAAAATGGTTTAATAAGATTATAGTTGAGGACGACGAAATGGAAGAAGAAATCGAAGAAGAAAAGGAGGAACCTGAAAAAGAATTAAAGGCAAAAATTATAAAATATTCTAAGGACGACGTTGAAATGACAGAGTTGCTTTTAGGTCTTGTAAAACAAAACTATCCTTTCGTAAAAGACAAAACAGAAACTCAGTTATTGAGAGATTTTGAAGAAATGAATAAATTGCACAGGATTGATAATTGGGAGTATAAACAAATAAGATATGTTATTGAGTTTTCTCAGAAAGATAGTTTTTGGAAACAGAATATTAGATCCGTTAAAACATTGAGAAAGCAATTTGAAAGTTTGGTAATAAAATTAAAAGGAATAAAGGAAAGGACAGACAGAGAAGTAATGTTTGCGAGAGAAGACGGAACAGCTTTTAAAAAAGATTATGGTAAATGGGTTCCCGTTGACAATCCTAAAAACATTGTAGATATGGATTATTATAAGAGTGTAGCGGAAGATAATTTAATGACAAAAATTGAGTATGAAAAAAAGTTTGCTAAACAGATTGCGTAGTGAAGCGGATCAATTGTATTTTGAGGTTTGCGCCTTAATGTATGGGAATAGGTGTTTGATATGTGGAAAAGTATGTGGGAAGGCACACCATTTTTACGCAAAAGGACAGTATCAACATTTAAGGTATGACGAAGAAAATGGAATAAATTTGTGCATGGAATGTCACAGTAAAATACATACGAGCGGATCAAAAAAGGAAATTGAAAAGGAGATAATTAAAAAGAGAGGAAATGATTGGTACGAAAAGTTAAAAGCCAAAAAGAATAAAATGCCTTATTCTTTTAAAAATGAAAAATGGTATCGAGAGAATATAACAAGGTTAAAAAAAATAAAACTATGTCAGGAAAAAAAAGAAAAATGAATTTAACAAAAGAGGAAGTGGAAATGGTACAAAAAAGAAACGAGGCTTTTAAAAAAAGACAGGAGCTTGTAAACAAAAGAACAAGCGAGATCAATTTCAATGAAGGAATTAGAGCAGATCGTAAAGATATAATTGGAATTAAGATTTTAACTGTTCATACCTGGGCGGTAAATTTTGTAGGAGATAATTTACAAAAAATTCAGAATTTTTTTAATGTAGCTTTTGTTAATCAAAAAAATAAGTTTTGGTATAAAAATATATTCCCTAAGTATAAGATACCGCAGGAAATACCTTTAACATATAAAAAGGACGCGAACGGAGATTATAAATTTATTATTCCTGAGAAGGAACAAATTGAAAATGAAAAAGATAATAACTAAAAAAAATACAGCGATATTAATAAGTGCAGATATTAAAAAGAATAGTTATAGGTTTTTTGCGCTTAAAAGTATTATAAAATATTATAAGAAAAATTATAATGTTTATATTGCATTGGTATTAAGAGGAACAAAGCATAATTTTAACGTAGATCTACAAGTTAGCAAGATACATTCAAAATTTTTTACAAAAGAAAAAGATTGGAATTACTTGTTAGACTTTTTGCCTGAAAATATTGAATATGTTTTTTTCTCAGACGCAGATTGTGTTGAAGCCCCAGGGCAAAAACTTTTAGATAAATGTGTTATTAATTTAAAAAAGTATAATTTAGACGGTGTTCATTGTTTTAGTGATATAATTTATTTAACAGAATACTCAACCCAAAAATATTATAAAACAGGAGAGGTTGTTAATGACTTTGCTCACAAAAAATCAGGATCAAACGGAGGTTGGGCGTCAGGTGGTTTGTTATTATTTAAAAAGGAATATATCAAGAGAGTAAAATTCATAGATTACTGTTGGCTTGGAGCAGGTGACACGATAAATATGGTTGTATTTATGTCAAAAACAATGAATACAAATTTTTCTGAAATATGGAATAAAGATTTGTTAGAAGATATACAAGAAAGAAAAAGAAGGGGAATAAGATTTGGAAGGATTAATGCTACATTAATGCACTTGTTCCATAGAAGTCCTGAGCTTGATTTTAATAAATTTAGAAGAATGTTTTATGGACAGATTACAAAAAGAGATGTTGATTTTAATGAGAAACTTGGAGAGCCTTACATAGAATGGGTTGAGCAAATTAAATTACATAAAAAATATATTTACAAAGGAATGAAGGTCATTGATTTAATTAATTTATTTTATAATTTAAGAGAGGGTCACGACGATATGGGCTTCCCTTTTACAATGCACGATAAAAAAGTTGACGCGGTATTATTAAGTGACACATATCCTTTAAAAATATTATGAACTATTTAACAAAAGAAAAATTTAATTTAATAGAAAAGGAAAATAAGTATTTTAAAGGAAGGTGGGTTTATTTTAATGAGGTTATAGAAATGGCGAAAAAGATAAACCCACAAAAGATTTTAGAGGTTGGGTCGGTTGGGTGTAAGTTAATAGAGGAGTCAAAGGTCGTAGATATTTGGTGATAATTATAAAAGAAAAATATTAAGATTTTAAAAATATGAAATACTTTAAAATATCAATTGAAGGAAATGGCGAAATAAAAAACGCCGTTGCAAATGGTGAAACATTAGAGGTGGTTGAAGCATATTGTAAAAAGAGTAAATTAGAAAATTTTACAATTGAGGAGATTAATTTCAAAGAGTTTGAAAAAATAAAAAAACAAACTCCTGAAACAAAAGAAGAATTAAAAAAAAAGGCAAAGAAAAGGCATGAAGAAGCAAGCAAAATAGATTTGGAAAAGTTTAAAGGGAAAAAGCTTATTCCGTTTGAAGGTTGTCCTTATAAAATCTTAACAGGGTTCGAAAATGCTACCAAAGAGAACATTTTAGTGGTTGCTAACTCTCTTAATCCTTTTGGTTTTAAAAAATCAAAAGAGGCAGCAAAGTATTTATTAGACATAGGATTTAAGATTAAGTAAATTTAAAACTTGGACAATAATCAATTCGCAAGATTGTTTAAAAGTATTTAATCAGGGTGGAGATAGTGTCAAAGCCCTCCTATGAAGATTAATTAAAGTAGAATAAAAAGTTATGGAAAAAACAGAAAAAAAAGTTTTCACAGTTTCATTTGAAAGAAACAAAAAGCAAAGACATATAAATATTATTGGTAAGGACGAAGAAGAAGCAAAAAGTAATTTTTGGAACATAATTAAAAAAATATTACGAGGGAATAAATTACTCCATAGAAGATATTGAAACAGTTGAAAAGAAAAAAAATGATAAGAAATAAGTATGGCAAGACCAACAAAGAAAAATCCAAAAGGGGAACAAAAAAAACCTAAAAAAACAAAGAAGGTTATTAGGGAGTTAAAAAGCCTTTTGCTTATTGGTTGCAGTATCACGGAAGCTTGTGTTACCGCAGGAATTTCAACAGAATCATATTATAGGTGGATCAATAGCGACGAAGAACTTAGAAACGAATTCGACAATGCGAAGAAAAACATATTCGTTAAGGCGAGAAAGAGCATATTCGAGAACCTTGACGACCCTACAACAGCAAGGTGGTTTGCGGAAAGAAGAATGAAAGAGTTTAAGCCAAAGATAGGCATTGAAGCAGACAATCCATTAGTGGGAGAAAAGAAGCAGATAAATATTTTAATAAACAATCTTAATTTAAATGAAAAAGATTTTGAAAAAAAACAACTTGCAAACACAATTCAAAAACTTGCCTGCGAAATCATTGATAAAGGAGAAATTGATAGCAGCCTTGTCATTGGCGAAACAGATAGCGAGTGAGCAAAGAGCAAAGAGTTGGAAAGATAGGTTTGATTGGTGGTTAGAAGATAATTGGACATCAAGGGGAAAGTCTATTGATTTTAAAAAAGACAGGAAGTATTTAGAAGAATTATATAATTGTTTTGATATTCAGAAAATTGTTGTTATGTCTTCTTCACAGGCAGGAAAGACAGAGAATTTAATTAGTGAGGCAATTTATACCGTAGATCAATTCAACTGGAATTGTATTTTTTTTATGCCTACTGAAAAGAATTTTGGACAGTTTGTTAGTGAGAGAGTGGACGAACCTATTACAAATAATAAACATCTTGCAGCATCGGTTAAGCAAGAAAATAAGTCAGGAATAAAAGACAAAACAAAAGATAGTGTTGCGGTAAAGAAGCTTAAAGGAAGGCTTTATTTTAAAGGAACACAAAACACCTTATCAATGAAATCAACTCCTGCTGATGTGGTGTATGTTGACGAGCTTGACGAGATGGACACAGACAAAGTGCCGTTAATTCAAAAGAGGTTGCACAATTCAAGTATTAAAAAAGAGAGATGGGCTTCAACTCCAACATTACCTAATTTAGGAATACACGCAAAATACAAGGAGAGCGACCAAAGAGAGTATTATGTTAAATGTTCTCATTGCAAGAAGTTTCAGACAATTACTTTTTGGGACAATGTTAAATGGGACGAGGAAGAAGGAAATATTATCAATGTAAGAATTGAGTGTGCTTATTGCCATAAAGAAATATTGACTTATCAATGTGACGGAGAGTGGCGCAAGAACAATCCTAAGAGCGATATAGCAGGTTTCTATATACATCAATTACTTTCTCACACTTGTGATTTAAAAGAGCTTATAAAGCAGTCTAAGAGTCCTGTTGAGTCAGAAGTTGAACAGTTTTACAATCAAGGTTTAGGATTACCGTTTGAACCAAAAGGTTCTAAGATTATAGACAGCCATTTTGAAAATTGTAAGGGAGATTATAAGATTGGTGAGATTAAAGTTGAATATAAGAAAGACGAGAAGGGTAACTTTGTCTTAGATAATAGAGGTGATAAAATAAGAATAAAGGAAGACATATTTGCAGGATTTGATATTGGTAAAAAGATACATTATACTGTTATAACAGAAACAAAGGTTATTGATTTTGGAGAAGTTGACCACTACTTTAAAGAGGAGGACGATCCTGATAACAGCGCGCAAGAAATAATTGAAAAATATGACGTTGCACAATTTGGCGTTGACGCTTTACCTGAAACAAGAAATTCAGTTGAGCTATGTCACTTGTTCCCTGGCAAAGGATTGTATGTTTATTATGGTTTAACAAAACCTAAAAAAGACGAATACGAACAAAAAGAAGGATTGTTTAAATGGATTGAGGTTGAAGAAAACACAGACAAAACAGAAACAAACAGAACGGTATCATTAGATTATACAATGGCATTAATTAGAGCGAGAGGCATACAAGTACCGTTCGATTATAGAAATTACCCTGAGTTCGCGGATCATATCAAAAACCTTATCAGGGTGGTTAGAGAGGACAATGCAAAAAACAAAAAAGCAACCTACGAAGAAATTGGACCCGACCATATCGCTCACGCCTTTAATTACGCGCATATAGCAAGAGAGTTTTATATTGGTGACGTGGGGTTTGAATTTATTTAATAATATGGTATAATTGGAATGTAGATATTGTCGAGATATTTGCATGCGAGGTAGCGAAAAGGACAGGTATCGACCGCCTGTTCTTTTTTTATACAGATTATGATATAATGTATATATGGACGTTCCTATTCATAAGGCTTGCTACCTATGGAGTTCCTTAGCGGAATGGCATAACAGTAATGCGCCGATAGCATAATGAAACACAGAAAAAATCAAGGTAAAATATATAGCGCTAAGGAATTGAAAAGAGAAAGATTAAACAATTACAGTTGCTCGAAACAAGCAAGAATATTCTATGAAGATAAGAAATCTTTTGAGTGTTGCAAAAAGAAAATGGTTGTGATACAATGCAGTTGCAGAGAAATTTCATAACTTTTTCGCATTTATTGCAAGGAATAGCCAACTGGCTATTTTTTGTTTTAAATAGTATAATATAAAAAGCAAGTTTAAAACTTGTTAGGAGGAGATTAAAATTTCAAAGAGAATGAGAAGAAGCAAAGCAAGAAATAAAGCGTTTAAGAAGAAATGGAAGGGCTGCGAGATATGTGGTTCGATCGATAATTTGCAAGGACACCATATTTATAAATGGGCAGTATTCAAAGAAAAGGAAGGTTTTGACGATATTGTTTGGCTGACAAAAGAAAATCACCGTGAACTTGAAGAAATTATCAGAGCAAGAGAAAATGATGTATTGAGGAATAAACCTGAACTTTACGAAAAGGCTTGGGAGCAGTTTAAGGAGGAAAAGAAAAATGGACGAAGTTGAGCTATTTATATTGATTAGAGCAAAAAACTTTTCAAAGATTATTGAAATCAGAGAGGAAGAACATGAAAGAAAAAGAAAAGCATTGGAAAAACTTGAAATTAAGAAAGAAGAAAAATAGCATTGTATATTTTTATCAGTCATGGTATAATATACGAAACAAAAAGCGGGATTGTTCTCGCTTTTATTTATTTAAAAAACATTATGAAATTATTTGACAAAATTAAAAACTTTTTATCAGGAGGGCAAAGCTCAAATTATCTATGGGAAGGTAAAGGAATGGGCGACGCTAAGACAAGAGATTTATACAATGCCTATAATGAAAGTTATGTAGTTTATGCTTGTCTTGATAAGATACAAAAAAATACTGCAAAGATAGATATTAGTTTATATCAGTCGCAGAGAAATAAAAAAGTAAAAGAGATTTACGAACACGAGGTTCTTAATTTACTTTATAAGGTTAATAAATTTACAACATTTAGAAAACAAATAGGACTTACTCAGCAATGCTTAGATTTAATTGGAAGCGCTTATTGGTTAAAAATAAGAAACAAGAAAAAAGAGGTTATAGAATTATGGTTATTAAGACCTGATTTACTAACTACAAGATCAGAGAATGGAGAATATATTAGTTATTATGAATATACAGGAACAGGAAAAACATTAAGATTTGAAGTTAATGATATTATTCCTTTTCTAAACACGAACCCAAAGGACCAAAAGAAAGGACAGTCAAAATTACAGCCTGCAATGGATTTAGTTAGATCTCAAATACTCAGTTCAAGGTGGAATATGAATTTCTTTTATAGGGAGGCAAGACCTGACGCTATTCTAAATGTTAAAGGAAGAAAGCAATTAGATAAAGAAGGAAAATCAGAAGTGAGAGAAGAATGGAATGAGAATTTTCAAGGAGCAGAAAATACACACAAGATTGCTATTATGCAAGGAGAAGTTGATTTTAAAGTGATTGCACAAAATCAAAAAGATATGGATTTTGTAAACTTAGACGCAAGCGTTAGAAATAATATAATGATAGCGCTTGGAGTTCCAAAACCTATCTTGTTACCTGAGGAAGGAAATAAAACAACGGTTGAAGGAGCGATTTATATTTTTATGAGTCAAACCATTGAGCCGAATATGCAAAATATAATTGATACATTAAATGAATTTTTAATGCCTGATTTTGATATATCATTATATTTAGATTTTGTAAGCCCTGTACCTTCTGACAAGGAAGCAGAAGCAAACATTAATTGTAAGTATGTTGACTCAGGAATAATGACAAGGAATGACGCAAGAGAAAAATTAGGATTACCTGAGTTAGAAGGAGGCGACGAGATATTAGTTCCCGTGACATTGGTTCCTATTAGTTCAAGCGGTGAAGCACAAGAAGAAAAACTTGAGAAAATGATTAAGGTTTTAAAAGTAAGTAAAGAAACAAAGGAAAAACTTATTGAGGAAGAAGAAGAAAAAAGATTTTATAAGTCTATTCGAGGTAGATCTAAATACTTTAAAAGGCAGGAGGATATAGACAATTCAATTAAGAATATGTCAGAGGCTATCGTAAAAGCTTTTGATAAAAAAGAAGTTAAAACTAAAACAGTTAAGATTAAAAAATATACTCCTGAAATGAAACAAAAGATTTGGGAGCATTTTGATAAAAGTTTTACAGGAACAGAAAGTTTATTTGAAAAAATGTTTAAGAAATTAGAAAAAGAACAAGAAGCAAGAGTTATAAAATACTTATTCAAGAAAAGAAAAAGCAAAGAATATATTTTGAAAAAGGATTTGGTAACGTCAGTTGATAATTATAAATGGAAGGAAGAAATAAACATTTTTATTGACGTGGCTTTACCGCTTCATACTGAAACAATTATTGACGCAGGAAAAGAAGCGGCTAAAAGAATTGGATCAGCCTTTGACGTAAACGCAGAAGTTAGAGCATATATTGCTAAAAAGAATTTGAAATTTGCGACAGCAGTAAATAATACTACAAAGGAAAATCTTAAAAAAACATTATCAAAAGGAATTGAAGAAGGTGAGTCATTAGAAGATTTGAAGAAAAGAGTTGAGCATACTTTTGAGGTTAGACAAGGAGCAGGAGCGAGAGCAGTTGCTTCAACAGAAACTCTTGCAAGTGTAAACGGAGGGTGGATTGAAGCTTACAAGCAGTCAGAGGTGGTAGAAAAAAAGGAATGGTTCCATGCAGGGCATTCTGATAATGATAGACCTGAACATATTACTATGAGCGGAGAGGTGGTTGGAATAAAAGAAAAGTTTTCAAACAATATGGATTTCCCCGGTGATCCTGACGCGTCACCTAACGAAACTGTAAATTGTAAATGCGTAGTATTAGAGGTAGTAGAATAAATAATAAATAATAATTATGAATAAATTATTTGACACAATAGACGAAAAACAAGTTAGACATACTGCGATTGAATTCAGTTCAATCAAAAAAGTAGAGGGTGAAGATAATCTTTACAAAATGACAATATCAACAAACCAAGTTGATAGATACGACGAGGTTGTAATCCAAACAGGAATGCAAACAGATAATTATATGCTTAATCCTGTTGTTTTATGGGGACATGATTATCGTATTCCTGCTATCGGACAAACGATTAAATTAATTAAACAAGTAAAGAAAACAATTGCGCATTTTAAATTCGCTGACACAGTTTTTGCACAAGAAATAAAATCTCTTGTTGACGGCAAATTTCTTAGAGCGTCTTCAATTGGATTTATGCCTCTTGATTTTGATCAAGCAAAAGGTACACATATTAAATATGAATTATTTGAATGGTCACTTGTAAACATTCCTGCAAACCCTGGCGCATTAGCATTAATGGCAAAAGGTATTAAGGAATTAGAATGTAAAGAGCTTGAAGTATATGTTTGTAAACAAGGAGATACTGGTTGTAAAATTTGTTCAAAGATAATGTCAGAGATTAAAAGGTTAGAAACAGAAGCCGTAAAAGACGATACAAGCAAAGCAAAAGACAAGGACAATACAATTACCACAGAAGAAGTTAAAACAGAAACAAAGACACCATGGGAAGCGCCAAACACATTTTATGACGCTAAAGACATTGACTTAGAATTCTTAAAGGAATTTGAAGGTATGGAAATGGTTGAAGAAAAATTAAAAGGTGAAGTTGAAGTTACTGACGACGAAAAAGAGATACTTGATAAGTTTTGTGAAGTGGGGTTGTCTTTAAAAAAGAAAAATGGTATAATAGACGAAATTAATCAAGAATTGTCAAAAGCTGAAAAACCTCTTAGCGAGAAAATCAATCAGCTTGACGATCAGATTAAACAGCTCGCCTTGCAAAAAGAAGCTGACGACAAAGAAGAAGCAGATATTAAAAATTTAATAAAAATATCTTCAAAGGCTTTGAACTTAGTTTTAAGCAAGAAAAATAATAAAAATAAATAATTATGGATTTAAAAGAATTAGAAACAATGTTTCAAAAAACTTTTGACGAAAACAAAGACGCTATTACGGAAAACGCAGTAGTGGAAGCAACAGCAAAAGCAATTGAAATATTAAGAAAAGAATTTGAGGACAAAGGAATTGATTTAAACAAAAAATCAGAGTTTCCTAAAAAGTGTTTAATGAACACAGACAAAGTAACAAGAGGAATGGCACCATTCTTAGAAATTACTGAGGAAGTTGATAACTTCGCAAAGGATTTCAAGCTTATTGCAAAAGCAACAAAAGCAAACGCCAACATCACAGCCAGCGATTTGATTAATCAAAAAGCAATGAACGAAACTGAGGACGACGAAGGTGGCTATCTTGTTCCTGAAGAAGTAAGCTCAGGCATAATCAGATATATGACAGAAAAGTCAATTATCAGAGGAAGGGCAACGGTTAAAACAACAAGAAGTAACAACAAGAGTTTTACAAAAATGAACCAAACAGATAATCAATTCGGTGGTGTAACATTATATGTTATTCCTGAGAGCGGAGAAATTACTGAGTCAAAACCTGTATTTGGTAAAGTTCTATTTAAGTTAGCAAAGATTGCAGGATTGACAACAATTACAGACGAGTTAATGCAAGACAACAACGTTGGATTAATTAATTACGTAACTACATTATTCGGAGAAGCATTAAATTACTTCGAAGACAACTTATTTGTTAATGGAACAGGAGTTGGAGAACCTATTGGAATTTTAGTATCAAGCTTATGTTCAAGTGTTTCAAGAGAAACAGTAAGCACAGTTGGTATTAAAGATTTACTTAATATGGACGACGAAATTCCGTCAGAATTAGAAGGAGGATTGGTGTGGTTAATGAGAAAGAAAACTTATAACACATTGAGAGGGTTAAGAGCAGAAGTTTACAACGGATCAACATCAGTTGAAACAGGAAACTTCTTAATTACTCCTGATATTACAGGTAAAGGTCCAGGAACAATGCTTGGTTATAAAATTGTTAAGACCGAAAAAGTTGCAGCTTATGGATCAGACGGCGACGTTGTTCTTGCAAACTTGAAAGGTTATGGTATTCTTGACAAGGCAAACGGAGGTATGTCAGTAGCGACTTCAATGCACACAAGATTTAAGTATGACGAAACTCAGATGCGATTTATTAAGAGAGTTGACGGACAAATTATTTCTGAAAAGGCATTCGTAAAATTAGTAGCGTAAGCTAACAGCTATGATTAGAAGGCAAAAACCTAAGAAAAAAAAACAGGTTAAAAAACCTTTTAATCATAGGGCTATCTTGAACAATAATAAACAAGTTAATAAAAAATAATTATGGACTTAGAATTTAACACAAAAGACATTTGCTTAGTTCTACCTCAGGCAATTGCCGCAAGCGCTGTAAGTGCAGACGAAAGAAAGATTGAAACAAAAGGCGCAGGGGCATTGAAGATCAGAGTTTTAGGAAAAGGTTTTATAGCTGGGAAAGCAGTAAGCTTTGCTCTAAAAGGTGGCAACACAATAGCAACGTCAGAAGCTAATATAATTACAACAGTTGTACCAGTAGCGGACGCAGACGGTTACATTGACTCTACTTATTACGTAAAGGTCCCAACAGACATTTATCAAATAGTTAGAGGAGAAGCAACAGTTGCAGCCGACGCAGGAGAAACAGCAGTTGTAGCAGTTGACATTGAATTACATCAATTAAGAGAGTCAACAAACTTAACTGAAACGCCTGAGCTTTACAGTTAATCTTATGGGAGGTAGTTGTCGGCTATCTCCCTATTAATCAACATTAAAAATTAAAATATATGGCTATACCAAACAAGGTAACAGGAGCAGGAAACAATAACGCTGCTAACGTATTTAAAATTATGTTTGATCAAGCAGTATCAACAGCTCCAAAATATGAGGCTTGGGATAATTCTGAAACCTTCCCTGCAAAAGACGCAAGCGGATCAACAACCGCTAAAGAAATCTTTACAGGAACAACAGGAAACGGAGATATACCTATGCTTTATTTAGTAGATACAAACGCAGGAGCAACAGTTCCAGGCGCAGCTTGGAAGCCTGCCGCCGCAAGTGCAGGATCTGCAAATCCAAATAGATTAAAAGGAACAACTAACTATGTAACTGCGACAAACACACCTGCATTGGAAGAGTTTATCACTTTCAACATAGGATTAGAAGCTCCATTTGATGCAACAGTGCCTTCTCTAAACTCAACAGCACATCTTATTCAAGTAAGATATACTTATACAGGCATAGCGCCAGGATTAGTATGGGCTTTTAACGAAGGAACAGAAGGAACGCCTACTTGGACAAATTTAACACCAGGAACTCATGGTTTAAGATACTGCAACACAGGAACATCTTGGGCGGCAGGACCTTACAAATTAACCCTATCTGAGTCAGGAGTTATAGATGCAGGAGAAGTTGGAGTAACAGAATAAAAAATTAAGTTTTAAAAATATGAGTGAAATAAAAACAATCGTATGCACTAAATGTGGTGCAAAAGTAGAAACAAATGGCTCAGGCGATTTCACAACTTTTGTTTGTGACGCTTGCGCTGAAAAAAGAAACTTAAATGCTTATAAGGCAGAGGTTAGGGAAAAAAACACAGAGAAAAGATTACCTTCATACGATAAGAGGGTAGCGTTTCTTAAAAAAAGAATTGCTAAGGTTGAGGAAGCAATAGAAGCAGAAGCAGAAGCAAAGTAAACTCGCAATAATAAATAACTTGTAAGATAAAAGTTAAAATAATATAAATATGTTTATTGCACGATACAAAAATGGTAAAACGGTAACAGAAAAACAGTCACATTGGAAAGGTTTAGCGGACGGCATAATCCAAGTAGATCTAACTTTTCCAATTCCTGTTACTTATAGGGATAAAAAAACAGGTAGAACAATGAAAGCTCCTGACAGGACAATCTCTTTAAAGGGTTATGACCAATATTACTTTCATAATGAAGCAGTTGCTCATTTGGACGTAAATAGTGGAAAAATAACAGACGACGGACAAGGAAAGATAGTTGCAAAAGCGATAGGAGGAATAAGAAACGGACAAGTAACTGAGGTTAGAGTAGATAAAGGTGGATTTTGTCAAGTAATTGTTTTTGACGAAAAAGATTTTAAACACAGAGATATAAAAAAAGCAGATTAAAAATTAAACTGTACTTGGGGAAACCTAAAAAATGTAATAGTATTGCGATTAGCAGTATTAAGAATTTAGGTTGTTAATACTGTTAATCATAAGATTAGCAGTTTTAATTTAAACAAAACAAAATGGATTACGATTTTATAACAACTTGTAACTGGACAGCAACTGGAACTTATACACTACACGCTTATCGTGGAAGTAGTACCGATGTAGTAACTACTCATTATGCTTCAATACATTATAGAAAGAAAGGAGCTGCTACTTGGGAAACACTTAATTCAAGTGGACAAATGGTTGTTG
>Ga0075125_10000811_pt1 | contig 14428 bp, 15 predicted proteins | sample AntAceMetag02UKN_FD_69810 | JGI IMG/M metagenome (GOLD analysis project Ga0075125, IMG submission 69810) | Saline lake microbial communities from Ace Lake, Antarctica - Antarctic Ace Lake Metagenome 02UKN | ecosystem: Environmental > Aquatic > Non-marine Saline and Alkaline > Saline | place... | reverse complement strand
TACTTATGTAAAAATTATATCTTGTATTAACATGCATAAGTGAAAGTGCAGCACCTAATGCTAAATGTTTATTAAAGCCATATTCTAACGCAAAATCAAAACCGGTTGAACCAAGCTTTCCATAAACAACATATGGTAACTCAACAGCGTCCCATTCGGTTAAATATTTTGGATTTTCAATACCAGCCGAATCCATCGCACAATTTAACTGATACATATCAAAACAACCACCAAGTTGCGGCAAACGGATATCATCACCATTTTCATCTCGACCTCCATCGCCAGTCATAAAGAAAACCCCCGCACTAAGACGGGACAATTTATTTGGCGTTCGCCACGTAAGGCGCTCATTCAATGGAAAAAGATATCTGTTATCAAAATAACCATTGATACATGAAACAGAAACTAATGCACTGAGAAAAATAACGAAAACATTTTGCTTAATCATTAACAAGCCTCTACTCGATAGCTCAGCAGGAGGTCCGGCTTCGCTTTATAAAAAACAATATATCTTTACTATAAAATATCAATTCCTATAACAAACTGGTCTGCCATACTACTACGCGGCTTTGCAGCTACGAAGCACAGGTCCACTCTTATACAGTCCATCCCCACTTACAGCTTCGCCGAAACAGTCTCCGCTGGTTAATGGCGTAAGCCAGGCGAAGCTCCGTAGGAGCGGAGACTGGTGGAGAGAGTGGGATTCGAACCCACGGTCCCGTCATTCAACGAGACAGCCGCTTTCGAGGCGGCCGCTTTCGACCACTCAGCCATCTCTCCGAAATACTCCAACACCTTTCTTTAGCATACCGCATTCACTATTTTTTTAAAGTACAATTGCTTAAACAAATATGATTTTTTATAACCTATTATCCTATTTTTAAAACAACAAAAAGAAAAAACACTTTTTATTACGAAAAATACAAAAAAGACAAACATCAATAAACGCTATATTAAAAAACATTTCCAAGACCCTTTTTATCAACTTTTTTTTTCTGGTATGCTTGGAACCAAACTTCACAAAAGTTCTAAAACATAAAGGGAATTTAGATGGTTAACAAAAATGTTCAAGCAATTATTCTCGCTGCAGGCAAATCAACTCGCTTCAATACAGGCAAATCAAAGCTTGTTGAACGTATTTGCGGAAAGGAAATGGTCGTTCACACTACATCCTTACTAGAAATAATGAACATTCCAACAGCAATAGTTGTGGGACATAAAAAAGAACTAGTTGAAGAAGCAGTAAGAAAATATCATAAAAAAAGCACCCTATTCAGTTTTGTTCATCAAAAAGAACAACTTGGAACCGGCCATGCATTGCTATGCACAAAAAAAACATGGAAAAAAGATCATATTCTTGTCATGAATGGCGATACCCCATTATTAACGGAAGAATTGCTTCAAAAATTAATCGACACACATATAGAAACTGATTCTGCAATGTCATTTATTGTTGCACATAACGTTGATCCTTCAGTTAAAGGTTATGGGCTCGTTTTTTATAAAGATAATAAGATAAAAATTATAGAAGAAAAACATTTAGAAGGAAAACAACGAGATGATATTTGTCTCAACGCCGGTATCTATATTTTAAAACGCAACTTTATTGAAGAATATCTTGAAAAACTTCCGCAAAACAAAAAAAGTGGTGAATTTTACTTAACAACACTCGCAGAAATGGCAAGCAATGATGGACTACAAGTAAGCGTTACAGATGCACCATTTGACAGCGTACGCGGTGTTAACACCTTACGCGAACTCTGGGTTGCAGAACAAATAAAAAGGTCACATTTAATTGATCACTGGATGAGTCACGGCGTTCGTTTCTCTGTTGCGCAAAATATACATATAGATGAGGCAGTTAAAATTGGACGCGATGTCTATATCGGCAACGGAGTTCAATTATTCGGAAAAACAGAAATAGGCGACGGAACCTCCATTTCACCATTCTCAGTCATAAAAAGCGCAAAAATTGGAAAACATTGTTCAATTAGACCAATGTCAGTTATCAAAAAAAGTACTATCGGCGACCACTGCAAAATCAACTCTTTTGTACACATTCATGAGTTCAGCACCATACAATCTCATTGCACAATTGATAGCTTTACCGAAATACGAAACCAAACAGTAACACAAAAAGCAGTACCTGAATCCAAAAAAAAAGACAAAACATTCATGGCAGCATTTAAAACATCCGTAGATCAAGGCTTTACTGATAGCTTATGATAAGATTTATACATACAGCTGACATACATTTAGGCGTTGAGAATTATGGCAAAATAGACCAAAAGACGGGTATCCATACTCGTCTTTTGGACTTCTCACATGCACTGGAATATTGCATCGATTATGCAATTGAACAAAAAGTCGACTTCTTTCTGTTTTGTGGCGATGCATACAAAACAACAAGCCCAAGTCCGACGCAACAAAAACTTTTAATGAGCCATTTTCTAAAACTTTATCTGGCTGGCATTCCAACCATTATCATCATTGGAAATCACGATCACCCATTAAGCTTTGGCAAAGCTCATTCGCTTGATATATTCAGCGATCTACCAATTGATGGTTTCCATGTTATTAATAAACCAAAAACAATTACTCTTGAAACGCAACATGGCCCCATACAAATCCTTGGCATTCCATGGCCAACGCGCAACACAATCACACTCAACTCTAATGAAATGCTCTCAGAAATCACCACGAATTTATCAAAAACAGTAAGTTCAATTATTCAACATCATGCAGATCAACTCGATCAAACAATTCCGTCAATTCTTGCCTGTCACCTAACAGTCAGCAACGGAATCTTTTCAGGTTCAGAAAAACGTGCAATTTATGGCACCGACCCAATTTTCCTTCCATCACAACTAGCAATTAAACCATTTGATTATGTAGCTCTTGGCCATTTGCATCGTTATCAAAATTTAAATGAGAATGGTTATCCAGCGATCGTATATCCTGGCTCCATTGAGCGAATAGACTTTGGTGAACGTAAAGAAGAAAAAGGTTTTTGTCTTGTCTCCATCGAAAAAAAAGGCACGGTTTCACATACATTTGTACCAACACCAACACGCCCATTTATCCAAATTGAAGTACAACTCGACGAAGAAAATCAAACAGAAAACCTTATCGATGAAATCAACAAACATGCGATCAAAGATGCAATCATTAAAATTGTGTACCATCTACCTGAAAATGTTGCCGATCACGTCGAGATAAAAAAAGTTCAAAAAGTATGCCAAAAAGCGCACTATATCGTTGGTCTCTTTCCTGTAAAAAAGCATGCTAAACGAGAACAACGGGCCCAGGTTAAACTTGAAATGGACTTGAAAACATTGCTTCAAACATACTTTTCACAAAAACCCGAACTCGCTGATAAAATCGATCACTTAATTGCACAAACACAAAAGATCATTCAAGAAACTGAGCAGAATCAATAATAAGTTACGGTGGCTGTCTTCATAATTTCATCATTATATGAATTAAAGACCTTGCTAAACTTTTCTTCGCGAATCTTCTCTAAAATTTTCTGGCGCCGCTCATCAAAAGAAACCTCTGTCGGTTTAATATGATTTTTTAATTTGAAAAGCTCAAAACCATTCTGGCGCTCAATAACATGCACGTCACCAACATTCTGTTTTTTAATAAAACTTTTATCCTCAGCTAACTCAGAATAAGTTATATCAAACGGCAGGCCCCACTCAACTCTTCCAATTTTTGCACTTTTTTCTGGGTGTTCTAATGCCTTCTTTAATTCAGCATTACTCATATCATCACGAAACGAAACAAGGGCGGTCTGAATGTAGTAAGCACCTTCCTTGTATTCTGAATTTTTACCGTAATAATCACGAATCTCTTGTTCGCTCACAGCAAGATAACTACGAATTTCTTGATCCATCGTAGTATTTGCACGATAAAGCCTTCTTAAATCATAATAAAATTCGTCCGTATCTGCATAGCCAAATTCTTTACCCATCGAGATGAGAGACTCTTTGGATACATCACTTCCTTGTGCCATTGCACGCAAATATTGATCAACATCCTCGTTGCCAATGCTTAAACCAAGCTCTTCCCCATGCTGATCTTTTACAATTTCAATAGCTAAATCATTTGCAGAATGAGAGACGCCATCAAAACCTCGTCGAGCAATATCCGACTGTAAAACAACCTCAGTATTCAACGGTCCTTCTACAACAGCTTTTATTGTGTCAATTAAAAAGTCCCCTTGCTCTGCACATAAATAACTACCTAAAAAAACAACTATGTAATATCTTTTTTTCATTAACCTCATTGCCCATACCAATCGTTAAAGAGGGAAGAATTAACTTCCCTCTCACTTATATTTCTTAAGCTGCGTTTTGTTGTACAGAAGCTCCTGACAATTCCTTTGATGCAGGTGCCTTTTCTACTGGCTGCGACTCTTTGCTTTCTTGTTCTTGCATTTGCTTCATCATTTTTGCCTGTTGACCTTCACGTTCCTTGCCTTTTTTCTCAAAGTAGCCACGGTTTACTTTAATGCCATATTTCTCAATATATTCAGGAACTTTTTTATCGAAAACTTTTTCAATTTCTTTGTTCATTAATGTTTCTTTAAGCATATCTTTTGCTTGTTCGAATGGTCGATATTGCGCTTTTTCCTTTTTAATAACACGAACAACCCAAAACTCTTTATCACCGGCCTTGATAATTGGCAATGTAGCTGGAACTTTTTTCGCTTCAAGAACCTTATCTTTCACAGTCGGGTCAATCATACTCGTCTGTGTTACGAGACCAAGGTCTTCAAGTTCTTTTTTCATCTCTTTTGCTGCAAGAACAATATCACCCTTTAACGCCGCAACCTTTTCTAAGAAAGCCAACGCTTCTTTTTCTTTCTCAAAGCTCAATCCCTTAGCTTCGATACCTTCAGGTGAAACCATAAGATTCTGATCTTTGCCTTTATTTTCATCGTAATGTTTACGTATTTGTGCATCAGTTATTTCACCAACATGCTCTTTAATAAACATTTGTTGATTAAGCATTGTTTCGAGGGCTTTTTTTGCTCGTGTTTCCTGCATCTTGTATTCTTCTTTTTCTGAAATCTTGTTTTCCTCTGCCCACTTGTTGAGAATAACTTCACGGAATTTAGCACGGTCAAATAGCTGTTCTTCAAAATCTGGCATTAATTGCGCCATAAATTGCATCTGAGGATCGGCACCCATAGCTTCTTGAACAAATTCCTGAAACTCACTCAAAGTTAAGAGTGTTTTTCCATTCTCACTCACCAGTACTTCTTCGCCTATCTCAGTTGAAGGCACCGCTTTATCATTATCACGTTTTTTGCAATTACACCCTGACAACAAAATAAGTATGGAAAAAAATGCCATAGAAAATGTACTAATATTTTTAATCATAAATCTTCCTCTTATAAATATAATATTATGGGTAATTGTACCATACCTCACGCTATTGTGCAAAAGATCATAACCGAGCACGGCATCCAACTACAACACTGATTGAACGTGGCTTAAGCTTCAATAATTCTTTAACTGCATACTTTATCGTACTTCCTGTAGTCATAAGATCATCTATAATAATAAAATCCTTATCTTTGTATTTTTCATCTACCATTTTTAATCGAAAAACATTTTTAACATTTCTTTCACGTTCAGCAACAGGCAAAGAGGATTGATATGAAGTATAACGAACACGCTTTAATAAAGACTTGCAAGCAACCCCATGCTTACCAGCTAACGTAATCCCAATTTCCTCTGCTTGATTAAATCCACGCATAATATACCGAAACCAATGAAGCGGAATAGGTACAATAAAATCACACGGCAATTGCTTAAATACTGTTCGCTCCCATATAAAATCTGCCAAAGCATAACTGCCAATAATATTTTTTTGCCGTTTTTGAAGAATTAACAATTTAAGTGGATCGTCATATAGTGAAACGGCGTGAACCCATACATGCCTAGTTGCAGTAATTTGTAACTTATATGGAACCGTTGGCTTAATCTGCTGAAGACAGTCATCACAAAAAATGACCCTTCGCGACAAGTTCTTGCGACAATATAAACAAAAAGGTGGGGATAATAAATTTTTGCAAAAACCTAGCAACTGGATAATAAACGTATACATTTTTCTGTAATAATTAAAAATAAAATAATTGTTACCTGCGTATAAACAGCCGCAAGAAGATCATCAAGTAAAATTCCCGCAACGCCGCCAATCCGTTCAAAAAAACGAATACCAAGAGGCTTAAGAATATCAAAAAATCTAAAAAGTAATGCGGCACTCAATAACCATGCTGGCCTTAGTGGAAACAATGATGCAGCCAACATATAGCCGGCAACCTCATCAAGAACAATTTCCTTCGGATCGCCAGACTCAAAATAACGTAAAACATAGTGAATAATAATGCCACTCAAACCAACAACAGGCAAAACCAACTTCATAACAAGAGCAGACGTATACCCAAACCACCAAAAAATTAATAAAACACCCATCGTAATAAACGTCGCTACCGTTCCTGATGCAGGCAAATAACCAACTGGACCAAGTGTAGCAGTATTAATTAGTACTTTTTTAAAATTCATTTGTTCCGCAAGTTTTGAATAACAACAATTAAAACACCAAGATCAATCATAATGTCAGCAAAATTAAAAATAGGCCATTGCCAGTCACCAACAGACAGTGAAATAAAATCTATGACACCCCCCTGAAAGATGCGATCAACAAGATTTGAAACACCACCAGCCAGTATCAATATTTGACCACAAACAATTTTACCTTCGCAATATAAGCGCCACGTCCAAATACCAATAGCAACCAATATCGCAGCAACCAAACAAGTTACAAGTATATATCCAAGATTATTAGCGCCATGAAACAAGCCCCACGAAATGCCACGATTAAGCGCAAACTCAAGTGTAACAAACTGATTCATAACAAGAGGCGTTGCTAAATATTTAAGTGCCCACATTTTCGTATAACGATCTAATAAAACTAATACAGGAAGCAGGATTATCCCGAACAGCCCCCGCCTGAACAGCCCCCGCCTGAACAGGCCTCGCCTGAACAGCCCCCGGCTGAACAGCCCCCGGCTGAACAGCCCCCGGCTAAGCAAAATCTCATACCATCTCATCGAATTTCAGCTCCAAACTTTTTCATAGATTCAATAACTTGTTTATTGATTGCATCAGCTTCATATTTTGTTAATGTCTTTTCTAAATCACGCATATAAAAACGGAATGTTAACGATCGTTTATCGCCCCACCCATCTTTCGTAAACATGTCACGCAGATCAACATCATAAATACGCTTGTCAATCATACGAATCGCTTTATCAACAACACCTACTGCATGTTCAATAGGTATAAGCATACTAATATCATTATAGATATATGGATATTTTGCCAAAGGTTTAAAGACAACATCTTTCGCATGATAAGCCAAAATCTCTTCAACATCCAATTCAAAAATAAACGCCGTACCAATACCAACTTTTTCAGCAAATGCTTGATCAATCATACCGGCATATCCGACGCATGTTTTTCCAAGCATAAGTTCCGCTACTTGATGTTCATTGTACCATGCAGCAACCGTACATTTCGGCTTAATCCAAGAAACAGTAAAATGTAACATGTCGAAAAAGGTTAAGAGATCTTTTTTACCAGTATAGAAATCAATCTTTCCAGTATAATCCCACAAAACGCCAGCTAAAGACTTCTTTTCTTCTGCATCACTTTTTTTCTTAAGATGCCAAACAGTATTCAGTTCAAAAAAACGCAGTTGCTCTGTCTTTGAAATGTTTTGCTGCACATTCTTCAAAAGATGTGGCACCAACGACGTAACAAGCCGTGTCACATTTTGCGATAACGGATTTTTAGCACGCACCGCATTCATAGGCTCCCATTGCAATTCACGCAAAAAGGATTCATCAAAAAATGGATAATTATTAACCTCATGCATATGCATACCAAACGCCACTTGCTGTTTCAGCGTACGCAAACGCATTATTTTCGAAACATCACTTGGCAACATGACACGTGTTGGCAGTACATATGGAATATTATCCCAACCCCAAAATCTTCCAACCTCTTCAACAATATCTACCGCAATGGTAACATCTTTAGTCCCACGAAATGTTGGAACCGTAACATGATAGACTTGTCTTGCATCGGCCTTAACTATAAAATCATTTTTTTTCAGAGCATCCATGATAAATTTTTTGGAAACCGAAACACCAAGGTTGCGCTCAATCACTTCGTGGCTGATGCTAATTTTATACGGCTTAAACTCTTTACCCAATGATGCAATTGGCCCTTCAACATTATATGCAACCTTTTCATCATCTAACAGTTTTAAAAAACGTTTAATACCGGTAACATTTTGGTTTGGATCAAGACCCTTTTCAAATCGCATTGACGATTCAGTCCGTACACGATGACGAGCAACTGTTAAACGCACAGTCGAACTATCAAAATTTGCTGACTCCAAAAAAAGACTCTTTGTTTTTTTAGTAATGCCGGAATCAAAACCTCCCATAACACCGGCCAAAGCTAGCGACTTTTTACCATCAGTAATAACAATATCTTTAGCTGACAATTTAAGTTCCGCACCATCCAATAACCGTAATTTTTCGCCACTTTTCGCCATACGTGGCTCAATGCGCTTCGTTGCAATCTTATCAGCATCAAAGGCATGCATTGGCTGACCAAGATCAAGCATAATATAATTAGTCGCATCAACCAGTAAATCGATTGGGCGATTATCCGTTCGGCACAACAACAATGCCATCCACAACGCAGAAGGACAATTCTCAACTTCAGAAAAATAAAGTCCTGCAAACCGTAAGCATTGCTTGGGCACTTTGTTAACAATTGTGATAGCATTTTTTGGCATATAGCGCGATGCACACGTTTCAACTTTTTTCTCAGCTAACAAATTTTTGAGCGGCTTAAGTTCAAGATTTAAAATCGCAGCAAACTCACGCGCAATACCACGTACAGCCCAAAGATCCGCACGATGCGTGATAGATGTATTATCAAGCTCAAAAATATAATCTTCCGCTACATACGCTTTTTTCCAGGCGCCTTTTTGATCTTTTTTTGCGCAGGTTACTTCCGGCATTAACCCTTCTTTTGATAGAGCACCGAAATCTGCCAGCGTAGCCCAAATATATTCTTTCCCTTGTTTTTTAATTAAAAACCAACCACCAGTTTTAATATCAGAACGCAATGGAACAGATAGCTTCTTGTTCCACTCAAGTGAGATTGCATTAATATCTTTAAAGTTTATGCCCTCAATCTTCACAAGTGAAAAATTGTCAAGATCGAGCTTAAGTGGATAAAAATCTTCTATTTCTGCTGTGGTTTTATTAAATTGCGCAACAAGATCGTCAATTTTGTAACTACGCCAACTACCGTTGATATGCTCAAATATCCAAAATAACGATAATTTCATTCCTTAATCCTATATAAAAAACCTATATAGTTTTAGAATACGTCAACTACTTTAAAGTGCAAATATTAACCAGAATAAGATACGATTATTAATCTTCCCCGCCACCATACATTTCTGGATTATCAAAAGGATAAAGAAGCTTATGAGTTTGATCTACATAACTCTCTACCAATTCTTGATACTCCCCTCTAAATGCCTCTGGTAACAAGCGATCATCTCCCCCCACTTCACGTACAAGATGCGGAACCATCATTAGACGTAACATTTCAATCTGTTCCTGTGGAAAAATCATTAATCCTTCGCGCACAAATATGCCTAAATATTTTACGGCAGCACTTTTTTCAACAGGCTCTCCATGCATAAAGATTTTCAAACATTCACCTATATTTTTAAGAACACCTTGAAATACGTGTTCAGAGGAAGGAACACTCACTTTCTGTGCGCGTACCCACTTTAATTCCGATTGCGCACAGAACCGAGCTAAGTCATGCAAAGCATCTTTAAATTTATAGTGAAATTGTAAAGTATTAGAAGTAGTAACGGTTATCGCTACCAAGAGAAAGGATATACTTTTTTTCATCGACACTCCCGTTAATATTTTCTATACTTATAATACAAGTCATCCTTTAACTGATGTAATAAATCGCATGGAAATAAAAAAAGCTTGCCCCCTTAAAGACAAAAACTGGTTCCAAACTGGCGGCTCAGCTGAATATTTTTGCGAACCTACAACGCCAAAAGAATTTCAAGAAGCCCTCATTTTTTCTCAAGATAAAAACCTTCCAATTACCCTTATTGGTCTCGGCGCAAATATGCTCATCAGCGATGATGGCGTAAAAGGCCTCGTCATTCATCCGCTTCTAAAAACGATTACTCTTGCAGAAAAAAACAATGAAATATCTGTTGTTGCTGGAGCGGGTGTAACAATCGAAGAATTAATTAACTATTGTTTAGATAATAATCTTATTGGGCTAGAAGAATTTAGTGGCATTCCCGGAACAGTTGGTGGCTCTGTTTACATCAATGTTCATTACTTCAAATACAACCTTCAGCAATTCGTTATTGAAGGACAGGTAATCGATAAAAAGACTGGCGAAATAAAAACTGTTGATCGCGACTGGTTCGAGTTTGGATATGATCATTCAAAACTTCATGACAAAAAATACTTTCTCGTAAATGCTACCTTTAAAGTACAATCTGCAACAGAAGTTGAAACAGCCTACGCACGTGGTCGCAGCGATGAAATCATTCGCCATCGCATCACACGCTATCCATACAAAGGTACATGCGGCTGTTTCTTTCGAAACTTTCATGATGAAGAAGTAACGCTTGAAATTAATGGCAAAAAAATGATCTACGTTTCATATTACTTAGACAAACTCGGCATCAAAGGTGAATTGACTATCGGTGGCGCATGCGTCTCACATCAACATGCAAATATGATTGTTAATACCGGCAATGCAACATCAACCGACATCATCAAACTTGCAAAAAAAATGCAAGAGCTGGTCAAAAAAGAATTTGGCATCCTGCCACAGACAGAATGCCAACTTGTTGGATTTAAAGAAAATCCTTTAATTTCTTAATCTTTCTTAATTTCCGACGGAACTCTTTCCTAACTTTTCAAGCCTTTTCACTTCAGCTTCACGTTGCTCAAACGACATAGCTTTCCATTTCCGTGTAGTAAAAGCTTTCTCAACAGCCCAAAAGTTCACATGCACACTTTGAGCGGTATTACCTGTCAAAAAGGCTCGTTTAATCCTCCACCAAGCTTGCTCATAGAAAATCGAGCGCCCATCACTATCCATTGAAAAAAGAGGAAAAGAACCTAATAACGCCATAGTTAAAAATATTTTTTTCATAAAATTCTTCACTTTATTTTATAATCACAATTTCAAGATAATTTATCATAATAGGCAGCAGCAGCATCAACTACCCTTTATAACGTGGATCCATGCCTACAAACATAGTCGCTAATTTTTGCATATATTCGTCAAAAGGAACCAAACAACGCTGTGGCTTTGCACGGTCTTTTTCTCCATCTTCATGTTGGATAACCAATAAATCTGGCCGCTTTTCAGCAGCACACTCTAATGTCTCCTTTTTGCTATCTTCCATAGCACATGCACATGAAATACCTAACAATAAAATAAGATAAAAATTTTTCATAAAATATCCCTATTTAAAAAGGGGGCAAATGCCCCCTTTTTTACTTTTTCCTTAAAATATTCTTTTGTTCTAAAAACCATTTATATGTTTCTTCAACACCTTTTTGCAATACAATTTTATGCTTCCATCCTAAATCATGCAATCGTGTAACGTCGAGCAGCTTTTTAGGCGTCCCATCAGGCTTCGTTGTATCAAAAACAAGATTACCTGTATAACCAACAACATCTTTAACCATCTCTGCTAATTCTTTAATGGTTAAATCTTCTTCGGAACCAACATTAATTGTGGTATCACCATTATAATGCTCCATCAGAAATACACACGCATCAGCACAATCATCAACATGCAAAAATTCACGATACGCATTACCGGTTCCCCACAAAGTAACACTGTCGAGCCTTTCAACTTTTGCTGCATGCATCTTCAACATTAACGCTGGCAAAACATGCGAATTTTGCAAATGAAAGTTATCACCGGAACCATATAGGTTAGTCGGCATACAGGAGATAAAATTAGCACCATGTTGTTCACGGTATTTTTGGCACATCATCAAACCTGCAATCTTTGCAAGCGCATATGCTTCATTAGTTTTTTCAAGTGCACCGGTTAATAAATATTCTTCTTTCATTGGCTGCGGACAATTACGTGGATAAATGCATGATGAGCCAAGAAATAGTAGTTTTTTTGTGCCGTATTTATGGGCTGAATCAATAACATTCACTTCAATTTGCAGATTGTCTCTGATAAACTCTGCCGGATAGAGACTATTGCCAATAATACCACCAACCTTAGCTGCAGCTAAAAAAACATACTCTGGCTTTTCTTTTTCAAAAAAGGCACTTACGGCAGCTTGATTGCGCAAGTCTAATTCCATTGATGTACGTGTAACAAAATTTGTATATCCTTTAGCCTGCAAATTACGAACAATCGCTGAACCAACCATTCCAGTATCCCCCGCAACATAAATCTTTGCATTTTTGTCACTGGAAAAATCAGCAAAAAGTGCACCACCCCAAACCATCAAAGAAAATAACAAATATCTCAACATAAAAAACTCCTTTATTATTTTTTCTTTTTTGCAGTTACAATAAGTAAAAGTGACAATTAAGTCAAAAGGCCACGAGAAAATATTATGAATGAACTGTTATTTATTATCCACATTTTTGCAATTACCGCAAGTACTCTTATTGCTTTGCGGCTTGGAAAAGAGGCTCTTATCACTGTAATCGCATTACAAGCTCTGTTGGCAAATTTATTTATAACAAAAGAAATTTCACTCTTTTCACTATGTGTTACCTGCACAGATGCCTTTGCAGTAGGCAGTGGTCTCGCACTCAATATGTTACAAGAACATTATGGAAAAACGATAACGAAAAAAGCTATTTGGATAAGTTTTTTTGCGCTACTTTTTTATATGGTAATGTCCCAAATTCAACTATGGTACACACCGACAGCAACGGATCTTGCAGATCAACACTACTACTATTTATTAAACATAACACCAAGGTTAGTTATCGCCTCAATTACCGCATATCTCATTTCACAATATATTGACTATAAACTCTATGGGCTACTAAAAAAACATACGCAATGGCTTGTTCTTAAAAATTATGGATCACTTTTAGTTTCGCAGCTTATCGATACAATTATTTTTTCGTTTATCGGCCTCTACGGAATTGTACATTCACTTACACACATCATCATATTTAGTTATGTCATCAAACTTGTTACAATTATTATTGCAACACCACTTATAAGTTTGATAAAAATCAAGCCAACAAAAACATCCTAAGAACTGAAGACCAAATAAAGATCCCCTTTCTTGGAACCAAAGGATATATCGAACCGCGAACGCGCAGACATTATCGCCACACATCTATAGACATCACATTTTGAAAATTACGTTATAAGTTTCATAACAAAAGTTTTCATTGCAATTGGCATCATCACATTAATCATATGCATAAAACATAATCTTGATCTTAAAGAAAAAACTCATTTACGCTATCAGAAAGCAAAAAGTTCTGATCAAGGAGTAGTAATGCCAGCAAAAAAAGATCAATCCAAAATAACTTTGTTAAAAAAATATAAAGAAAAACGAAATTTCTCTAAAACTCCCGAGCCTATAGCTCATCCTACTGTACCCGCCCCTTCGAAAACACTCAGAGCAAACTCCGCCTCTAGTAAAAACCGTGAACTGAAGTCGAAAGATGAACGAATCTTGTTGGACAAGAAAAAGCGAATTTTTTGTATTCAAGAACATCACGCACGACACTTGCACTGGGACTTTCGTTTAGAAATCGATGGCGTAATGCCATCATGGGCAATTCCGAAAGGTCCATCAACTGATCCGAAAGTTAAACGCCTAGCAATACAAACCGAAAACCACCCTATTTCATACGCAAAATTTGAAGGTGTTATTCCTGAAGGTGAGTATGGCGCAGGAACTGTCATGGTTTGGGATTATGGTACCTACAAAAATATTCGCGAAAAAGATTCCAAGCTTATTCCAATGGATAAATGTATGAAAGAAGGTCGTATAGAAATCTTTCTTGAAGGAAAAAAATTACAAGGCACATACGTACTCATTCGCCTAAAAGATTCTAAAAAAGATTGGCTATTCTTTAAAAAGAAAGATGAATTTGCCGATGCACGACGCAATCCAATCAAAACTCAAAATAAATCAGTACTTAGTCGAATCAGGAAATTAAAAACTTGAAAAAGATTTGGAATCATCGTATAAATCTCCATAGTCTAAAACAGGAGAAAATGATGATTCCAAATCTAGAAGAAATTTACTGTTTAATTGATA
>Ga0075125_10000810_pt1 | contig 14429 bp, 13 predicted proteins | sample AntAceMetag02UKN_FD_69810 | JGI IMG/M metagenome (GOLD analysis project Ga0075125, IMG submission 69810) | Saline lake microbial communities from Ace Lake, Antarctica - Antarctic Ace Lake Metagenome 02UKN | ecosystem: Environmental > Aquatic > Non-marine Saline and Alkaline > Saline | place... | reverse complement strand
ATAAAATAATCTAAAAAGAAAATTGTTTTATAGAAAATAATTGATTTTATAAAATGTTTCAGAGGAATAAATAAGAAAACGATTTTTAAATAAAATAACAATGAAGAAATTTCCTCAAATTAAAAAAAACATAAAAGCTTTTTTAAGTAGCGAGGAAGGGAAGATTAGCCAGAAAAACGTGTCAAAGATAGGGTTTGGCTTGGCGGTTTTGGGATTGATGGTTGGAAGAACTGCCTTAGCTGATCATAACAGTTACTTTAAGAATGTGGCGGGAAAGGGAACTCACTATTCGGCAACTGAAACTCCTCCTTCTACGGGAGAGCATACCAGTCAGTTTCTAAATGAGGCAGGGCATGGAAAACATACTTCCCATGGTTCCCATAGTTCCCATGGTTCCCATAGTTCTCACGGTTCTCACAGCTCTCATGGTTCCCATAGTTCCCATAGTTCTCATGGTTCCCATAGTTCCCATGGTTCTCATACTTCCCATGGTTCCCATGGTTCCCATAGTTCCCATGGTTCTCATACTTCCCATGGTTCTCACAGCTCACATGGTTCTCACAGTTCCCACGGCTCACATAGTTCACATAGTTCACATGGTTCCCACAGTTCTCACGGTTCACATACTTCACACGGTTCACACGGTTCACATGGTTCCCACAGTTCCCACGGTTCACATACCTCACATAGTTCACATAGTTCACATGATTCACATAGTTCTCATACTTCTCATGCTTCTCATGGATCTCATGCAAATCATTGTAGTATGGATTGTGGTAAGTTTTAAAAATATTTAATTAACGATGGAATATTTCAATCTGCCAATCAGAAACAGGCGTAATATTAAAATCCCTGAAAATATTTCTAGGTTTAGAAAAACTCCCGAATTAAATAATATCGCTAAGATTAAGAATTATAATATTGTTTATTCACCGTTAGCCGGAAGGATATATAGTCTAAACAAAAAAGAGTTTTCTTTTTTCAAACAACTTCCGGAAAAAGGAATCAAAAGAAAAGCGATACTCAAAGATTTTATTAATTCTGGAATTTTGATTCCTGATAAGTCCGACTTGCCCTTAAACTTCTTTTTTGAAAACAAACATCCAAAAGAAAAAAAGATAACACTATTTTTATCCGATAGGTGTAATGCTTCGTGTAGGTATTGTTATAGTGATTCAAATAGGGGGCTCTTTTTGAGTTTTAGTTTAGCGAAAAAGATAATAGATGAGTTTATAAAAGAAAGAAAACCAGAAAAATTAGCTGTTACTTTTCATGGTGGAGGAGAACCGTTGCTTTCCCTAGGTTTAATAAATAAAATAACTGATTATCTAAAAGAAAAGAGAATAGAAGCTACCTTTAGCACACAAACCAATGGTATAATTCCTGAACGTGCTAGAGAATGGATTCTTAAAAAAACCAAAAGTGTAGCTGTTTCTTGCGATGGTCCTCCAGAAATACAGGATTTTCAGAGGCCTCTCAAAAATGGAGGGAAAAGTAGTCCTTTTGTAGAAAAGACGATAAAATTTTTAGTGAAGAACAATTACAAGAATCTTTTTATTAATATTGTAGTTTCTTCTTTTTCGGTTAATCGGATGGAAGATATAATAAAGTACTTTCATAATTTGGGTGTTGAAACAATCGGGTTTAGTTTACTTTCAGAAAACAAAAGGAGTCAAAGAAATAAAATTTACACACCTGATTTGAGTCAATATTTAAAAAACGCCTTAAAAGCTGCTAAATTATCCGATGATTATAAGATGAAAACGAGATTTGAACTTTTATCTATAAACGAACCTACATTTTCTTTTTGCGGCTTACCCTCTTTTCGTTTTTGTGTGACTCCTGACGGTTATATTTCTGATTGTTATGAAACTACTTCTAAAACCTCGGGGATAAAAGATTTTATTTACGGATCATTTAGCAAAAAGAAAGATAAAATTATCTATCAAAAGGACAGGATGGATCATCTGGGAAAAAGATTGTCTGAGAACATAAAAGACTGTCAAAAATGTTATTTAAAATTAGTTTGTGCTGGTGATTGTGCTGCTAGAGTTTACAGATATACAGGGGATATTTTAAAACCATACTTGCCAAGGTGTAGGGCAAGAAGAGAATTTATGAAAAAATATTTGACATATAAAGCAAAGAGAGAATTTTCCTTAAAAAGTAAGGAAGATAATTGAGTTTGCTTGTTATAATGAGGGAAAAAACAATCTCAAATACAATAATATCTATCCTGATTTTAGAATCGATAATAGTTATATTTACTTTACTCTCTAAATTTGGAAAGATTTCTTTACATGAAGTGAATTATCTTCTTCCTTTAACTGTTACTATTTCAGGGATAGCTTATTTAAAACTTAAAAAGATTTCCCTTTCTTCTGTAGGAGTTACGAGAAAAGGGTGGATAAGGAGCATGGTCTATTCGTTGATATTGGTAATTATTTTTTTACTATACACAATGTCTAGAAATAATTTAAGATTAGGATTTAGGGAAGGAAACTTTATTGAATTTATCGTATTTGGTATATCTTTGTCGTTAGTAATCGCTTTAGGGGAGGAGCTTTGGATGAGAGGAATAATCTTTCACTATTTAGAAAAATTAAAAAGTGAAGAATTTGCCTTCGTGATATCTTCTTTAATATTTGGACTTTCTCATTTTAGGCATGGATTAGACGCTATTATTTCAGGTTTGATTATTGGGTTTTCCTTCGGTTTTGTGAGATTAAAAACTAAGAACATCGTAGGATTGATTCTTTCTCATACTCTTTACGTTTTTATTTACAGCTATCTATTAATAACAAAATGAATAATTTAGAAGAAAATATTTTCAATAAAATATTCTGGAAAGAAAGCTTTGACGATAGGGTAAGATTGAGAACCGAGCAAGAACTTAGAATTGGTCAGGTAAAGAAAGGCGGAAAGGTTTTAGATCTTCGTTGTGGTCCAGGATTTAAATCGAAAATAGTTAGAGAAAGGATAGGAGAAAAGGGGCAATTAACCTGTATAGATAGAAGTAGTTTTTTTATAAAAAAAGCTAGAAAGTTCTGCAATTATGACAATGTCAAATTTATTAAAGGTGATATTATAGATGTCCTTAGGTTAATTAAAAAAAACTATGGCAATATTAAAAAGTTTGATTATGTGCTCCTCTCGTGGATTTGCTCTTCTCCGAAAGAAAATCCTGAATTAATAAAAGATATCGATAAACTATTAAAAAGGGAAGGAGCTTTTATTGTTAGTAGGGGAGGAGAAAACTTTAAAGATGTTTTTACTAAAACTTTCAATAGAAAGATTAACGATAATTTATATGATATTATCGAAAAAAAATATCCCAAAAAAACTTCTCTTCTTAATGACTTAAAAATAAACCTTGAAAGAGGTAGAATAGACATAATAGATTCTTTTAAAGAAATTATAGACATTATCAAAGAACATGGTTTCAGGATTAGAAAAGAGAAGAAAGTAATTCGCAGTTTGACATTAGAAGAGAGATTGGAATTTTATAGAAATCCTTTGAGAAATATATACATAGGCAAGCTTCCCTATAAGGAGCGTTACAGGTTAATTAGTGAAGCGTTTCGGTTAACCATAAAAGAGGTTGGGAAGCAAAAAATCAGTATTTGCAGACACTATGTCGTATTTGAAAAGAAATAAATTTCTAAAATAAATAAAATAAATAAAATGAATAAAAAAACTAAAAAATATCTTTTTTGGGTAATTGCAATAGTAATTATCATTACAATAATATTCTTTTTAAGATTCTATGAAGATGTTTCTCTCGGTGGAGAAGCAAGGTGCTTAGAAAGAATAAATAAAGAAATTTCTGAAAAAGGAATACTTAGCTTTTTAAAGAAACCGGAATGTCCTTTAGAGATAGCGGCGGAAGCAGCTTCCATCAGTTCGGTTTCGGATTATTTTACCTGCAAAAGTATTGTCGATGACGATCTGAGCATATGTAATAAATTAATGAGCGATATTCCCGATGCCGGCTACGAAAAAATGCGTTATAAGCCAGAAACACATTTTAGAATTTGTAAAGACTTCAATCTTTTCTTTGCTAATTTCATAAATAGAATAGAAAAAGAACAAGAATGTAATAAGGAAATTATTAATTATTGTTTGGAATTTATAGAAGTGGGAGAAGGTCAGAGTAAAGAGAAGAAATGTCAAGATTTCTGTCGGGCTTACCTTGAAAAAAATAGTGATTTTTGTACTATTCCTCCTAAAACCAATGTCAATACTTTAGATAAAAACGAATGTCTAGCTTTAATAACTGGAGACAAAGAATATTGTGAAGAATTAAAAGGTATTGCGAAGAAGCAATGTATATCAGCAATTCAATATCTTTCAATCACAAAAAGTGGTAATAAGGAAGAGTGCGATTTAATAGACACAGAGCCTCTTGTAACTCCGGGTGTTTCTATACATCCAGCTGTCCCGAATTTTAGAATGCTCTGTGACCTCTTTTTCGATAGAAACATTGAAATATGCGAGAAGGAACTCGATATATTTAAGAGGGACTATTGTAGAAATAAATGAAAAGCATTTTGTCGAAATAAAGAATCTGACTATAAAGAGTTTTTATTAGAGAGCGTAACGGATATTTATAAATTTAGGTGAGAGAAAACATTAAAATAATTAAGCTATTAAGAAATAAACATAGAAATAAGTTAGAATCTATGAAATCATTATAGATAAAAAATAAATCCCTCGAACGACGCGTCGAGGGATTTTTAAATCTAAATCTACGAGTTGTATTGAACCGAGAAAAATTCTGAAGCATCCCAAATATCCGTATCTGAAACTTCTGCTTCAATCTTAAACCACCAAGGCCAATCGTCAAAGTTATCTATGATTTCATCACCAAAATCTGGTCCCCAAATATATGATTTGTCACTGGCTGAGATCATAAATTCAATTCGCATCATCCCGATTTCTTCTTTGTTCTTATCATAACCCACAAGCATTAAGTTAATTTTTTTATCAGCTCCGGTCCAATCCCATTTGATTTCATATGTTCCATTCCCATCAAGTTGCTCCATAGATTCGGGACTTATGATTTCAATCGAGCACGGAGTATTTTCTGGAATTACTTGAGATTGACAACCTGTAATTCCAACAACAACTAGTACCAGAACAAAAATCAATAATAGTTCAATATTTCTCCTCATTTTTAAAGAACCTCCTTTTTTTTGATGCTATTTGAACATCATATTATTATGCTTAGGTATATAACATTATTTAGGAATTGTCAAGAGATTATCCTGATCTGATTCAAAATGCAAGCTTATTTATGTAAAAATTGAAAGCTCAAAACTTGATAAAAAGCCGAATTTATTATATTCTTAAATGAAGCATTGTCTGAAAACTTCACGCTTGAAAAGATTTAATTTTTAAAGTTAAATAATTTAATGTTTTTTTTAAAAGAGGACAAAATTAACCCATTAGAAGAAGTGAAAATAATGTTTCCGAAGGAGAAATTGGTTCGGTTAAGAAGTTCTGGAAATTCTGAATTATTTATTTCCGATAAAAAAGTAATAAAGTATCTGACAAAAGATTATTTTAAGCCATATCTTAGAAATTACAACCTTTTAAAAAGGAGAACAGATATACGATTGCCAGAACTTTTAGGTACTAGGAAGTCTAAGATTTTGGATTATTGCATGGTAATAATGAGAAAAGATAAAGGCGATCTTCTAGAAGATGTTTGGGAAGATTTTTCTATAGAAAAAAAAGAGCTTATTTTGAAGAAAATGACGCTTCTTTTAAAAAAGATTAATTCTATCTCATTGAGTCCAAGAAATGTTTCAAAGTCTCTAGTATTTTTTTCTAAAGACTTAAACTGGAAAGAAGAGGTAAGAGGTTTTTGTCTATCTAAACTTGATGAATATAAGGGAAAAGGCTTTATAAAAAAGAGTTTATATGATTTTCTTTTTTTAGTATTAAATGAAAATATAGATTACGTTCAGAATAATGACTATGTACTCTTACACAACGATTTTCATTTCAGAAATCTCTTAATTGATAAAAACTTTAATTTAACTTTATTATTTGACTTTGAGACATTTAGCGTTGGTGATAAATATTTAGATTTAGTAATAGCTGGTTCGTTTCTTAGAGAAAAATATCAAAAAATGCTCTTTGATTTTTATGGAAGATCTGAAAACTTTGAAGAAATTTCAAAAGTGTATCGGTTAATCATGTCAATAAACTTTTTTAAAAAAGTTAACATTAGAGAAGGAAAAGAAGTTATAAGATTTATTGAAAAAGGATTTCCTTTTTTTAATTTCGGACCGAAAAAAGAACTATGAAAAGGATTGATGTTAAAGTTGGATTTCAATGCCCTAATCTCTGCAGATTCTGTATTCAAGGGGATAAAAGATATAAGTATCCCGACAAGAGTACTAGGGAAATAAAGGAAATATTAAAGAAGTCAACGAAAAACGCTGAAGGCGTTGTTTTTACTGGTGGAGAGCCGACAGTCAGGCCAAAGGAACTTTTAGAGTGGGTATCTTATGCTAAGGAATTAGGATACAAAACAATACAAGTTCAAACTAATGGCAGGATGTTTTCTTATCTTAGTTATTGTAAAGATTTAATTAAAGCCGGAGTAAACGAGTTTGGGCCGGCTTTACATGGTTCTACTCCTAAAATCCATGATTATTTAACAAGGGCTCCTGGAAGCTGGGAACAAACCACTAAAGGCATAAGAAACTTAAGGTCTCTGGGTCAATATATTCTGTCCAATTCAGTAATTACCAAGCAGAACTATAAGGATTTGCCTGATTTAGCAAAATTACTTGCATCTTCGGGAGTGAGTCAATTTCAATTTGCTTTTATGCACATTAATCATATCATTGCTAATGATCCGAAACTTATTAAAGAAATCGTTCCTCGTTATCCAAAAGTTGAACCTTATGCAAAAAAGGGATTGGATATTGGGATTAATGCTGGGGTAAAAGTTATGACAGAAGCCATACCTTATTGCTTTATGGAAGGATATGAAGAATATATAGCCGAGAGGGTGATACCCGAATCAGATGTCTTTGATGCCGGCTTTGAAGTAAAAGATTACAGTAAATATAGAAAAAACCAGGGAAAAGCCAGGGGCCCAAATTGTCCAAAGTGTAAATATTATAAAACCTGCGAAGGTCCTTGGAGGGAATATCCTCAAATTTTTGGCTGGGATGAATTTAAACCTGTAAAAAAATAAGATGGAACAAAAAAAAACATCAAAACCGATTTGGTTGGTAATGACGGGTTTCTCCTGCAATAGCAATTGCATTATGTGTTCAACTCGTCCTAAAGCCGAGTTTCATCCTGATAGAAAAACTCAGGAAATAATTGGAGATTTAACGAAGGGTATAAAAGAGGGATACAGTAGAGTTGAATTCACTGGAGGGGAACCGACCATAAGGCCTGACATTTTGCATTTAATAAAATTGGCTAAAAGCTTAGGTTATGAAGAGGTGGGTATTAGCACTAATGCTCGCATGCTGAGCTATAAAGATTTTTGTCAAAATATTGTTGAAAATGGTGTTAATAGAGTGACTTTTACTTTAAATGCCCATAATAGTAAACTGGGAGATGCTATCTGTCGTACAACGGGAGCTTTCGATCAAACCATTAAAGGAGTAAAGAATATATTGGAATATCAAAAAGTAGCTGTTTCTGCTAATACCGTTGCTTCTAAGCTGAACTATAAACACTTTAAGAAAATAGGAGAATTGATTTATGATATGGGGATTAAATATTGGCATATTTTGGATTTAATTCCCGACGGATATGCCAAGAAATTTTATAAGATTCTTTCTGTAAAGCCATCCAATCTCTCAAAAAGTTTTAATGTCTTTAATGAATTGTCAAAAGAATTTGGCTCGATAGTATTTTTTGATTTTCCATTGTGCCTTTTTTCTAACCAAATCTTAGAAAACCCCAAAATCAACTTTATCACTGCTCAGGAAAGGACGGAAAAGATTAAACAGACAGGATATAAGCCGAAAAGATTTGAAAAATCTGCCGATAACCTTTATGAAGATATTCATAAACAAAGAATTAAAGTTTGTAAAAATTGTAAATTTAATAAATCTTGTGGCGGCGTTTGGAAAGAAGCTCTTGATTTATACGGAAAAGAGGAGATAGAACTTTTAGCCAAAAAGCATGACTGTCTTAATAAATAATAAAAAACCTTTAAAGATTTTACTTCTCTGGAAAGAAATCTAAAATATATTTAACTTCTTAAAATGAAATCCCTCTCTATAAATGTAAATTATGATTGTAACAATAGATGCAAGTATTGTCCGGTTTTAAAAACTAAAACAAACCCTACCTTGAGTAAGATAATAAAATCTATTGAAGAAGCAGGAAGAAAAGGTTTTAGGAAGATTGTTTTAGAAGGAGGAGAACCATTGATAAACAGAAACATTTTTGAGATTATAAACTATATCAAACAGCGGAAGATGACGTTTGATATTAAAACCAATGCAAGGATGGCTCTTTATCTTGAGTTTGCTAAAAAGTTAGCCGGGCGAAAACCAGAAAAGATAATAGTTAAATTTCCATCTTACAAACCTGATGTTTTTGAAGACATCACTAAAGTAAAAGGGTCATATTATCAAACTTTAGAAGGTATAAAAAACTTAGTTTTTTTAGGACTTCAAGTAGAAGCTCAGATTTTAATTTGTAAAAAGAATAGCAAGCATCTAAAAGAGATTATAACCGTTTTGAAAAGAATAGGAGTTAACAATATCAGTCTTGAAAAACCTATTTTGAAAAGCGGGAATTTAAAATATCGCAATGAGATAATTCTTAATAAAAAGGATTTTTCTAATTCTCTCAGGGAAGCTAAAAAGTTTTTAGAAAAAACAAAAAGAGTAAAATCGGAAGGGGAAATTCAAACTTACGTCCAGGTAAACAGTGCTTGCAATCAGAAGTGTGTGTTTTGTAATCGTCCTCCTACAGAAGATTACAGAAAAAGCAAACCTACAGACATAAAGGATGTCGCGAAAAGAATTGATGAGATAGCTAGGGATTGGAAAGTTAAAAGGATAATTTTTACTGGGGGAGAGCCTCTTTTGTATCCAAAACTGCCGGAGATAATTTCTTATACTAAAAGGTATGGCTTTAAAATAGAGATTCAAACAAATGGTACTCTTTTTAACAGAAAGAAGCTAAAAGAATTAAAGAAGGCCGGACTTGATATTGTGAATTTTGCCTGCCACAGCCATAAAAAAGAAATTAGCAATAAATTAAGAGGAGTTAAATTTGGATTTGAGAAAATAAATGAAAACATTAAATTAGCCAATAAAGAAGGATTTGAGATACACATGATTCATGTAATAAACTCTTTGAATTATAAAGATTTGCCGGGATTTATTGACTTTGCTAATACAATGAAGTTGAATAACTTTTATTTAAATTTAAGTATTGTTGTTCCCGAAGGATGGGCATGGGAAAACAGATGGATAATACCAAGGACAAGGGATATCAAGCCCTATTTGCAGGAAGCAATGAAGAAGTGTAAAAAACTTGGAATAAGGTTTGATGTTTCTGAAATAGTGCCTCTTTGTATAATGGAAGGGTTCGAAGAATATGCAGTTTCCACCTTGTTTAAAATATCAAAGCTAAAGATAGCAGATGATTACTACACGGGACAGAGATTTTTAGATTTTGACAAACCAAGTTCCAAATATGCGTTAAAAGCTCCTCAATGCAAGAAGTGTAATTTAAACGATGTATGTGCTGGATTTTATCCGAGACTTAAGGAACTTTATGGCGTGGAAGATTTTAAACCGAGAACGGATGATCCAAGACCTATTTTTAGGAAACTGGGAATAGAAGATAAGGTAAAGAATATCTTTAAAGGCAAAGAGATAGAATCCTTCAGCCATAAAAAACCGAGGGCGCCCGAGATAATCTATATCAGTCTTGACGAAAAATGCAATCAAGATTGTGTTTTTTGCGTGGTAAAAGGAACCAATAAAGGGAAATTTGGTTCCATGAGTAAAGAAGAAGCTAAAAGAATAATTAAAGACTTTATCGATTGCGGGGGGAAGTCAATAGTCTTTACGGGAGGGGAGCCAACTTTAAGAAATGATTTGCCGGAAATAATAGAATACGCAGAAAAATTTAAAGAAATAAACAGCATTTCTATTATTACTAATGGTGTCCGATTGGGAGACAAAGAATTTTTAAAGAAGATTCTTAATGCTGACAAAAAGCATAAAGTAAGTTTTTGTTTTTCACTGCATTCTCACAAAGAAAAGATTTCAGAATTGCTTACTAGAACTAAAGGATCCTTTAAGAAAACAATTTCTGGCATAGAAAACGTTGTGAGAAGCGAACATTCTGTTTCAATCTATCAAGTGATAACAACAAAGAACTGTAATGACCTTTTATCTTTTTGTAAATTTTTAAATAATAAATTTCCCCAAGTAAAAGATATTACCTTTGCTTATCCATTTCCCCAAGGGAATGCCTTGGAAAATAATTGGATTTTTCCTAAGATAACTTCTTTAAGGCCTCATCTATTAAAGTCTTTGGGATTTTTAGAAAAAAAAGGATATAAAGTTTCTATAGCTGCTTGCGGACAATTTCCTTTATGTGCAATTCCTGGCTTTGAAGAAAAAGTTTTGGAAAGCCTGGGATTTAGCGAGGAAAATATCTCAGGGGTAGTAGGAGAAAAATCTTTTCATGAATTTGAAATGGCAAGTGAAGAATGGGCGAAGCAATATAAAAACAAAAGCAGTAAGTGTCAGAAATGTGTGTTAAACAAGGTTTGTCAGGGTTTTTGGAAAAAATACATAGAGCTGTTTGGTTTCGAGGGGATAAAGCCTGTGACAGAAAGTAGTTTTAAGGGAAATAAAATAGAGACTTCTTTAAAAAACGAAGAAGATCTTAAAAAGATAGAAAACAAATTAGTTAATAATAAGCTTAATCTTTTGTCCTTAAAAGATTATAATAAAGAGTACCTAGACAGATTGATTAGTGTTATTAGCAAAGATAAATTACTTTTAATTATTATCCATAAAAACAAGACATTGTACCCCTAATCTTTTTTAAAATTTATTAATTTATGACGAAAAATGTTAGTCCATATATTTACGTAGGATATTATTGTAATAACAATTGTGTTTTTTGTAGTGAAGCGGATGAGTACTTAGAGAATCTAAAGAAAAAGAGTTCCAAAGAGATTAAAAAAGAAATTCTTGAGATAAGAAAACAGTACGATTTTATCAGTTTTATGGGGAGAGAACCGACACTAAGGGGAGATATTTCTGATATTTTAAAATTTGCCGTTGGTCTAGAATTTAGACAGGTAGGAATTACTACAAATGGAAGGATGTTTTCTTATTCGTATTTCACAAAGGAAATTCTTGGTACCGGGGTAAAACAAGTAGGCGTTTCTTTGAGTGGAGCTACAGCCAAGATTCATGACAAGCTGACTCAAGTTTCTGGAAGTTTTGATCAAACCATAAAAGGCATCCGTAATATTATAAGGTTCAAAAGACCTGAAGTGAGTCTTTTAGTAAATCTCAATTTGACTAAATTGAATTATTTTGAGTTCAAACAAATGCTTGATTTATTAATAGGGCTTGGGGTGAAAGAAATTAATATCTTATTTATTTCTCCCCTAAGCAGGAGATCTCGTTCAAAAAATATTGTGATGCAAATGAGCAAGTTGGGAAAATATGTTTTTGATATTTTAAAACCATATTTAAATAATCCAGAATTAAAGTTTCTTTTGGTGGAGTTTTTGCCCTGCAGTCTACCCAGGGAAGCTAAAAAGTATTTTTTCCCTTGTTTGGAAAAGAATCCGCATAAAGTTAAAATTCCCATATGTGAGAATTGTGAGTATAAAGACAGATGTGATGGAGTTTTACAGGATTATATTAATCTTTACGGTATTAAAGAGTTTAAATTATAAATATGAGCCAAGACATAATTAAAAAAACAGTAATAATCACCGGATATCAGTGTAACAATCGTTGCCGTTTTTGCATGGAGGCAAATAAAAGAGATATTTTAAATGTGAGCACTCTTAAAATAAAAGGACAAATGGTAAGTGCTCGCCAGAGGGGATCGCAATATCTGGAATTGATAGGAGGAGAAGTAACTATTAGACCTGATGTTGTTGAGATAATAAGTTTTGCTAAGAAGTTAGGATTTGAAACAATAATGATGGCAAGTAACGGCAGAATGTATTCTTATAAGAAACTTGCAAGAGACATATTTAAAGCAGGATTGAATAGCCTAATCTTTTCTATTCACGGCCACAATGCGAAAGTCCACGATTATTTAACCCAAGTACCCGGGAGTTTTAAAGAGTTAAAAAAAGGCGTAGAAAATGTGAAAGAGGTTGTTAAAGAATTAAACCTTAAAGGGATTACCCTTGGTAGCAACACGACTATTGTTAAGCAGAACTACAAATATCTTCCCAAAATAGGGCAGTTTATATATGATTTAGGCCTTAAGAATGCAGAATTTATCTTTGTTGACTGCAATGAAGGATGGGCTCAAGACCATTTTGACGAACTAGTTCCTCGTATTTCAGATGCTGCTCCGTACATCCATAAATGTCTGGACTTAAAGAAAAAATACGACATACCGCATTGGGCCATTCGTTATGTTCCTCTGTGTTACTTTCAAGATTACTTAGGGCAAGTTAGCGAACTGCACGAAGTGGCAACTTTTCACACAGAACACATTGCTCCCGATTTTTATAATCCTGATTCAGCAAAAGGGAGGGCGACTACTGGAAGAAAAAAGACAGAGAGATGTAAAGGGTGTAAGTTATATGACAAGTGTGAAGGGATTTGGAGAGAATATTTAAAACGTCGCGGAGATAAAGAATTAAAACCAGTTGATTAACGAAAGAAGAAATCGTTTAGGGTAAATCTCGCTATGAAGATTCTTTTTATTAACCCTCCCGCAAAAGAAAAGATTAACAGAGAAGGAAGATGCATGATAAAGGGTTCGGCATGGACTGCTGTTTTCCCTCCAATTTCCTTAGTAAGCTCTGCAGCGGTTTTAAGGAAAGAAAATTTTAATGTTAAAGTTTTAGATTGTATAGCTAAAGACATTGGTCTTTATGGTTTAGAAGAAGAGATTAGACAATTTAACCCAGATATTGTTGTTTTAAATACGACCACTCCTTCAATTAAGGGTGACTTAAAAGTTGCTAGGATTGCTAAAAGAAATAACCTTAAAACCAAAGTAGTAGTTATAGGTATCCATCCCTCTTCTTTGCCGGACGAAACATTCTCTCTTTCAAAGAATCTTGACTATATTATAAGAGGGGAGCCGGAGTTTACAACTAGAGATTTGATTTTAAGCTTGAGAGATAGTCAGCCATTATCAAAAGTAAAAGGTATTTCTTATAAGGCAGATGGAAAAATCTTTCACAATCCTCCAAGAAGATTTATTCAAGATTTAGATTCTCTTCCTTTTCCTGCATGGGATTTGATAAATGTATTTGACTACAGGTTACCCTTTACGGATAATCCTTTTTTAATGATTGTTCCTTCAAGGGGATGCCCTTACAAATGCGTATTTTGTACAAGTAGAAGCTATTACGGGGAGAGCCAGAGGTTGCGTTCACCAGAGAATATCATCGATGAGATAGCAAGGGGGAAAAATAGATTTCAGGTCAGAGATTTTATCTTCTGGACAGAATCTTTCACTATTAACAGAGATTTTGTTGTTAAAATTGCAGACGAAATCTTAAAAAGAAAATTAAAAGTTAGATGGATATGCAATAGTAGGGTAGATAATGTGGATTTAGAATTGTTTGAAAAAATAAAAAGAGCTGGATGCTGGATGATTAGCTTTGGTCTTGAGTCAGGATGTCAAAAGATTCTTGATCTCTCTAAAAAAGGCATAACTTTAGAACAAAGTGTAAATGCTATAAAGTTAGCCAGGAAAGCAGGATTACAGACCAGCGCCCAATTTATTATCGGTTTGCCAGGCGAAACAAAAGAAACAGCTCTTGAAACATTGTCTTTTGCTAAAAAGTTGGATGCAGATTATGCTCAATTTTATTGTGCGGTGCCTTTTCCCGGCTCGGAATTATATGAAATTGCGAAAAAGGAAAATTGGATAAAAGATTATAACTGGCAGAACTTTAATCAGTCTCAATCCGTTTTAAATATCGGGACCATAAAAGCAACTCAGGTCGTGAGCCTTAAAAGAAAGTTTTATTTAAAATATTACTTAAGAATAAAACCAATTTTAAGAGAATTAAGAAAATTAAGATCTTTTGGTGAATTAAAAAGTTTTCTCCGAGCGGCTAAAGATTTTCTATCTTGGGTATAGCTCTGTTTTTAATAAAACGTAATTAATCTTAAGATGCTTCAAAGTGTTCAAAACTTTCTAATTTTAAATCCTGGCAATATAATGTCTATTTTGCCCATAGTAACGATTCTTTT
>Ga0075125_10000809_pt1 | contig 14431 bp, 5 predicted proteins | sample AntAceMetag02UKN_FD_69810 | JGI IMG/M metagenome (GOLD analysis project Ga0075125, IMG submission 69810) | Saline lake microbial communities from Ace Lake, Antarctica - Antarctic Ace Lake Metagenome 02UKN | ecosystem: Environmental > Aquatic > Non-marine Saline and Alkaline > Saline | place... | reverse complement strand
ATATTTAATCCGGCAGCGATATCCCGAACTTATTCCATATTTCAGGACGTCGAGCATAAATCAACTCTTGAACCAGCTTCCGATCAGTAACCAATGCAGACTTAACAGCAGACCCGATTCGTGTTGACAGGTAGCTCACAAGTTTCTGTGCTTTAGCTTCGGATATGTTGTCAAGTTTTCCGGAAGTAATCATCTTATCAAGTATGTTTTTTAACACCTTGCCTCTATACCTAGAATACTTCTGGCGTATATCATCAGTCATCGGTATGCCGAGGAGCTGCTCACTCGTTGATACAGACGGTATTCTAACATCATTCTTGGCAACCCATGTCCATGTCGGATCGGTGCGCCGACCAACAGATATAAACCTGCCGAGGTTGGCCGGCCTATTCTCGCGAGAACGCACCGCGGATTCGATTAAGGACGATATAATGGCAGGGCTATTCAAACGGATAGGTTCGCCCAGGGCGTTGTATCGTTGCAGTAAAACATTCTTCTTCCATGATGGCGGCATGTACGGCAAGTCACGTAGGAACTCCCCTACAATTCCGTTCATCTTCTCTGGAACTGTATAGATGGATGGATCGAATGTGCGGTAGATTTGCTTGAACATGTTTGGCGCAACAAATCCGGAAGCTGTTCTGCCTATCAGACGTGCGGTTTTGGTTTGGCGCACTTGCGAGTTAGGGGTTGACATGATTTCAAGGAAGTCGGATATGCTTGACATGTAGGTCTGCTCTAACATTCCTGGTAGCGATTGCATACCTCCGTATATCGCCGACTTAACCACAAATTTACTGAAGCTCTGTTCGGTCGCTTTGTATTCCTCGGGAGACATTCTCATTGCGTCAGGCAACTTCATCTCATAGCGCAGGTAATCAAGCATACCGCCAAGCCATACAAACGGTATGGCCAATGGCGTGAACCGATAACTGAACCACTTGTTACCCATACGAATTGAAAATTCCTGATAACCATACCCGCCTCTCTCGCGCCATGCGTTTACCTTGTCACGATCTGACGACCCTTTGCCTGTAAGTTGAAACCAATCCTTGTCTTCGTCGTCACCACTGCCGAGCATGGACGCCAATGCTCCGGCAAACACCGAGGTCATACTTGCCAATCCAAACCATGCCTTCACCTTCAGCGTTGATATGTCACGCTCGGTAATGGTTGTGCCAGCTTCGGTGAGAGCACGATTGTGTAATTGTCTGGCTCGATAAAACCCTGCCGGCGAATAGTCAAGGCTCATATCAAACACACGGCCTACAATCCGAACGAACGGAACGATGAATCTCATAGCCGGTAAGTTCTGACGCATTGTTTCGGTGGTGCGGATCATTTTGGTTCCGATGGTATTCTCATAAGTTGGGTGGGCGCGAGAATCATCACTGAAGTTGAACGTAGCCTCACCAGCGGAACGAACAAAGTCGCGCTTCATTGTTTCCGGAAGCGCATTGAACTGCAACTCATTTATCCGTTGATAAATTTTAAATTGCTCCATCTTGCTGAGTGCTCGAATGGCCTTTAAAGTGTCGTCACCTTCCTCGATCTCCTCTCCGACTTGCTCGAAATATGCCTGAGTTGCAAACTGAGGCATAATATCAAGACTCTCGGACAGGTCGGCATAGGTCATAGCGTCCAGGTTGTTGCCGTACTTAGCCTTTAACCTGCCCAATTCTTTCCGCAAGAAGGCCACGTCCTTCTGGTTGGCAGAATCAAACTTTGATACGCGCTGCATCATAGTGGCAGCAACCAGCTTCTCGGCAATCTCCAGGTCATACGCTGAGGCGCCAGCCGGCAGAGCCGCCCAAGCCCTATTACGCGCCACCACAGACGCCATTGCGGTCGTATTGGCATGCGCCATGGCATAGTCCATAGCAGATAATGCGTTGGTGATATACTTTAGCTGGCCAACCACCGTACCGAGCACTCCTTTAAACATGCCTGATTCGACGCTAGGGGCGTGCTTTGTCGACGAGGCATACTCGGACGAAGCCGGTCCGTGCGCCTCTCCTGTCTTGAACAGATGCCATGCTGACGGCAAGGACTTTCCAAACCCTTCTCCCCATTTGGCGAAAGACTTCATAAACCCACCAAAATCCATGCCTCGACCAGTGTGTTCTGAGTCCATTATATGTATTGCCCACGCCTGCGCTGCGGTATGAGACAGGGATTGCAGGGCTGTGGAGATGATATTGACCTCGTGCGTGGACACCCCGGACAACAAGAACGCGAAATAGATAGATGTTGCTCTATCCATATTGGAATATCCGGCTGCATTGGCCAGCGCTTTGTTAAAATCCTTGAGCATAAAACGATATTCATTGCTGTTGTGCCACTGGTCAGTCGCTATGCCCACGTCTTCCAGGCGATCCTCAACAGGTATGTTAGGTAACTCCCTTCGTTTTGCGAAGGCAGCGTTGACGCTATCACCGCGCCGCTCGATGTTACGAGACATGGCCAACAGATCATGCCGCTGTGTTTCAGACAGCCCACCAAACCCCATGTATCGAGCCAGCTCTTGCGCCATCTCCGGGGTCTCCAGTGCACCCATGCTGATTCGCTTAACAACACGCTCCATGAAACTGACCTTGTCCTGTATATCTTGAGGTGGTTGCATCAACGAACGCAACTGTTCCTCACGTGCCTTATACAACCGCTCGAATAATCGGCGGGAAATAGCTCGGGCGAGTTGGTCGGCGGCAATCTCGTCTTCAATGCCAGTCTTTTTCATTATGGCATCCCTAATCGTTTTGATATGATGACGAGCTGTGGCTTTGCTCCAGTGAGCCATGTTCCGCATGGTTATACTAACCGCTCTATCTTCGCCGGTAAGATCAAGAATAATCTTGCGAGCCATTTTACTGTACTGGCTCATAGTGTTGTTGATTGCACTATCAATCTGTGTCTTGAATACAGGAAACCGACCAAACTCAGACAGCTCTTCTGAATTTTTTATGGCACGCAAGATGGTATGAAGCCTACCGATTTCGCGCTGTAGTTCTGGCGGTACGTGCTCACTCTTCAACGCATCGTTAATTGACTTGGTGATCTCGGATACGATATTAGCTCTGGCAATATTAACCTCATCCTTGTTGGTCATCATCAGCCCAAGCTGTTTATATACGGCATCAACATTTTTGGATGTGCTACCACGCTTCACTATGTTGAACAATTTAAACGCAGTCATAATCTGCTTCGCAAATCCTCCGCTCCTGGAGTTAATATTAAATGATTTGTCTTTCGTCGTGCCGACTACAAAATCAAGCAGTGTGCCGGCATTTTCGGCTACATTGACATGCTCTTCGACTTGTGGACGGAGCCATGACATCAACTGATCCTTAGCGTTTGCAGTCAACGCTTCGACCTGGTCCGGAGCGAACCCGTAATTTACAGACATGTGTTCTGAAAACTTGACAGCAATACGATTCGCAGCGTCTTGTAATGCGGCTTCTGTTATTTCTCCTGCGGCTATACTGCTAATAATGCCTGATGTTATCTGCTGCAATAGGCCGGACTGTTGGTCAACAATCATATTGCGCAATACGGTCGGGTAATCTTTTACGCTCATCCAGCTCATGTAGCCAGTAAGCGCCTTTGTCACCTGACGATTAGCGTATGGTGATCCAAGCACGGCATCAACAAACCCTGACAGTTCTGATGGCGCGGCGATGCCGGCATCCTTTAATCTCTGCTGCGCTTCGTTCCATATATCACGAATAGCTTCTGCGTCATTCGACAAATCAGCCAGAAATCTTTGTGGTGCCGTATTGTCCAGGCTCTTTGTTTTCTTTCCGTGCTTAATAAGCGCTCGATCATTAATGACATCCATCAACACGTCAATAGCCTTCACCAATTCCATTTTGTTTGGTTTGATTACGCCGGACTTATCAGCAGCCAATGCTTCCATTTTTGATATGAGTTGCTCGGCAAGCGTGCCCTCTTTTGCGTCGCTATTGGATTCCTCGGCATTGGACTCTTCATTGATTTTTGTTTTGTCTGTCACAATACCACCTTGCGAGGTGATAAACTTCATACAGATTTCATAGGTTTCGATGGACGAGGAGTCAACTGCGCTCATTATATATTTCTGTGCAACGAGTTTGTTTTTGGCGCTCCAACTTTTTGCTATCGGATGAAGCGCTTCAAGTTCACTAGTGATTGCTGCGATTAATTTTTCATTACTGGCCTGAAACGTATCGAAGAAATTGCTGTATTGATTTCCTACAATTGGTATCAACGCTTCTCCAAGATCGAACTTCGTCGCAGTGTTCGGGTCAGAGGCTGAAAAGAAAACATCATTCGCTGGTGCTTTGGCAGCAGCCTTTCGGACAGCTTTGGCAATACCTTTACGAAGTTCACCCATCAATCCGTTGTCAATCGTGACCCGAACCGTGTTGGGTTCTGGCGTAGGCTTTGGACTTGGCCTAGGTTTTTGGTCTATATCGCCAAGGGCATCTCCAACTATCAACCTTTGATCTTTACCACTCAATTGCTTTATAGCAGCTTCGAGTAATGCGCCAGCCTTCTTGTCAAGGCGACGAACAATCTCCAAACCTTTTTTCAATGTGCCGGCAATCTTCATCGCCTCATCAATCGCATTGATTTTCATTTCCCTGCCTATGGCTGTCTTCTCGTAAAACTCTTGTAATGCAATGCCAAGTCTGCCGAACCTTAGCGAAGCGTCAGCAAACGCCTGGGCAAGACTATACGAAAGAGTCCTGTCCCCCTGTGCCGACGCAATATTTGACAACCGCATAACAACAGCAAGTTTAACATGCTCTTCTTCTATGGTGTCAAGGCCGGCGATAGCTTCGGCAGGCGTCTTACCCTTCAAATAAGTAGACGCTAACGATTGCCAATAAGCAAGACTCTCCGGTGTATATTTCCCATAGTCTGCGTCATCCTTTATTCGGTTTTGGATCAAGTCAATACCCATTTCATTCAGCTTGGCTGCATTTACGGCTGACATAAATTTTTGTAATTTATCTGTGGTAGGCTTGGTGCGGGAGAATTGAGCGCTGTCAAGTTCTCTTGCCTGGGCGACGCGTTGTAATGCTACTTTTGTTTTGGCGCGAAGATCAGCTTTTACGATTTCTGGTATTTGCTCGTTGGCAAGTTGTATTGCCACATAATCCTTAATGATATCTTCTGCTTTTCCACCAATAGCTTCTTCGATATCCCAAAACGTTTGCAATGTTATTAGTTCTGGATTTGCAATTAATTCTCTTATGATGTTCATGTGTACGGGCAGTAAACTTTTCCCGACGGTAGGCTCTACGGTATCAACCGTTTGGCCTTGTTCAAATCCACGAGCGGCCTCCGTTGGTGACACGGCTACAACTCCAAAAGTCATACGCCCAGGCATCAAATTTTCTTTGTTGTTATTGATGTATCGCATTATAGCGGCGGCGGTTGACCATGATGTTTCCAGACGATTACCGTCATGCTCCAAAACGTATGGCATCAACTTTGCGGCTAACCCTTTGCCTTTACTTTCTCTAAGGACTCTCAAAAGCCCTTTAGGAATAAGCATGCCACGCATCAGATTAAGTGCTTCGTTTTCAAACGTGTCACTGTTCCATACTTCGCCGGCAGCACGTTCGCGAAACATCTTTCTTGCAACCTCTTTGGCATATAACTTCGGAACAGCATGTTCTCTCCAGTACGCTTCTAGTTGCTCTGCAAACATTCGTTCGATAGCAGACGAAGACATGTCGGCTTTTCCTGACCTCATCTTTATTCCAAAAACATTTGCGCTTGATATCCGGCTGGCTAAATCTCCAAGGAACGTGGTGTGTTTCTGAGGCTTGCCTGTCTCCATCACGAAGGATGGCACGACAGAGGTTGAAGCTAAATGCGTTACCATCTCATTGACAATACTAACTTGTTGTTCGTGCACTTCCATCATCGAAGCATTAACCATCATGGAGACGATGATCTCGATATTGTTATCAACCATCTGCTCTATCTGTCTGGCTACCGACATAACGCCTTCCGTTATATGAGGCAACTTACCATCATTATGCAGAGCCATATACGAAGCCTTCAGTTGCTCGCGATGTTTATTTAACGACTCGGCAGCTTGAGTTTCTATCTGCTCTACCATCTGTTTATTCTGCCCTTTAAAGTCGTCAAAATATGCGAGCTGTCGAAGGTGATTGTCCATCGCGTAAGTTGTCGGAAGGTTGGTCTGGGCATAAAGCGTGCTTTTGGATTTGCTTCGCATGCTCTGTATGATGCGCCAGGTCAACGCAAGAATATCGGCCAGCTTGTTGAGTGTATCGCGAACTGATAGTGGCATTGCATCGTATATTTTTTTTAAGGCCGCACTACCCTTGCTGGTTCTACGTTGATGCGGCCCTTCAGATGGTGACATATTAGCGAACGAACGTTCAACAGCCATGGTAAGCATTTCCTGCATGCCTTCTGAAAATTCTTTTCTTCCACCCTTTTTCCACACCTCGATGTCATTCATCATCTCTCGGCCAACTTTAGTTTTGCGCCAAGCCGATGCTTTCTTAGCTCCAGAATCACCGGACAACCAGTCAAACCATTGGTCAACACCAGTCTTAAAGTACGGAACATCCTTCAGGACGGTGTTGTATAAAAAGTGGAACAACTCGTGGACTGTAGTGAACTCGCTTGCGTTTTTGCCAAGCGCAATGAGAGGCTTATCACTCTGCGCATTAATTATAATACCTTCAAACGCACTGGCAAGCGTTTCAACATTGACTTTCCCAGGCATCCGGCTACGCTCTTGCTTGGTAGCAGCCATTATTTTCTTCTTAATGTTTGGCGCCATACCTTCTGCAACCAGCGGTTCAAAGCCTAACTTACCAAGCATTAACTTCACGTTATCAAGAACTTGTTTTTCGGTTTCCTCGTACTTCGCATAGCCTTTGTTCAATGCTTCGGTGTCTGTTTGATGTGCAACTACCGACCGAATGTTTTCCGGAACCTCGGTCACTTGAAATGTCTTACCAGCCGTGTCGTATGCGCCAGTTACTTCGTTGTATTCCACAGGAGTAAGTTCAACAACGTCCTGTCTCTGAGCGTGGTGAAGCAGTGGTCCGGAAGTATATGTTCTGTTGTTCCACTCCCATGTTTTGATTTTGTAAAACGGGATGCCGGTTTGAGCAGCGGTCATAGGCGGTGACGATAACCCAGCCAAATCCTTCGGAGTGGATGCGTCAGCTACGGTTGGATGTAACAGATTGTATTCAGCTTCGGAGTATGCCTCTCCTTTTGTAGCTTCCCACATTTCCTGCGCTTGCGGTGAGTCGAGCTTTACATCCGGATGCTTATAAGCAAAAGCCTCATCAAAAAGTTTCCTTGCTTCTACGTCTATTTCCTTTTGGACAGGTGGTATTGGTTTGGGTGGCAACTCGGGCTTCGGCGTAATGGCTTGGGCTTCTGGAATGTCGGGGGTTTGTGAAGCATCCACTTTATCTGGCTCTAGGTCAAGCGGTGCTGGCTCGATGGGTTGAGACTGGACGTCGGCGACCGGCTCGATCACGTCTACCTTTGCAGCGACGACAGGTTTTCCTGCCGCCGCCGCGGTCGGTATGGTGGGCGGTGTTACGTCCGGGACACCTGCTTTACCTGCGTCGGTGTCGCCTTTAGGAACGATTGTTGCCGCCTCCTGTTTCTTCTTGAAAATTTCCTCCATTTCGGAGTTGACTTGGCGCACGCCTTTCATGCCTTCGTAGTCGAACGCAAGCCATGCAGCACGAGGGTTTTTAGATTCAAGGATTTCTATAGCATCTGGCCTGGTCAGTGTGTTCTCCTCTAACGACTTGTTGACCATCTTCACTGTTCTTCCGTCAACTTCACCTAATGTTTCCAACAGGCCGGCCAATTGTGCATCCTGATCTTTGGTTGTCAACCCCTTGAGAGTTTTGATGTCTCTGCCGGTGAGTGTGGCCGTAGCATAGAGCGCAGCCGTATCACTCATCTCAGTGCCCGTAGCAGCCATGTGAATGTCACGAATGGCATTGTATGCTCTGGAAGTTTGAGCCTGTTGCGCGCCGTGGTGCACGGTGGATACGCCACCTAATACCATAGACGGCCCGATCGCCTGTACCATTGCATCAAAACTCTGCGTGTAAATCTGCCATGCGCTCTTCTTGGCCTCGGGTACGCCTCCAGCGTCGGCAGCAATATTCTTGGTAACTTCATTGCTTAACTCTTGGAAGAACTCTTCAGATGATTCCTTGGCGGTGCTCCACGCTCCCCGGCCAGCCATGCGCAACATTGCTTTCCCGATAGTTTTTGAAATTACAGGAGCTGCACCACTTTTCAGTCCGGGGAAAAATTTGCTTAATGCCTTGCCGCCCGGAATGTAATCATTGATAAATTCAATAGCGGCATACGGGACTGCGCCTCTTGCTGCCCACGTTTGTGCGGTCTTGTGGTCAACACCCATTAAACGCATATCGCGGTATAGGTCGCCCTTGCCTTGAAAATAAAACGGAACACCACCTCCTAAAAGTGATGCGGTTCCGGTTACTGCTGCTTTTCCAAGCAACTTCTTGGCCATGACCGGCCCCAGGAGCCGTGTGATGAACGCACCGCCAACAATAATCTCATCGCCAGGCGCCGGAGTAGCGATAGTAGCAACTGTTCCTGCGGCCAATGCTGCCGTAGTGAGCTTACCAACCATTGCGTATCCCATACCCGCAGCCGATTCAGCCGCGCCAAAGATTGCTTTTTCAAATATATTATTGGTTTTGTCCTGGGCAATTGGATTGGCGGCAAGCGCTTGTTCGTAAATAATTTCCTCTTCTCGGTATTGCTTGAACACATCTTCGTCAGATGCTGCGGCCATGGACATACGCCATGCCATCTTCATGTGCGCGTCACCACCCTTGATTGACTTCCATGTTTTCTCGAAGAAGCCCATATCTGCGGAAGACCGGAACACCTTCATGGTTTCAGGATCAACGCCTTGATTTAACAATGCCTTTTGCAGATTGAAGGAGAGCGGGTTGTTGGATGGTTGGGCATCAACAGCATATTGTAAAAACTCATCCTTTTCTGCTGAACCAACAGCATACCGTGCGAACTCGTCTTTATTTTCAGCAACAGTTCCTACAGCATATTTTGCGAAAGGGTCGTCATTTTGCACGTTAATTTATCTCCTTGTATATCCAAGCCCTTCAGCCTTCGCAACCTCGCTTGCTGGAATTTCATACACCGTCCCGCCCTTAACCATAGTTACGGTTGCTTTCTCTTGCGCTGCCGCTTGCAGGTCATTACCAAGCTCGGTGGTTGGGCTTCGTGTAAACCCTGCCGATCTGTAATTAGCTATGTCTTCTTGAATAAACTGAACAGCTACTGTCAACGCATCTGATCTTTGGCGTAACTCCTTGCTCGGATTTTTCTTGAATTGTTCGGCAATATCATTCTGTTCTTTAGTTAGTTTTTCCATTGCGCTTTGCAACTTTTCAGTATGGGCTTCTATTTGCGCGGGGTCGCTAACAAACTTTTCAATGTGCGGAACGAGAGACAAAATCTTACGAGTGACCCATGATGTATATTTGTCTGGTATGAGAATCCCTCCGGGGATAGCATTTTTCTGAAGAATATCAAATCTCTGAGTCCATGCTTTTGCCTTGTCAACTTCTGAATAAATCTCAGTTCCTTCTTTGAGTGCTTGGCTTCCAAATAGATCAATCCCTGTTTCACTAATTGATATCGGCCTAGATATGTCTACACCACCTTCAGTTCTGGTTATGGATACAGGCAACGCCTTCAAAACAACCTTCTCATCGCCACCTCCATTACCTTCCAGCACATCTACTTTTTTACCGCGCAGCTCATCAATCTTACCTACGATTTCGTCAATGCGAGCTTGCGAAAACTTTTCAAAAAACAAAAATTTACGAACCTTTTTATTGTCAACATCACGCGAAGCATATAGACCGGCCAAATCATTAACCATTATACCTTCTTTCGCATAGGCCAACACAGAGCCAAAACGAAGCCTTGGCACCTCCTTTAGATTGACAGGACGAGGAGGGTTAGTGCTGGCATCAGGATTGTTAGGGTCTTGATCCATCTCATCCATGGCGAACGAAGTAACAATATCCTGATTACTAGTGGTAACTATGATCGGAACTCTGCCGTTCATCAAACCCTCGCGCAGAGCAATTGGATGGGTTGCGCTAGCTAAATACTTCATCCCAGGATTGGAGCCTCGGGCGGCCAAGCTCTTGATATTGCCAGCATAACCTTCCGGTAATTTGGTCAAATAATCAACGTACTCACCTGTTGCGCTTACGACATCAGCCGATATATTCGCATTAAGTTCATCGGCAGACATCAATAATCCTGACACATCACTGGTGGAATCATACATGCTGCTCATTAATTTGGTTTCTAATTCTTCGAGTTTTCTTTTTTGCGCTTGTAAATTCATGTCATCTTCAATGGCTTTTAACGAAAACATTGCGTTTGCTTCTTGCTCTTTCAGCGCCAGCATATTCCCGGTAAGACTTAAATTCTTCACCGTCTCTCGCGTTTTCTGCAACTTGAAAACATGGAGAGCTTCAGCCCTCTTGTTTGCAGCTTTAAGTAGTTGCGTTTTCTGAATAGTAGCACCAATCTCAACACCTGTTTGTAAACCGCTCATCAGTCCCTTCACACCTTCAGCTTGCCAGCTAATCGGCTGGATCATTTCAGGACGTTTCCTGTCCTGTCTTTGTAATACTGGAAAATTACCCATATTGCCTCCTAGTTATTAAAGGAATTTCTTCGCTGCTGCACCACCTACTGCCCCAGCAACACTACCGATAGCACCCCACATAGCAGCAGTTTCTCCGGAATCAGCTTGCATTTGTGCCATCTTGTAATTCCACTCAAACGATTGTTGATCTAAGCTATAGTTTAGCCCGGACAATGCAGCAGCGTAGTTGGATTGAGCGTTGAACTGTTGCGCGGCCATACCTTGCGAACTATTAAATCTCAGCCAATCGGACATACGATTCACATTCAATTCCTGATTACTACGAAGCATTTGCTGGTTGAATGTTTCCATACCTATGCCAAGTTGCGCCTGTTGCGCTCCAGCGGCGACTGCGGCTGTCGGACTCATAGTTGTCATACCCATTAAAGCAGAGCCGTACTGCGACGCTAAGGCGCCAGTATCGGCCAATCCCATCTTTATCTGTGGCGCACGCATCCCTTCGGCCACACCCATCATGGTCGGCATTTGATCTTGCCCGCTCTTAATATAATCCAACGCTGATAACCCAAGGTCGCGAATATTGCGATTGCCGGACGCTTCACCGAACAAACCTTGGCCAAGACCACGCTCTGCCGACGACCGAGTAATCTCATCACGCACGGATGCCGGCAAATCTCCGGACAACATATCGCTTACTGTTCCTTGATATTTCCCGACCAAGCTACGAAGCCCAGGAGTGGCCTCGTCCATGCTACCGTAAAACTGTTCAGCCATAAACTTATTCATCTTGTCGGCTTCGACGCGGTTCATTGCGTTTAATTTTTCGGAGTCATCAGCAGCTCGTCCGTATGCCATATCAAGGACTTTACCGAACTGTTGCTCATTCCAGTTTACGGCAGTTAAGGCGTCTTCTTTCCAGTTCGGCATCAACTCATTCAACCGCTCATCGGAGATAACACCACTAAGCGGATCAATAAGAGTTTTTTTAATATCACCTTCAGAAATAGGATCGAAGACAACTGTTGAGGAGAGCATGGCGTTAAGATATGCCTGGTCTGAGGCTTCCGTTTTAGCTTGTGACTCTTGCTCTCTGTCCATCCGATCTTGATATGCCTGAGACCGCTCCTCGCGCTCTCTTCGCTCTAGCAAAGAAAGCCCAGTGGTAATTTCTTGACTCATATAAATCCTCCTTTACATTACGCCACTGACGTCACCAGGCGCGAAGCCTGGAGTGAAATCTATGTGCGTTGTGCCCATGTTCTCGTTTTCGATTTGCTCGGTGTAATACCGGACTGCCATAGCCTCGAACTTTTCACCCTTGTCAAACTCGTAGGCATTGTAAAGATTTTCAGATTTCATCATTGCTTCAATAGCGGGAATGTTTTGCACAAGCAATGTATCACTATCATTCACCGCTGGCAAGAACCTTAACTTCGCCAGCGCAATAATGGTTGTCCACGCAGTCTGACCTCCGGTAATAAAATATCGACGGTATGACGGCGAAGTTTCAGACGGATGATACGTTGCAATTTCGAACACACTCGCTTCTTCGGTTTCAGTAGCCGGCTCGTATGACGAGAAGTACACATAACCATTTGTCACAGGCTTAACCACGCTGGTAATTGTGCTGAACCTGTGCTTTGAATAGAACGGCGTATCAACATTGAGCAGAACGCGCTCGCCAACATAGTTGCCGGTAACGATTGTCGGGTCTTCGTCTTCGTATAGATACGTTACCACCTCTTTGCCGTACTCGTCCTGCCCTCGCAACAAAACTTCCGCACCTTCTGTTTCCTGGACATCGCTTGTCACCAAAATATGACGTGGGGTTATTATATCGGTATGTGTTCGAAACCCATCGCCCATGTCACTGAACCCGATCTGTGAGGTTGAGCTGAAGTCCATGCTTCCTGGACCACCACCCAGGAACTCATACCATCTATTCTCAACCTGCGCCGGCGTACCGCACACATTAGCCTTGAGCAGGTGGCTAACCTCACGAGGCAGTGTTATACATCCGTTGGTAACGACAAACCGCATGCGAATAGTAGAAGCGTCAGCCGGTGCCTTGATTATCAGTTTGTTGATCGCACTGTTGATACAGGCGGCAACCCGGTCGTCTTCAGGGCAATATCCACTATCAGCAAATCGTGCGAGCACTGTTCTTGCATATCCTAATGTCACGTTCATATTTTTCCTTTATGTTAAATTATCCTGCCACGAATCAAACTCCGGAGGTACGCGACGTTTACCATACGAACACCAATCAAATTTGAAGCTACGAGGAGCAGGTGTTATCGTCCCGCTTGGCGCAGCGGAAGTCCCTGTAACGTCATAGCTCGCGAACCATACGCGGAACCCAGTGACGTAGTGCAACAGTGGGTCTGGAGCTTCAGCCACCAAGGTATAAGTCAACTGAACATACGCTTGAGTAAATTGCGTAATGTCTGTATCATCTTCACCGGAGAAGTTGATAAAAATAACCGGATCAGTATAAGCAGCTCCGTTCGAGGAGAAGTAATACCCAAAGTCGTGCGCCCAATCTCTTGCTTCGTATTCAGGAAACTCCAATACCGGCCAGCCTTCTTGTGCCCGATACCATTGCGTTTTCAAACGAAAGTCATTCCATAATGTACGGGTAGTACGATAAGTGAGCGCCCTTTTCCCCCAGGTTAATGTTTCCCAATCCCATCCAGCTCCCACCGTAGCGAACGGATGATTGTATGCTCGGAACGACGACTCAGTAGGAGATAACTCTGCAGAGCTGGGATTCGTGCTTTCGTTTAGATCGTCAGTAAAACTTATTTCTGCGTGTCCATCTGGTTGTCCAACAGTATCGAACACTCCGGACCCGGCAGGAATAACTGCCGACCCTTTGCCCCAAAGGAACGAAGAAGCGCACGAAAACTGCCTAGCCCTTACGAAGTGTTGATGAGTCGACAATCTATCTGCCGTTACGCTGTCACTGACAACTTCTATCTCTTCGAGTTTGGTGACAACCTCGGCCTCTAATGCTTCTGTCCTGGGAGTGTATCCTGTCGGCGGGACATCAGCCTTGTATATGGCTTCCTTGATACTTGTGACCTCGGCTGCCATTGCAGCCGCCGATTCAAATGCCGGCACACAAGACTTCCATACGCCATTGTCAAAAATATAAACCCCGCGAGAAAGCTCCTCTTCCGATCCTCCTCCTTTATCAATATAGCCGGTCGGCTTTACCCATGGAACAGTCCGAAGACTTTCGTTCGGCTCGTGTACTTGATACGTGATAGGAGATAAGCTCTTCCCAGACTCCATGTTCACATTAAGAAAGTCCGGAATTTCCGCTATGTCTTGCGCTACAGTATCGTTGTATTGTAAGTTCGGTATTGGTGTGTAAACCCGCAATGGTAGTTTTGCGATTGTTGGGAGCGCAGCCATTATAATGCCTTGCCTTTCACCATCCACGAAAATTTCACAACCCTAACCCCGGTGTATGTAAAGAAGTTGTAACCAACAAGTCTTGCTTTAGGGGTGGTAGCTAAGTTTTGTATTTCAACACCATACCTAAAGACCGCTTCTGGTATGCTATCGCTCTCAATTGTAATGAAGGCTACTGGGAGCGGGGTGACACCAAGAGGAGGAACGCCAACCAAGTCGACCCAGTGATCGGACTCCCATGCCCCAACAGTTGTGGGTGGATAGAGACTGTCAATATGCCCGTAATACACATCGCTGTATTCCTCATACGCATTGGCG
>Ga0075125_10000808_pt1 | contig 14456 bp, 17 predicted proteins | sample AntAceMetag02UKN_FD_69810 | JGI IMG/M metagenome (GOLD analysis project Ga0075125, IMG submission 69810) | Saline lake microbial communities from Ace Lake, Antarctica - Antarctic Ace Lake Metagenome 02UKN | ecosystem: Environmental > Aquatic > Non-marine Saline and Alkaline > Saline | place... | reverse complement strand
TTTTGCCTCCAATTCCATTTATATTTATTTGCAACAAAATTTTGAGGTAATTGATATTCGGTAACATCTATATCTCGTGTATCAATTGTTACTGTGCTTCCTGTATAAAAATTGTCATATGTGTTATATATGATTTTATTGTTCTCAATAGTTGGATATAAGTTAAACATTGTAATAATCTGTTTAACGAAATCAAACTTAGTAATGTTAGGTAAGAGTTGTTCAGAGTTAAATGTTGCTGTAGGGGCCACCCTATCACTAATCTTACCCACATTACTTATATTGATATCTACAATACGATAATTAATATAACTTGGTGTATCTATTGATGTCAAATTTAATATAAACTTTATTCCCCCACCTGTAATATTCTTCTCTGGAATATAAATACCAGATGGGATTGAGCCTTGCCAAGTTACTTCTTTAACCTCATTTTCTTCAAATGATGTGCCGATATAATGAGAAACAAAATCACAATTATTAGTTGCAATACCATCATATAAAATTACAAATTCACCACCAACATTATAATAACCAGCAACAGTATCGCCAGTAAAAGATATTGTTATTTCATAATCAAAACCACAATACATTGCGTGTTCTGGTTCATATAAATTACTATTAATTGAACCGTTATCATAGTTCGTATCTGCACTTAGGGGGATGGTTAATGTTACCAATGTGTTCTGAGGTATTTGAGAATTGTAAGCAGAACCCATAACAGATTTTAGTGCGTAATCTTCCTCTGAAACTTCCTCTGTTAAATTGCTTGGCATAATCAATAAATTACTAAAAGCATCTATGTCGAGTAAATCCCCCCCAACAGAAAAACCATAATCTGTATGAATTTTCCTAAACATATATTCTGCGAAATATGAGGGATAAAAATTATTAGAGAAAATTTCTGTATAAAATGTATCCATTGAATTATATTCTCTGGTTTCATTATTTAAATAAAAACTTGTATTACTATTGAAATCACTTTCAATCTTTACAAGTTTTCTATTAACCCCCTTAGTATTAGAGAAAAATTTATTATTTATATTTTGCCCATAGTCGTGCATAATATAACAATACTCTTGACTTCCAGTTACTGCTGAATAAGAATGTTGCCTTATATTACTATTAACATATTCTGGTTGAGTTAAACCCTTTATTAGATTTAATTTTTGATCTGAAATATCTGTGATAAAATCAATAATCTTCGAATAAAGATTAACTGTGGCTATATATACTTGATCGCTTTTTGAAATTTTAGTTACTTCCAACCATCCATCAAAATTATAATCAGATAGAGTTAACCTAAATTCATATACCAAATTAACATTATTGTATTTTGTTAATATATTTGGGTTAACCCCCAATGCTGCAATATTCCTTTTGTTCATAATTAAGGGGAAACTACTTGAATATTGTGTTTGTATCTTATTTAAATCAGTTGTCTCTTTTATTGCATTATTTAACTTAATATTGGACGCCTCTATATCTAACTCTTCCCACTTATTTTGTTGTAAAGTTGCATAATCTATCCAGCCAGTTATTTGACCAGCTACAACATCTCCACTTAGATTTATATAAATACTCTTACCATCTGTTTCAATTGATAAACTAACTGATTCATCATCCTTAACAGCATATTCAGCACCTGAAGTATTGGCCCCCGATGTTAATTGAACTCTCAATTCATCAGTAGCATCATAAAATGTATCTGGATTTGGTGTTAAATATATTTTTAAAAAATAAGTTTTACCATCCTCTAAGTTAGCTATCCTAATACTTTCAGAACTATTGTTAATATCAAACTCTATTGCTGTTGAACCTAAAATAGTATTCGTATCATAAGTTAAACCAGATGTAATTATTACTGAGGGGGTTTCCTCATTAAATATGTAATCTTCCTTTTTTCTTATTGCTAACATTAAATCAAGTTTTTATTTAGGTCAACTGTTATTTCAAATTGATAATATTTAAATCCTGGTATATCACTATTAATTAATTTCATTGATGATTTTGCAGGTAACGCAGGTCTCCATATGTCATCAATCCTTATTTGAATATTTTTTGAGTAGAACAACGATTTTAAACGTAACACCTCTTCGTCATTTAAAAGCCTAGAAGTTAGTTTATAATTTTCCCTATAAGTACTCTGATATACTGTGTCTCTTTTTTCTTCTACCTGCTCATAATAAAATGGGAAATCAGATGTTGTTTCAAATGTTGTCCAATCATTCCTATCCTTTTTATAAGTTTTAGTTTTATTATTTATTGTTATTATCTCTTTGTTAGAGAAATTATAATATTCATTACCCCCCAGCTCATTCTCCCACAAAACTTGCAAATCAGAAAAGTTATCACATACCACCTTGAAGTTATAATCCTGAGAAACAGTGTCACCAGAGGTAGGGGATGTTGTTGAATATGCTGAAATCTTATATGTATCTCCAACCACCAAAGAAACAGGATTGGCCGTGCCTATAATATAAACAAATCCAGATTCTAAGGTTATTGTATCTAAAATAGTTCCTGTTGATGCTGCCAAATTGGCAGGATAAGCAGGAAACTCTACTGTATTATTTGAACAATCTTTTACCGCAGCTGAGGTGCAATCAACCCATGGTACATTATTTGCTAATGTATATGCATATACAGAACCATTCTCTTTTGTTACCTCAATCTTTAACTCATTGAAGAAACTTCTATTACCAAGCAAAATTTGATTGGCACCATAGAAAGACTTAAGCGCTCCCCAATCCCCTAATCTTACCTCCTGCACATTTGTTGGTGTTATGTAAGATAAGAACTTTGATGTATCGCTATTGATGGAATAATCTAGCATATTAACCTCGTATATATCATCATTCAGAAATTGTTTAAGAGATGTATTCGCATATATTCCATATACAGAACTTGTATCATATGTTTTTCCACTATAGTACTCAGTAACAGTAAACTTATATTTGCCCATATGAGAAGTATTAGCACTGAATGCTGTTATCTCAGGTTGAGCTGTAAAGTGTACAGATTGATTGATTGGCTTAATAGCATCGAAATAAGAGTATCCTGAGCTATTAAGAGGGGGTATAAGGTTTCTAAAATCATTACCCGTTTTATAATCTGTTAATCTTATTGAATAAACAAAATCAATATAGCTTTCGTATTGATCTGACCCAAAAGTAATAGCCTCAAACCCTGTATTTGCATGAGGATAAATCGGAGTTGCTGAAAAATTTTTAGAGTTTGCTTGGCGTAGAATTGAAATTGACATATGTTTTTTTTTACTAAATGATATTAGAAACCTTTAATTTGTTTTTTAGCACTTATTGCCAAATCTTCCTAAACTTATCATCAAAATCTTTTTCGATAATTATCCCCATATAATCAAGCAGCTCTTCATCCAGATCAAGAATACTTTCACGAAACTTATAAATCCATTTGTGTGGAGCCGTACCAAATTTCTTTATGTTGGCCCTTACTGCCCAAGGATTGATTGATAGGTTTTTAGCCTTCACCCACCTCTTAAGCGGCTCTATTGGGGCTGAATGCGGTTTTGATCCAGAATCCACGAAGGCTCCATATTGTAACATTTCAATCTCTATGAACTTAGGGGATACAACATACTTAATCGACCTACTTAGATCACCAGTAGCATCAATATTCTTTGACTGCAATACTTGCCTTAGCGATAATACAACTGCCTCAGCTATCTTATTTAGGGCTTGTTGTTCCATTATGATTTAGGTATTACACACTTATTATTAGTATTTTCAATTTCGATTTCGAAAGAGAATTGATAACCAGCCAGTACATCATCTTGTTTAAATTCTGCTGGATACATTCGAACAGTATTATCAACGATTGACCACACATCATATTTTTTATCCACCCCCAAACCAACGGTTGCAGTTTCCCAAAAGTTAGCCACAACATCAGTTCCAATACTTAGTGAATTTGACATTACAGTTTCTAGGTTTGATTTATCTTGCTTCTCTAAGTCGAATATATACATATCAAGTCCTAGTATTACTTGTGTACCATTCATCCTTGACTCTGTAGGTGCAACGTAAAGGATTGGATAGAGTGTATCTTTGGTAGAAATATTAGCCATATCACCAAACCCAAATGATAGCAATTGATAATGCTCATCTACAAAAATTCGTAATTGGTCCAATATTTCTTTTAAGGTTACTTCCATAATTTTTATTTAAGATATTATTTTATCTGATATTGTTTGCTTTGTCATAGGCAGCTTTTTCTTTTTCTGCTTTTTGCTTTTTATATGACATATAATTTAAAACCTCGATAAGGGGCAATTCCTTAATTGCATCAACGTTTAATAAATTCTCCGCTAGCTCATATGCCGCATTTGACCATCCACCATCCACATCTTCATCCTCCTGAACGTTCTCTTCTTCCTCAACAGATTCTTCATCTTCATCTTCCTCTTCGGTAGGGGGCTCAAAAAGGCCCTCATATTGTTTAATTAAATCTGCCCGCCAATTAATAATTGTATCAAACAAAGTTAATCCATCCATTATATTTAAATCTGTACGTATAATTTCTGATAATTTATACGTATCATTTATGTTATCATCTGGAATAATCATACGTGCAATTGTGTTTGACATTGTATTTTCTTTTTGCTTAATGAAATAATTTAAATCAATCCATTTTCCATATTTCATTTCATTAAACTCTCTCAGATAATAATCCTTCCCCTCCACTCGGTAGGATTTCCTTAGGGGAATTTTTGTTGTATCAATGGAAAGCAATTTCTTAAAATCTATTAGGATAAATGAAGATATACGAATAATATCTAACTTATCATAAGGAATTTCTGCTAACAAATGGATCAATTCTTTAATCTTTTGTAACTCATCCCCCTCAGCATTGATGACTTTCACCACCTCTTGGTGTTCATTTATACTTAGCTGATTTAAACTCTTTGCCTTATATGTTGTATCTCCTAATTTAAATATTATTTTCTCCATTGATTAAAAATTTATTATGGTTATTTGCTGTTTGTTTTTTGGCTTAAAGTAATAATCAATTGCGTACCTAGTTGCCGCAATGGCATCGTCGAACTTATCAATTGGCTTTGGGTTACCCTTGCTATCTTTCTTCCTCTTTGAATATTCCCACATTCTAAGTTCTTTAATAAGGTTTATTGAACCAGCTGTAATGAATACCTGTTTTTCTTGCCAATTTTGTATTGAATCTTTCAGTTCCAACTTCTTTATGGGTGCTGTATTTATTCCATAGGTTCTTCTTAGCTCTGCAATTGCACGAGGTTCAGCTGAATCACATACTACTTTTAGGTTTTTAGGATTGAACCCCTTTATTTCCCTAGCAATATCTGAATTTACGATATCATCTTTATATAACATTTCATCGATATACACCGAGTTACCTATTATTTTAATATGAACTGATGCTGTTTTATGGACGAAACCAAAGTCGAGGCCATAATGTTGTGCATTAATCCCCTCCACAGGCATTGAGCTAATGAGTTGCCAGTCTCCACCTGTTCCAATATCTTCTTTAAATATTAATCCTTCTATTGATCCCCACATCCCATCTAAATAAACTTGCTTGAAGTTCAATGAATGTTTAGCTCTCTCTAATAAATCTTTTATTATACTTTCTTCTAGAAAGGGGTTATCTAAATATGTTGTAACAATTTCCATATAGTCATCACGGGTTTCCAAATGTTCAATTAATTCCCACTTTTGGCGGGGGTTAAATGAAGCTAATACTTTTATCCGTGTACGTATAGATACCTGCTCAACAACTTCATTTTTGAATAGATCTATTTCATCAAAGTAACTAATATCACTTCTCATACCAATAATCTTATCTTCTGACTCAGCTCCTAGAAATCTAATCTCGGTACCATTTGGTAAATAGAGAACAGATTCAGTTTTATTAAAAGTTAATTGATGCCATATCTCTTTGGCAACAATCTTCCTCATATCGGACTGAACACCTCTTTTAGATTTTGGCATTGACTCCGAGAAAATGGATATAATTTTCTCTGGGTTTTCTAAACCCCAAATTAATAAGAACTGTAAAATTGATATAGATTTACCTGAACTCGTCCCCCCTCGGTGAAATATATACTTAGCTTTACCTTTCTTAAATGCTTTTTTTGTTTCACGATAAGCTCGTGTGACTTTCATTTCCATTTATCTATCTATTATTTTTGCATCTTTAATGATAATCTCTATTAAAATCATCACGAGTTTCCAGTTGTTCAATTAGCTCCCATTTTTATCGGGGGTTAAATAAAGCTAATGTTTTTATCCTTGTACGCATAGATACCTGCTCAACAACTTCCTTTTTACATAAATCAATCTCATCAAAATAACTTATATCACTTCTCATACCAATAACCTTATCTTCTGACCCAGCACTTAGAAAACGAATTTCTGTTCCACCAGGTAGGTATAAAACGGATTCAGTTTTATTAAAAGTTAATTGGTGCCATATCTCTTTAGCAACAATTTTCTTCATATCGAATTGAACACCTCTTTTAGATTTTGACATTGATTCCGAGAAGATAGATATAATTTTCCCTGGGTTTTCTAAACCCCAAACTAATAAGAACTGTAAAATTGATATAGATTTATCTGAGTTTGTTCCCCCTCTGTAAAATATATACTTAGCTTTACTTTTCTCAAATGCTTTTTTTGTTTCACGATAAGCTCGTGTGACTTCCATTTTCATTTCCATTTCCATTTATTTATCTGTTATTTTTGCATCTCTAATAGTAATCTCTATTCCACCAGAAATATCCAATTCCTGCTTATCTTTATAGTTCTTATTACGCTGGGTTAACACCCACTTAGCAATCCCCGCTCTATTAAAATCCTCTGGATTATTTAATATTTCAGTTATAACTTCCTCAGCTTTTTCTACAATTTCTCGTTTCCTTTTTTCCATCAATTCTATTATCTCTATATTTTCCTGGAGGAATTTATCCATAGTAATCCACGACACTTTATAATATTTAGCTATGGAATTAGTGTATGGATTTACTATATCATTACATATTGCCTTGATTATCTTAGCTTTAGATAGAACAGCTCTCTTTCTGCCTGGCTTTTTTTTAACTATTTTTTTCTTCTCCATATGGGGGGGTTCTTAGTTTTTTCTATCTAATGATATTAATATCAGATTTTTGTTGCACAATAGTTCCATATATATCTAGCCTATAATGCTTAAACATTATGTCCAAGTGACGGTAGTACCCTTTATTATCATTGAAAAAGTAACATTTTTCACATAATAACTTATGATACCACCAGCCAATCGGCTTTTTATACCTGGTTTTCTTTACTGTGCTCCAGTTCACTTATTCGAATTTACCTTGATTGAAATTTGCTGATACAGTTAATGTTAGAAAGCTTACTGTATTTCCACAGTCCAAGTTCCCAGGTTCTTTTCCAGTGAACTTTTTATATAATTTTGCGATAAGGGGAACATCCTCTGCTTTTGTCCTACCACTCATTTTGTATCTTTGTACCAATCTTTTCAATTGTTCATAATAATCTGGATAAACAATAAATCCTGTTGGTTCTTCAATTATTGGTTCTGGAATAATTTCCTCTTCTGGAATTATTTCTTCCTCAGGGGATATATCAGGTATTTCATCAATAGGTTCTTCGATTTCAACAACTGGTTCAGCAATTCCTTCTACTTGTTCTTCGATTAATATCTCTGAATCTTCATACTGAGTTGTTACATATTCTTCACCCTGATCTACATCTTTCATATATACATCAACTTGTTCAACAATATTATTTGGATTTTTTTTGCAGCTTCTCTGATGCATTATCATCCCTGATTTAGTTTTTAGTGCTCTATTGCACCATTCACATTTAAATGTTTCTTTTTCCATAATTTATCTATTTAATTCTTGTTTTATTAATTTTTTAACTTTATTGCAAGTTGCAAAAATAGCCATATGAGATATCCCAACTTCTTTCGACAATGCTCGCAGTGTTTTTCTTCTCAATTTATCTACTTCTTCTTTACTTAAATTTTTTATCGGGATAATTTCTTCGTTCATATTGAGCAACTGAAACAATCTATATTCATATTTGCTTATAACTTCTTTCTCTTTTAAATCATTTAAACATTTGGTTATCTCCAGCCACTTTATCTCATCAGGGCTTGGGGAGTATTCTGCTGGCTGTTTTAACATCGAGCTTATATCTGACCTATTTTTTATTTTCATCTTGTTATACGAAGTACTAGGCCCCCTCACCTGGTTCCTCAAGCTAACAAACACAAAATTGAATAAGTTATCTTTCTGAATAGAATTTTTTATACCATTTTTATTCTTTAATTCTGATAGGGTTAGATAGGTTGATGCCACCAAATCGCTTGGGTTATCCTCAGGAGAACGACAAAATATCGTTGCAATTTCTATTAGCTGATCATATTTATTACCAAAGAAATTATCTAATTCATATTTTATATTCTTATCTATTGTTATCATATTTTAATTTAATTTTTTAATTTCATTTAGTTCTGTTTGAGTTAATTTTCGTAATTCAGTCATACATCCAAGATCGAAAAAGCTTATTGATTTTGGAAGTTTATCGTTGAAGAAGGGGTTTTTGACCAAAATGTTAACAGAGGCATAATATATTGAACCAAGAATATGATCAACAAAAAAAACATAAACTGGAAATATAGCGTTCATTTGCTGATAGTGATACCACTGGCTCGAATCAAACCCCGTTGCATAAAAATGGTTCAACTTAGGTTTGCACTTTACCTCAAAGAAAAAAGGTAAACCTTTTTTTACCAAAGCAATACCATCCAAGTAATGAGGATTCCCATCATCTGGTGAATATATACAAGCAACATTACCTCTTTTTTTCAACATATCTTTTATGAGTGCTTCGCCATATTGACCAAGATGATCTTGATGGTCATCTTTTTTATATTTTTTATGCATCCCACTATTTTCCATCTCTACTAACTTTAAGATATCTTTCTTCTTGTAATTGTATAATCATTGCTAATATTTCTTTTTTTAATGAAATACATATTTTCATTTGTTCAATTATATTTTTGTTTATATCATCCATATTTATAAATAGTATAGAAAAAGCTAAAACCACAATTCTTTTATCTTTTTTCTTCCCCAATATAATCTGCCTTTTACAAAATTTTCAGATTCGCATATATCAATCGCAATTTCTTTTATCTTTTTTCCCTCAAATAAAAGTGAATATATTTCCCTATCTATTTCTCTTGGTAATGTTGAAATAATCTTTTTTAGTTTTATCTCTTTTTCTGTTAATTCTTCGTATTCATCATATACTGCAATATTCTTTTGAAAATCTGAATAATCTTGAAAATAATTTATATCTATTTTTTTTACAACTCTTGCTCTTTCGATATATTCATTCCTTGCAACCAACTTTAAAAAGGTCATCCAGTAGGCTCCAAAATCGTTTTGTGGAGGAATTGTTGCTGGGGGGAAAATAAACCTGTCAGCAGCATTAATTACAGCCACAGATGCAATATCTTCATCATATAGGTAAGAGATTATATTGAAAGAGTTTTTGTATAGATCATTTCCCTCGGCAAAATATCTTTTATCACCACGTAATCCTAGTAATTGTTTTTTTTTCACTTTCATTTGTTTAAATATAAATAGAGAAAAAAATAAATTAAATAGTTAAATTGCTTTTTTTAAAAAAAATATTTGTATATTTGCTGAGTAATAATTCAACAATATCTTTTGTTAACCTCTCAGAAATCGCAATACGTTCTGGGGGGTTTTTCTTTATACTAAGTAAGAAAAAAAACATACTGTTTTTCTTTCACTGTGTATCAAGTAGTTATAAATAAATGAAACTATTTGGTACTAGGGTTCGTATATTAAATTGAAAATATTTATATTAACTATTTAGAATAAGTAAAAAAATTATATATTTATAGTTGTGGGATAGGTTTAGGGTTGCTCCTTAACTGATAAGAGCCGTCAGTCTCTTCCCCTTCTTATAAACACTGACATCAAAAATAAACTGATATGGAAATAAAAAAAAATAACATTGTAATAAGAGAGGAAGAAATTTCTATTAAACAATCCAACCTATATATATCTATATTAACACCACCTACTAACACCATATTACCATTACTATCTATACCTACTTTTATTATATCTAAACCTATATCTATAAACCCTACAATACACACTCAACCTATATACACTACTTATACCACTTTAAAAGAGGTAGTGAAAGCTGTAGAAGATGGTATATTAACACTTTCAGAGAGTTTAGGTAAAAAAAGTTCATCTCAATTCCCCTTAATTTTAAACGTACATAATAGGATATATAATACTGATAAAATATCTGTACCTATGGGGACATATAAAGTTTTGAAAGAGAAAGTTCCAGCTAAGCTGTTATTTAAGGTACACGCAGATAAACAAGTTGCGATAGAGACTTGTTTATTATTTGTGAGTCAATTCACTAAGACTATAATTGATTATTTAAGGGGGGATGAATATCACATTAGTATGTGGTCAAAAATATTAATTGAAAATTATGGCAAAAACTATAAGCGTATAATTGATGTATTGATTTATGGTGGTATTTTGGTTTGTGATAATCGTTTTATTAGAGGTAGTAAGAGTTATAATTATCGGTTGGGTGATAAGTTTTTAACCAAGACAACAAATAAATTTAAGATAACTACAAAGCAAGTAAAAGTATTTAGGGGTAAAATGATAGCTGCTGCACTTGCGAGGGCAACAGATAATGTTATAGCTAGAAATTCTTTATGGGTGTGCTCAATGGTTGATCTACCAGATATAGCTTATTTAAAGAAAGTGGGTAGGGCTATGGTGAAAGCTAAAAAGGTAACTAAAAGAAGAAGGTTATATAAAATTAGGGGTAATACAAAAAGGGAGTTGAATAATAAAGTTAGGTATATTGAAGATGATATTCAATTGTTTGATTTACTTACATTGCCTAGCTATTATATTCCCACCCCCTCAGATAACGCTGGGGGACGTATAACGGATTCTTTTACACTTATGCCAAGTTGGATACGTAATGAGATTACAATAAAAGGGGAGAAGCTAATGGAGAGCGATTTTAGCGCACTCCACCCTAATATATTATCTGGGAAGTATGGAGATGGAACTCAGATTACACACGAGTACGTGGCTCTTAAATTAGAATTAGAAGATAGTGTGCTTCTTGTGAAGAAAGAACATTTATCATTTTTTAATAAACCTGTTTATGGTTTTACATATGAAAAGAATGGTAAGAATAGATATATGCCAGGAATGAAAGATAGTCCACTATGGGATTATTACAATAGATATCAACCACGTATGTTAGAAAAAGTATGTGTAGATAAAATAGATTTTGGTTACAAGTATACCTGCAACGTTCTTTTTACAATTGAGGTAGAAATGATGACCCGTGCTATACTTATTTTAAATAGTGAGGCAATTAATCCAATGTATGTTTATGATGCCTTATATGGCCTTAAAAGAGATATTAATAGAATACAAGAGGTAATGCAATTTGTGGCTAATGAATTTCAAATACCAACAGAAGCAAAAATTAAATAAATAATTGAAATAAATTATTGTTTTTTTAAAAAAGTTTTGTACATTTGCTGAGTACATAATTAAATTCAACAATATATCTTATTTAGCCCTCAGAATAACGCAATACGTTCTGGGGGTTTTTTTTTGAAACCTTTTTTAAATATGGTTCGTATATTAAATTGAAAATAATTAAATTAACTATTTAGAATAAGTAAAATTTTTATATATTTATATTTGTGAGGGGATAGGTTTTGAGTTGCTCCTTAACCAACAAGAGGTTCATCAAATTGCCTCTTCCCCTCATTTAACTAATTTGATATAAAAATAAATTTGATATGAAAACAAAAGAAAATCAAAACAGTTCAGAAGAAAACAAAAAATTTGATGGTATAAATATTATGCGATCAATAATGGAGTGGGAATGGTATCAAGATCATAAGACTTTGGCCCTATTTTTACACTGCCTATTAAAAGCAAATTGGAGGGATAAAAAATGGAAAGGTACAACTATACCTGCTGGCTCATTTATTACCTCATCAGATAAATTAGCTACTGAATTGGGGCTATCAAGACAGAATATTAGGACCTGTTTAAATAAGCTAAAAAAGAGTAAAAACCTAACCATCAAATCAACCAACAAATATACTATGCTAACTATTTGTAACTATGAGGATTATCAGGGTAGGAAGACTTATGATAAACCAAAATCAACCAGCAAATCAACCAGCCCACTAACCAGCCCACTAACCACAACTAATAAGGTTAATAAAGAAAATAATATTAATAAAAAAAGAAAGGTTACTAAAAACTCTAATAGTATTAGTGAAAAAAATGAAATTGAAAAACCTACCTCTTTAAATAAAATTGATTATGAATCTGCAATTAAAAAAAGTAGAGAGATGAATAAAGATAATGAAATCCAATTAGCGATACCTACCTCTTATTCTAATCAATCTTCTTCAATTAATAAATCTTCTTCATCATCTTATATTTCTTCAGCTAGAGAAATGTCAGGACCATCTATACTTTATCAACAAGAAAAAGAAATTATTGATCCAAGAAAAGAAATTATATTCAATGAATTTAAAAATCAATTGGAGAGTAAATATAAATCAGAAATAAATAATATATTCATAGAGGAAGAAACAACCAATTTCATAAATAAAAAAGGTTATGTAGATAAATTAAATATAAAACCAGCAGTATCTTCATTTGTTGCTAATATCATTGTACCTGAAAAATACTTAATAAGTGAATATGATGATCTTTTTTCACTTTCAATCGAAAGAAGAACTGAAATAGGTGAAGAGATTTTTAATGTTTGTATGGATTCATTTGCAAATAATAAATTAGCTGAACAAAAATATAATTCAGTTATCAAAAATTTAGCAAATCAATATGAAACACTAATTTCTGGATATGATAGAGATATTTTCATTAAAACTGCTGAACAGGCATCAATTAATAATTTCAAATATGTTCTTGATTTGATTGACGATTATTTAAATAACAATAAAGGTTATGCACCTATTTACATTATGAGCAGATTTTTCTTATTCATAGAGGATAGAAATTCATAATTAGTATATTTATATCAATTCAAAAAAATAATGCCTTAGATAGGCTTAAAATGAAAATAACCAACTATGGATAAACCAAAGGAAAAAAAGTGTAGCTCTTGTGGGAAAACTTTCCCCCTCACCATAAAATATTTTTACACAGCAACAAAAAATATTGATGGATTTTTTGGTTCATGCAAAGAATGTGTAAAGACTAAAAATAAAAAAGATTATAAAAAACCTTCAACTAGTTTGGTTGACAAAATTAAGAAGCCAAAACTCATTACAACTAGAGATGAATTTCAAGTGGGGGAAATAAAATGTAAGAATTTTGCCTTAGATGCGGGATCACATAATACATTTATTTTTTCACTTAGCTATAAGTTGGGGGATGATTCTCCTGAGGATGCAATGAGCTTGTTAGAGTGCATAAGAGACCTATTAAATGAACAGATAGCTTTGCAAATACCAGAGCATAGATATGTTATGGATAATATTGCTGTACTTGATGTACCGAATGTTTCAACCCCCAAATCTCACGTTAATATGGAACTATATATGTACTTATTTGGCCATCATAAATTTACCGATTTTAAAGATATTATGCGTAAAATAGTGCTGGATGTTCTGTGAAAATTATTTAGAATTATTATAAAGTATTAATAAATAAGCATAAATAATATTTAATTAAAAAAAGTTTTGTATATTTGTTGAATAAAAAACTAAATAGAAATAAAGACAGTTTTTTTGTTGTTGTTGGCCCCCGAGTTTTTCAGTAACTCGTTTTCATCTCGGGGGTTTTTTAAAGAAAATTAATTATAAACAAAAGATAAGATATGGAAGAAAAAGTAAGTAAGATTAAAACGGTAAACACATCAAGAACCTTTAATGGAAAAGATGGGACAGTATTCGTTGTATTGGATTTAACACTAGAGGATGGTGCCTATGGTGAACTTATTGTAAAGAACGATGGTGGGTATAAGTATGTACCAGGATTTGAGATAAAATATACTCTCGAACAAAAAGAGTATAACGGAAATGTTCAGTGGAAGATCAAGCAGGCATATACTGGCGGCAAAGGTGGCGGAGGCGGCTTTAAAAAAGATAGTGCTGCAATCAATAAGTCAATTGAGACCCAAGTCTCTCTCAAGGAGGCAGTTCAATTATGTGTTGCAGATAAAATTAAAGTAGATCAAATAATTAATTATGCAATTAGATTTAACCAATATTTAAGTGAAGGAAAATAATATTGCAGATTTAAGAAACTTTGCACTATTTATAAACGTAAATAAAAATAAATATAAATAAAT
>Ga0075125_10000804_pt1 | contig 14481 bp, 22 predicted proteins | sample AntAceMetag02UKN_FD_69810 | JGI IMG/M metagenome (GOLD analysis project Ga0075125, IMG submission 69810) | Saline lake microbial communities from Ace Lake, Antarctica - Antarctic Ace Lake Metagenome 02UKN | ecosystem: Environmental > Aquatic > Non-marine Saline and Alkaline > Saline | place... | reverse complement strand
TTAGAAGACGACGTTAACCTCGCAGAAAACCTTACAAAAAGATTAACATTCATCATGGCTGGAATTAATAAACTAGAAGAGCCAATTAAAGATGACTTAATAGAAGCTGCCCAAGATATCATCCAAGATTTATATGACGTACCAGAGCATATCCTGTTCAATTCAGAAATCAAAGAAGATATTAAAATAGAAAAAGAAATTCCTCCCAGAGCTGATGAAATCCCTGATGACCTAGAAGATGAAATTATGAAAAGGTTGTTACTCAATTTTATTCCACATGGAAGTGCAATGTGGGTGTGGCAGACCTTATATCACCTTATAAGGAAAAATATCCCAGAGAACTTATTTTTATTATATGAAGAATATACAGCTGTAGTGAGCTGGCTCCTATGGCAACTTCACCCCGTCAGTTTTGGCCAAGCCATATCTGAGGGCGGAGTTTTCACCCAGGGGAAATCACAATGCTGCTTCTCCCTACCAGGAGAGATAGATGCAACCATAGAAGCCGAAGCTGTAAACTTCCCTGTGCTTCTTCACGAATTAAATAAAGGGGTTATGGATTATCTCATTTCCATTGGTCTCCCTAGCCAATACTCTCCCGAGGCTTTGGAACTGGTTTATGCAGACGCGGATGACCTCTCCCTCGAACCATGGTATTATTATTTGGCGCCAGGTATCTGGAAGAGAGTTCTGGATAAAGAACGGGTAGCTCCAAATGAGATACCAACAGTTGTTAATAAAATTTCTAGAGGAAATCTATTGGATATTGAAAATTATTTCTTAAGTTTGTTCCATGATTAAATTTAATAAACCTGCAGAGCCTATTACTAAGCCTGTTACAAAACCAGATGTAAAGCCGAAGACGCCTTGGGCAGTGCCAGGCCCAAAGGCAAATCCAAAACCGAAGGGATAAGTTTACACTTTTTGCGATTGCTTGATACATAGGATTAAATTAAACAATAGGAGGAAATTAAAATGGAAGTAACGAAAACGAAAAAAAGCACGAACGTCAAAGAGGATATTAAATTAGCTCTTTTAGTAAAAGAAGGAAAAGATAGTGCAGATGCTATTCAAAGAAAAAGAAGCGAAGAAGCTTTCTCTACATTGTTTGGTAAGTACAAGAATCCTTTACTATATAAATTCAGGGTGAACAACAATGAGAACGAGGCTAATTCTGAGGACTTCTTTATGAAGGCTTTTGAGAAAGCGTACAAAAGCATTAATACTTATAATCCTCAATACGCATTTAGCACTTGGATATATAAGATAGCTACTAACTTGTACATTGACCACCTGAGAAAAAATACAACAAACATCGTTAATATTGAGTCTTGCTCGACAGAAGACGGTGAAGGAAATTCGATTGAATTCGAAATCAAAGATTCAAGTAAAACTCCTGATGAATCTTATATTGCTGATGAGCGTGCGAAACTCGTAAGAGATGCAGTTGGCAACATTAAAAATGAAAGTGTGAGAGAAATGGTCATATTGTTTTACTTCAAACAAAAGCATTATGAAGAAATAGCAACACTTACTGGAGTGCCAATTGGAACTGTAAAGGGCAACCTGAACCGCGCCAGAAAAGAGCTTGCAAAAACACTAGCCAGTTTAAATTTAAAAACTGAAACAGTATAAAGAACTTCTATTGATTTTTTAAAAAGGTTTACTTAAATTTAGGTAAACCTTTTTTATATGGCCAATATTCAAAAACGAAATCCAGATAATAACAAACCGCAACGCAGCGGGCAAAAATCATGGAATGATTTATCTCTCGTAGAAAAGAGAGAGTTAAGTGTAGCTCAAAAAAAACAATACCTGCTCGATAAATACCAGAAGAAAAAATTCGAATTGGATGACATCAAAAAGTATGGTGTATTCAAATTGCCCCTGAACGAAGATGGGAAAATGAAACTCGTATGTAAAGTAGATACACTCGAAGAAGCCCAATATGAAATTGAGTGGAGAGGAGAATTCCATGTAATGGGCAATACAGATATCGCTGTTCAAAATGACTCCCGCCTGGAAACTTTCGAAAATGAAACTCAACACGTAGATGAGTTCGGTAAAACTATCGAACCAACCGACGCCGACCTGGTGACCGAAGAAGATATGGCAAAAGGAACTGGAATCCTGGATTCTCTTCCAGATAGGAAAAGTAAATTTAAAGGATTAGCTCATTACGCTAATATGGATTTAAATTACGAAGGAACTTACATCATCATGCCAATCTACGAAGTTTACGACCCCCACATCTCTAGATAAAAAAAAGAGGTATTTTTTCCCCCTAGTGTAAACATATATATTTTACGAAATATAGATTTACACTTTTTTCGATTCCTTGATACATACAAACAGTTAAATAAATGTCAAACCAAAAAAATATAATATTATGAACGTTAAATTATTAAATAGAATTGCCTGGGAAATTTTTGCTGACAAAATTTATAGAGCACACGGTAGTGGAGTCAAAAAACTAGTTGAAGGTTATAAAGCCTTAGTTAGAAATGACAACAATAAAGAACTTGCTGTTCATAAAAAATCGTACAATGAAATGAGTAATGAAGAATTTTCTAATAGAGTTAGTGGAATTCAAAAAGTATCTGGATTTTCACTGGAAGGTTATCAAGAGCTAAGAGGTGGTAACATCTTACTTGCTTTCCTTAAAAATGATGTGGAAAAATTCCAAATCGATGGAAACCAAATTCAAGATTATTTGATAGTTGGAAACTCACATGATGGGTCATCTGGATTTTTCCTGGGAACATCAACTCACTTTTTGAGATGTGAGAACGAATTCGCTCGCTTGAAAAGATTCGTATCAATCCGTCATACATCAGGAGCTGATGAAAGAATGGAAGAGTTTATGCATTACTTTATCCAGTATGTAAATAACCGTCAAAAAATGTACAAGAAATTTAATCAGTTCGGCGAAGTAATCGTTAGTGATGAAGTTCGTGAGCAAATGGCTCTTTATATCCTATCTCTTCACAAAGAAGAAAAATTGGATGAGATAAGCGACAGCCAGAAAGCAAAACTTAATCTGGTTCACAATTGCATCGACGAAGAAATAACAGACCTAGGTGATAACCTTTGGGGATTGTTTAACGGAATCACTAGATATACAACTCACCACGTTAACGCCAGAACCCCCGTGTTTGGAAATGCACTTGGAGGAAAAGCTACAACAAACAATAGAGCTTTTAACTTCGCAGAAGAAGTTCTTAAAACTGGGAGTGCTGTGAAATTAATCAAAGCATAACAAATCATAATAAAATATAGAAGAGGGTTTAATTATTAAACCCTTTTTTTTTAGGCTTTTTTTCCCATAAGAGTATACCTTTGGAATTTTTTAATATATTTACTGGAAAACTTAAACAATGAAACCAAAGAAAACATTTGAAGAAATAGTAGGGATTTGCTACGATGAAGACTATCCAGAATTACATAAAGAAGTATTGTCAATAGAAAATGGTCTGGAATTTTGTAACCAGGATGACGACTATACTAAAGCGATAGGGGAAGTACTGGAAGCAATTTATACCTTCGCCACAGACTTTGACCAGGAAAAATATTATCACATTGAAGAAATTTATGGGGAGCTAAGCGAACAATTATAAGATTTTTTCGTATATTTGTAATATGGAAAATAAGTCAAAAAAGAGATTGGACAAGTTCCAAACGTCTCTCTCAATGTTTGCAGCGGCGGCTGCGGTAGCTGGAATTACACTTCTAATATATAAACTTTGCGGCTACCCCTATCTATTCGAGTCAGTAATGGCATTCTCTTTAGGATTCATCCTCTTCGGAATGAGGCAAATCTTGGATACATATAATAGCACAGCAGATATATTAGTAGAATATATTGGCACATCTCAAGCAGCAATAAACTTAGCACAGACCCAGGCTCAAACTTATGCTAAACATCAACAACAAAAATCCGATGCTAAGATTATAATTGATGGGACTGTAGACGGAACACCATTCAAAGATTTAGGTAATTTAACCGAGGAACAAATCGAAGCTATAAAAGCTCAGCTACCTGATTTCCTTCATGGAGCTTTTGATACAATGAACCCCAAAGCCTCAACCGAGGAGGGAAATGGAAACGCAAAAGCTCACCCAGAAAAAAATGTAAGAGACATGTCAATAAATGAATTATACATAGCTCAAAAAGATGCTGTAGATAATGACCAATTTGAAGAAGCTGGGAAACTTAAAAAAGAAATAGAAAGAAGACAAGGTAAAGGTAAAATCTAGATTTACACTTTTTTCGATTGCTTGATACATACGTTTGAATTAAAAAAACAATATCATGAAGCAATTAGGAGAAAGAAATATAACATTATTAGTCCAAGGTCTTAAAACTACAGGAACATTCGTAGAAGCATGCCAATATATAGAAGAAGAGCTTTATATTAAAGAGGCTATGACTATACAAAAATTTTGTGAATGGGCTGATAGAGAAATCGGCGGGGGAAGCGCAAGTAATATGGAAATCTTATTCCAAGCTTTTATTTGCCCCGAAGACCAAGATAAAGTAAATGCCGCACATGAGATTAGAGATAAGATTAAAGACCTACACGCTCTATTTTCTCCAAATAAAAAAGAAATTGTAATCAACGTTCAGGATACCCCTAGAGAAAATATGAACATTGTCAAGAAAGTTGTGGAAAAAACAAAAAAGACTTATTTTAATATATCGATTAGATTGCGTCAGGATAACGGTACATCAAAACCTGAATATACTCAAGAAGAATTGATGAGCAAATTAACAGACGGCTCAGCAAGGTTTGAGAAAAGCGAAAATGGAACAGTGTTCATATTGGACAATCAGAGAACCAATAAAATAATGGGCGTAGTAGAGTCAATACCATCAGATAATAATTGTAAATGTTATAACAGAGACGATGAAGATTATGATGAGGAAACTGGGAACTGGATATGCACAGATTGTAATCTGGTAATCAAAATGGAAAATGAAAAAGAACTTCTTAAGAAAGCTAGTGATTATACAGACAAAATACCCCACGATATTGAAGAAAGTGATTTGGTTGAACAGTTCGGGACAGACTGGGGTGAAGCCCGAAGGATAATGAAAATCCTAACAAGCAATTATTAAGCAACAAAATAAAATTATAAACGTATAAACGTATAAACTATATATTATGGATTACGATTTGATAGCAAAATTAGCAACAGGTGAAGTCCCAACAGATGAGGACATAGCAAACATGCTTAGCGAAATATGTGAAAACGAACATGCAAACTGTTCAAGCAGCAATTGCCCTATTTTGAAACTTAATGGAGGAGAAGCTCCAGGTAGCGATAAACCTTTCAGAGAAAATAGAGGGTGTGACTGTTTTAAAAATGGTACAGCAATGCTTGAATTCATCAGAGAAAACTCTGGGAGCGTAGAGGGTAGACAAAGAGCTATTCTTAAAAAAGAATTTAAAGGAATTCAAAATGTTAATTTTGTTATAGATGCTCTAGAAAGCAAAACAGATGGCGACATTGAATATTTGATGAATCGACTGGTAAGTAAATTTGATATACTAGAGAAAGGTGAAGCAACCAATAGAAAAACAAATATTGTTCTTATAGCTTCTCTAGCAAATTATTTGGTTTTTAAATCAACTTCAATGCATGCTCTTCGAATAGTTCTTCATCAACATTATAGCTTCGACTGGACTGTATGACATATATTGAATTATTAACAGGGACAGGAGATGCCAAAATGATAGACGCAGCTGTAGAAGGTGCCTCCTTGTTACATGATGTATTCTGGATAGGTCTATGTATTGTTGTTTTCAACTATGGGTTTTTTACACTCTTAGCAAAGGTTAAAAAACAAAGGAGATTAAATAACCAGACTTGGAATAATTATTTTAGAGCCAGTCAACAACAACAAAATGAATTTTTTAGAGCCAGTCAACAACAATATAGACTCTCAACATTATTAAATAACCAGAATAAGCCTGCCAAGAAGATTGAGGATAAAACCCGCGAGAGGATATTTAAATTATATAAGCTCGCTAAAGTAGGAGTAGGGGGTGAAAAAGATAACGCCAAAATAATGTACCTGAAAATCCTTGATAAGAATAGCCTAAGCCAGGAAGAGTTCCTGACCGAATATAAAACCCATGGGGATGAAAGACCCAACAAAAGAAAATATTAGTTATGACAAAAGCTCAATTTGAAATAGAAATAAAGAAGATGGTATTACAATGTATTCCAGTAGGGGGTAATGGTACCTTTCTTAGACAATTGATATTCCACGGCTCCACAGTTATTGATTGGGACGTGGCATCTGGTCTGATTAAAGCTCTCGACCCTGAGCTTAAGAAAAAAATTCAGGAGCTCGAAAAAGACTATGGGAAATTTAAAGACGAAATGATTCTGGCAAAACGTAAACTAAGTATGCCCCGCAAAATAATGTCCGAAGTGTATGCCAATCTGGATAAGTATAGAAAAACTGATTCAGTGGTAGCATGTCCCACTGTTCTCCCAAGAGATGATAATTGGAAAGTAGGAGATATGGGAACCGATACAACAGATGCTCGTGCGCAAATATTCATAGTAGTAGAAGACAAACCATCAAAAAATATATAATCATACAAATAAAATATATAATCATGAAAAAAGTTCAATTAGTATTTGCAGGAGCTCAGGAAAAAGACCTTCAAACGTTTTTAAGAGCTATAGCAAAAACAATAACTTCTGCAATTTATGTAGATGCAAATATCAAAGGATTCCTAAAAGTTAATGGTAAAAACAAAAGAAAAGATTATCTTCCAGAAACTTTCTCCGTAACAATATACTCTATGATGCCTGAAGTTAAAATAATCCAATCTTCAATCGATATGATTGTTCGTGAAATCACAACATCTACTGGAGCTAGATTTATTTCTGCAGACGATAGAAATAATTAAAGTGCAACATTATCTAAAAAAAAACGTACACTACAATAAGTATTATTTTTATTAGCCCCGAACCCAAAAGGGGCAGATAGTTTTAAAAATTTCCATACTTGTGTTTTAACCCCCAGTTCATACCTGGGGGTTAGTTATTTTTATCCCCCTGCCCTGTAACAAAATCCAAACTCTTACGTACATAATAATAATACTGATTTTCATTTTTAGTATTAATACAATTTCTAGGAAAGAGCCCCCAGTGAACAACAGTAACTCGAGGGGCTCTTTCTATTTCTTTGTAACATTTTTTCATTTTTTACGTACATATTAATTCCAAGGGTTAAGAGCCCAATTCAAAATTATGTAGGAAGGCCACGCTAGCACAGCCTATACTCATGAATTTTCTCCACCTGATATAAGGGTGGAGTTTTTTATTTGTCATATTTCAAGTTTTGAGGTTTTCTTTCCCATTAGTGTATACCTTACTTAGTATTTTCTATCTCTTGTAATAAAGAGGTAGGGTCAAATTTTACCAAAGCAGCTTTTTCTCTATTTTCCTTTTTAGTTATAATTCTTAAATTTTTAGGATGAGCAATTTTCCAAGGTTCTATTTTATTATCATATCCATACTTAACAGATATTATATGGTCAAGCTGAAATTTGAAGCTCCTTTTATTTATATCTAGGATGATAGACAAATCTTGTTTTTCTGTTAAAAGACGAACTTCAAGGTCATACAAATACCAATCAAATTTTAAAGTATCTTTGTATGCTCGAAAACTTCTGTTTTTTACTTTTAAATATTCTTGTTTTAAATTTATAAATTTTAACAATTGACCTTTTCTATCTGGAGTAATAATTCCCACATAAATAGGAACACTATTTACAACAATACAATTATGCGGCTCTTTACAAAAAAGAAAAGACTCCTTTTGCCCCGTTTCATATTTATTGTTCCCTAACTGTATCATCTTTTATAAATATAGTTTTTTTTAAAAATTTTTTAATATATCATATCCTTTTTAAATTTGAGGTATTTTTTCCCAATAGTGTATACCTGTATTTTATATATCCTCAAAATTCATTTTTGTCCAGAGACAACCTCTATGACATTTTGCTTCGTAGTGAAGACTCCTCATAGAAAGTTTTTTCTGGTGCAGTAAAATACATCTCAAGTATATCCTGATTAATATTCTATTAATAGATAGGTCGAACCTCTTGCAACCCCCGTAAATAAAGGAGATAAGGTGCAACAAGAGTAGGGGTTTTTACGTATAATATAGTAGAGGGTATCATTAGAGGATACTCATAATAGGAAAGAGAAAGGATAACAATGATTATAAACAATAACAATAAAGGATTACCGCTCATACAATATCTAGCGGTATACGCAAGGGGAGACAGAGAGTTCGGTTAAGTATTGCTCTTGGTAAAGTAAAGTAAAGCCCTTACCCATCAAAAACAACTTCACATATTATTACAGGATGCGAAATGATTCGCGAGGGGGATTGGTGTATCATATTATACTCGGAGCAAAATAACTTAACATAAAACTTACTATTTTTACTGCAGATATATATCTGGGACAGCCCCCCTATACCCCTGTCGAAAAAATAAAGAATTTCCTCCCGATTTTCTGCTGAGAAAGTTATGTTAAATTCACAATTAATAATTTTAAAAAATTTCTAAATTTAACATAGGATTATTATATATTTTCTAACGACCAATAACTCCCCCTTAGAAAATATTCATCCAGGATAAAATAATAGCGAGGGGCTCCCCCCACCTATCCAATCATAATTATTATTTTTACAACCATCGAAAAAATGGAATTTTGGGGGGTAACCATACAACAACCAACGAAAAAACGTTTTTTTGGGATGTGTCAAAATTTGAGAGCGAGGGGGGTGAAAATTGGGAGCAAGTCAGGTCGCTGTCTGAAACTAATCTCTGCCCTACACTACACACCATTCTAACTATGCAATAAACTATCTATGTAACAGTTAGTTAGCAAAATATACCCCCTATCTAAACTTTCACAACCAACGAAAACAAGCTTTTTTGGGGTTTCATATCTTCATATTTTCCCACTTCTCCCCACCCTATACCACGTTAAATATGGGTATGAATTTATTCTGAATTCTCCCCACTATTCGGAGGGTGTTTTTTAGTAAAAAATAACGTTGTTAATTACCATAAAAATAGTATATAATATATAGGGGTAATTCTCCCTGCGGGATAAGGTTAAATTCTCCCTGTCAGGCGAGGTCAATCTCTCCCCCTCCAGATAGGGGTAATTCTCCCTGCAAAGATAGGTCTATCTCTATCTCTACTAGGTGTAAACACTATGTATGATAAATCATTATATTTTACTTTTATTTTATCATCGGGAGTTTTCTCGATAGCAACTTCAATTGGTAGGCGTAGAGAATTCCAGAACCAATTCTTTAGCCAATCTCTTATGTAAACATTTATTCTGATAAACATATATTTATCAGATGGGAGTTTACTAAAGAATTTAAACATGACTTCATTCTTAGAATTTCCATACATAATTAATTCGATAACATTTCGTTTAAAGTCTTCTGGGGTTACTATGTATGTATCTTTTTTGCCAGGGATTTTTCTCATTGAACAAATAAGGCCGTCTAGGTCTATATAGTCTATGATATATTTATTCATGAGCCTGCAAGTATAAGGTAGTATTTTTTGGTAAGTTCATTCTTCTTTGTTTAATAGATGTAAACATTAAGAATCCGTTATCATTTTTTACTCTTATTCGATTAGAGCTAGCTTTCTCAACAACAACTTCGGCGGATAGAAATTTGGTAGCCCAAAACCAATCATGTATTACATATCCCATTCCGATATACATATATCTATTAGATGGGAGTTTGCTAAGGAATTTAAACATGACTTCATCTTTAGAGTTTCCATATATACCTAATCGACTAATGTTTTGATTGAAGTCTTCTGGGGTTACTATGTATGTATCTTTTTTGCCAAGGACTTTCTTCATTGAATAGATTAGGTCATCAAAGTCTATATATTCTATGATATATTTATTCATGAGCCTTCAAGTATAAGGTAGCAGTTTTTAATTGTGAATTCTCTGAGCGGCATTAGAGTTTCTTTTTACATATGTTTATTATTCATTGGCGATTAGATTACGCAATGATAAGAGAAATTTAATTCTAATCTTATGGTTTTTTCCATCCCACACAGTTGTATCTTCGACACCATCAAAACTCTTTAATTTTCCCTCTGTTGTTTCCATGAGGGCTTTATGCATTTCTGGGAACACTTTCTCTGTTAATAGAAATGTGCTTGGTGAGAAGAAAGCATCTATACCTCTTTTCATTTCTAAAGTTGTGCATGGTGAGAAGAAAGTATCTATACCTCTTTTCATTTTTAAAGTATTGCGGGCATATTCTTCTACGTGGTGACAGAGATAAGTTACATGGTTTTTATGAGTTGTTCTTAATTTTGCTAGTGCAAATTCTATATAGTCTAGTTTTTCTTCGTGTGTGAATTCTCTGAGCGGCATTAAAGTTTCTTTTGACATATGTTTTATTGTTTATAGGGTAAAGGTAATAATAATTATTGAGCCCACAAAGTATAAGGTAGGATTTTCTAATCAATAGTATCAAAGAAGCACCAGAACAATTTTCTCAGTTTTCTCATAATCTTATTTTTAAATTAGTTATTATATTCTTTTCATTTTTAGTACTATTACCCCGCCGTTTCTACTTTTTAGGATAGCTTTGGCTTCTTTTCTGGTGTAAAGTTTTCCGTGTTCTATTTCTGTTGACCAAGATTCGGTGGGATAGTTTGCATATGGTCCAGGAGTTGAGTCTGCTGTATAGTATCTAATCCAGCGGAATTGTATTTTGTAAATGATATATTTCTTTCTATTAAGGCACATTTTTTAGGAAAATCTCATTATGAATACTGTTATTAATACCACAATAGAAATCATGAAGGCTAGTTTTCCAAATGACACTTTGTAATAGCTATAGTTTGCGTATCCAGGCCCTACTACTCCATTGTTACCCCTATCTACATATTCCAGGAACAATCTTTTAAATATTGTATTTCTCCTTAGTCTCTGGAGGAAGGTTCTCTTATGGATTCTTTTGTTCAATTTTTTATAGTTTATGTTATTCTTGATGAGTTTCATTATTTAGATTTTATTCTATTATGAGTGAGCCTGAATAATAAGAGAGCTGGATTAATTATCTACCTCAATAGTTATTTAAAAAGAAGTGTTCCTCAAGTCTTCTGCTTCCATAAAACCCCTTGCGCATTTGGTACAATATACGGCGTTTAGTTCATATCCATTTTGGTCATTAGATTCGTCAGCCCATTGTCCTTTATCGCATCCGCATCCATCGCATTTGCTATACATTATCTTTTTGCCGTCATACTCTCTATTGAGTCTGCTTTCTATATCTGAAACTTTGTACATGTTATTTAAATTATTTACGTTATAGGTTCCCACAGTTCTCCTTCATAGCATGTTTTATTTTGTCCTTTCTCTGCCCAATATGTTCCTGCTGTACAATTGCCATATATCCCAAAATTGAATTTACATTTGGTGCATCTGCCTCTATCGGGATTTATCTGGGACTGGGGAGTTTTTACCCATTGCAATTTTGTACCTCTGCGTAGATGAACAAATTTAAGTTCATACCCCTTGTTTATCATTTCCTCCATTTCTTTTACCTGGTCTAATTGTTTATCGCTAAGACTATGGGTAATTCCTTTTGCGTCTGTTATGGTTATATAGTTCTTTGCAAACTCATAAAAACTACCCTTGGCATCAGATATGGTACATTTTATTTTTTTCATTGTCTATATTCTTTTCACGGATTCAATTATAGAACAATTAACAGGATATGCTGCAACCAAATCTCCTATAGAATTTTCAACATCATTAACATTAACAAATTGATAAGAATTACGTGTTGTTATTAATTTATCAGATACAACAGTGATTTTATCACTAGCAAGGTGGGGATTGTCTACACTGATTAATTTTATTGTGTAATGATTTTTCATAATATTTTATTTAAGATTTTTTGAATGTTCTACCCCTTTTCGTCCAATAAATTTATATCTGCGGCTAGGTCTTTATCAATGAGTTCAAAAATATCGAAGTGCCATTCGAGTAGTTTAATTATTATTTGATATGGTAGCCATTGAACTCCTATTAGAAATGTTCCATCTATATACATTCCGTATTGGTAATTTTTTGAATTATAGAAGAAGTAATTGGTTATCTTTTTCAGTTCGTCTTTGGGAGTAAATTTTTCTCCATCATGTTCAATTTCGTTTATTATATCTTTCATGGGGCGCATGAAGGGTTTAACCCAATCATCTCTATTTATGATATAATCTCTGTGCGTTAAGAAATTTGTAACTAATTGTCCTTTTTTGTATTTGACTACAAGTTGTCCTTCATCATCTTCCCAATAGTCATAATCTCTTTTGGCCATCCCATTAAGATTGTATGGAATATATGGAGTAAGGCATTCTAATTTTATTGTTTCTTGGATTAGCTCTTTCTTTTCCACGGTACAATTTTTTAGTTGAGCTATAAAGATAGTAATAAATAATGAGCCTGCAAAATAAGGTAGCATTTTTATCTAAAGTTTTTTATTCTTTGTTTAATGGATGTGAATGTTAGGAATGATGAGTTGCTATGTTTTATGTTTATTCTGCCATAGGGCATTTTTACAACCACAATTTCAACGGGTTGATTTTGGTGAGTCCAGAACCAGTCTTTAATTCTAAGTCCAAATCCGATATATATATATGCATATACAAAAAGGTATTAGCTGGAAGTTTGCTTATGAATTTAAATGTTGTTTCATCCCTAGTGTTTCCGTACATGGTTGTTTGGATAATTGGGTTAAGGTTCTATCGTAAATCCAAAGATGGTTATCATTTGAATTTTTGTTCATATAACATCAGCTCTTTTACTTTGTGGTTAATTTTTGTTGGCCACTCACAAATCTTATAGATTTCTTCTAAAAAATTTCGTCGTCTGGCTGCATTATATACTGTTGGATTTTTCTCTCTCCATTCAGTTAAAGAATTATATTTACTTTTTCTCATAATAAGTTACATTTTGGACATTTCCCATTTTTGTTTCTCAAGTGATTGGTGGGTTTTACTTCAAAAACTCCATGAATTGGACATATTATTTTAACTTCTATGTGAGCATTTTCATATTCAACCAAAGAATAGTCATACTTATTATGAATTTCATTAGCTTTTATTATAAATTCTTCTTTATTCTTTTTTGATTTTTTGATTTTTTGATTCTCATATGCACATTTTTTACAACCGAAACCATTTAAGTGGGCTGAATAATACTGCTCAAAAATACCATGAATTGGACAAATTATTTTTATTTTATAATCAACCCCAACATATTCAGTCAAAGAATAGTCAAATTTATCTCCATGTACTTTTTTTACATTAGCTATAGCCTCTTCATTTGTTTTGCCATGTCCAGCACACTTAGGACAACCAGTTTTGTTTTTTAAGTGAAGAGTTGGAACCTGTTCAAAAATACCATGAATTGGACAAATTATTTTAACCTTGGTTTTATTATTTTTATACTCAACCAAAGAATAATCAAATTTATCTCCACGTACTTCTCTAAACTCTTTTACAACTTCTTCATTTGTTTTGCCATGTCCAGCACACTTAGGACAACCAGTTTTGTTTTTTAAATGACTTTCAAAACTCTGTTCAAAAACGCCATGGGTTGGACAAATTATTTTAACCTTGGTTTTAGCATTTTTATACTCAACCAAAGAATAATCAAATTTATCTCCACGTAATTCTCTAAATTCTTTTATAACGTCTTCGGTTGTTTTACCATATCCAGCACACTTAAGACAACCAGTTTTGCTTTTTAAATGATGATTTGGGGTTTGTTCAAAAACGCCATGGATTGGACAAATTATTTTTACTTTTTTAGTAACGCCCACAACGTCAACCAAAGAATAATCAAATTTATCTCCGTGCGCTTCTCTAAATTCTTTTATAACGTCTTCGGTTGTTTTATATCTACCAAGACACCTCGGACAATCTTTGGCTCTTAAATGTGCATCTGTACGTTGTTCAAAAACACCATGAATTAGACAAATTATTTTTACATCAAAATCTGAACCTTGATAGTCAACCAAAGAATAATCAAATTTATCTCTATGTACTTCTCTGAATTCTTTTATAACTTCTTCGGTAGTTTTATATCTACCAGTACACTTAGGACATCCCCCTCCAGCTAAATGAACAGCTGCATTTTGCTCAAAAACACCATGTATTGGACAAATTATTTTAACTTCGGAACCTGAACCTTGATAGTCAGCCAAAGAATAATCAAATTTATCGTCATGTACTTCAATAGCTCTATTGATAAATTGTTCTGTTGTAAATCTTCCATTATAACCCCAACCAAAAGTCTCACATATTTCAAGCAACATTCCATCTCTAGATGCCGCCGCATAAAAGCTTGGTTGTGCGCCTTTCCATTCAGCCAATGAATTATATTTAC
>Ga0075125_10000802_pt1 | contig 14491 bp, 12 predicted proteins | sample AntAceMetag02UKN_FD_69810 | JGI IMG/M metagenome (GOLD analysis project Ga0075125, IMG submission 69810) | Saline lake microbial communities from Ace Lake, Antarctica - Antarctic Ace Lake Metagenome 02UKN | ecosystem: Environmental > Aquatic > Non-marine Saline and Alkaline > Saline | place... | reverse complement strand
AAACGGCAATTTAAACAGCAATTTAAACGGCAATTTAAACGGCAATTTAAACGGCATTTTAAACGGCGGGTTGATTACTGTGTAACCTCATACGTGGCCCGTGTGGCGGCCATGGCTATATCAGACTGCGCCTGAGTCAGGGACAATCGTATATACCCGCCTCCATCCTCCTTGTTACATTTTTAAATTTAGTTATCATTTTCTTTTACCCGTTAATTATCCCGATTGCAAACTCCCTTGCAACTACAAATTGGGGTATTAACCTGATGCGTTGCCCCATAAGACACGTATCCGCCGCCGCCTTCGGCAACAGTAGACCGCGCCCGGAATTGTCGCACACCAGAACTGATCCTTCGACTAAAATCTTCCTCTCCACCGTGAAGTGTGTGGAATTAGACATAATCTTCTCCTTGTTATGCACCGAACTATAATGCTCAGCGCGGTTTATGTTGTACACCGTCGTCGTGATTGTGTCGCAATGGGTTATTTACCAGTTTGCTCTTTTGGAGGTGCAGGCATCCTCCATCGGGCATCTCCCACAGAGGGAGGACGCATCCGGTGTGCCACACCAGTATGCCTGCTCTGTAGGATCTGGATCAATTGCATTGTTAATGATATACGATCGGTCCTGATCGATCATATACTCCTGACATACGGCGCACTCGCCGCAACACTCATCCGGGCATGGGCAATTATCCCAGTCGTAGTTCCCCATGTCGGAGTTAAGTTTACTCCACGTCCATGGCGGCCATGGGCGTATTTGTATCCATGGCATACTCCGCCATGAATTGCTCTGCGTCCTCTTTGGACGCAAAGCCGTCTTTAACCGTACCCTCAATAGTATCATTGAGGTAGTAGTACACGCCAAAACTGCTGTTTGGCGATGTTGTTATCCCTGTTTTCATTTTTTGCTCCTTTTATAGTTAACCGTTAAAATTGTATACATAGTATATAAAGATCAAAAGTGCTCCGTGCTATAGTCCGGTATATCCCCGCGTTACCAGTGATATCCGTCGAATGTCAAAGATCAGCTGCTTACACCTTTAAGATACTGCAAACGCCGTGCCACACACATATTCGTTATAAATCAACGACTTAGCAATATTCACTAATCGGTAAAAATGCCCGAATATAGGCAGTTCTGGAAATACATCGGGCAAAAAGTAATATATAGGAAAAAAGGTTGATTACTCCATAAAAAAAAGATATGTTTAAGAATAGCATAGCACTACCTCAAACAGTCTAGTCCCGAGCAGCCATCTTGACCGCAAACCCCGGACCTGCTAAAGCTGGACTTTTTTACCCCGTCCACACTATTAATTAAGAACCAACGGAGATCACAATATCACCTCCCTGCGGCCTGCATCAGGCAAGCCATACCACAACCCCAAGCACTCAACAGGTAACTGCAACAGAGTAACACACCGCACACCAAACAACAGCACAACAAAACTAAAAACATTAATGCAATACTAAATGATATTACTATATATTAATATAAGAATATATGAATGAGGAATAAGGGGCGGGGGATCGGTCTCTCATGCAGTGTAGACGGATCCGGACGGTCAAATCAGGCAAAATGCCCGAAAGAAGTAATAACTACTTGCAATAACTAAAACTGGCATGTATTATTACAGTATATAGTAGTTCATATTTAATGTCGCATAATAAACATTATGTAAACAACTATGAAGACGACAACAAAACGATACAACCCCTCCCCTACCCTACCCCAAGAGGGAAAGAGTAGTATGTACCCCACTGATGACAACGACAATAGCATGCTGGTACAAGGCAAGATAGTAAGGACTAATAGGTCTGGATGCGGGAACGACGAGCAGGATGGTGAGCATGGTGCGCGGCAACGAAAAGGAACAGCATCACGGAAACCGATAAGCCCGGCCCTAACAATAGATCGGGCCCCCGGGGGGAGAACCCCTAGACGGCGAGCTTGCAATACTACTATGGGGTCCCTCCCAGCGTCTTTCCCCCAAAACAGCCCTTTACAAAAAGGAGTATTAAACCGACGTATTGTTTTTAGTGTTCTTAGTGCGGTTATGCCTTTGACTAAGGCTCGTGAATTGGCAGGGTATGTTGAGCGTTCTACTCCTGTTGTTATCGACCCACAAACGGTGCAGGGGATTCGGGAGAAGTTGCAGAGTGTTGCTGGTGTGACGTTAGCGGATCAGGTTTTATATTATGCGGGTGTTAGGGAGAATGACGAGGAGGACACATCGTCTCGTCTAACGGCGGCGAGGGCTATCGATCGGGTATTGGGGTATGATGCTCCCCAGAAGGTTGAGGTTGCCCAGCAGACGGAGATACGGAGTGTTCACGCGGTGTTTCATAAATTGTGTAGCCAGACGGGTTTAAAGCCAAGGGATTTAATAGAAACTGGAGAAACTTCGGAATGAACCATGAAGAGCGGAGAGAATTGAAGAAGCGTTCGTGTGAGAAGTTAAAATCTTCTCGTGCTTTTTTTGTTATGACGTTGGATGGCAAGGGAATGCCTGTTTATGCGTTTGATTTGTCGAATTGTAAGGAAGAGGAAGATTTGCGGAATATTGCAATGGCGGCTGCGGTTGCTTCTGCGATACAGTCTCTCGATAGAGCGACGGAAGCTTTGAGGGAACGGATTAAAGAGATTGAGGATAAGGGTGAGCCAACAGAGGAGCTTGTTGTTGAAGCAACAGCCTAAAACAGTTCTTTCAGAGGAACAACTTAAGGAAGCTTCTAAAGCCGCCGCCAAGGTTAAGTCGCTATTCCCTTCGTTATTTATGGGGTTGAATACCGCTCAAATACGTGCTCTTGACGACATGTACCGTTTGGAGGAATCGGGTAATTTGCCCGATTTGAATTCTATTGAGTTTGCTAACGGTGTTGGGAAGAGTCATTTAATGATTTTGGATATTGTCGGATGGGTTATGGGTGTTGGGTATTTGGATGAAGAGTCTTATCCTGAGAGTGCACTTGATTTTTATCGTAAGTTGGAATCGAAGCGGAATTCCGGTAAAATGGCTTTACGGCTTGTGTGTACTGCCGACGACATGAAGGCTGGCGGTTCTGTTTATGAATTGATGAAGAATATATTTCCTTGGGCTAGACCGACGAAGCAAGATAATACCGGGTGCTTTCGGCAAATAGATATTCCTCACCCGACTCTTCCGTTGGTAATTAATCATATTGCAGTTAAGACTTTTGACCAGCCGGAAGATAAGCATAGTGGAACTACTTGTGATAGAATATGGTCTAATGAAAACTTACCGGAAAATATTTGGGCAGAAACAAGTGCGAGAACAAGGGGCGGCGGGAATATCGCCATGTTTGCAACAATATTGGATTATGCATCGTACCTGGACGAACTCGAAGGATCTCAGCGATTTTGTATGCGGCGTAGTAAGGGCCATATTTACGAAAATTGCAGAGGCGAAGAAGTTACTGCCGAAATGTCTTCGGAAGTTTTAAGCGAAATTGGCGTTATGTTGGAAAAGGACAAGGATGGATCTGGATATATTACCGGCGGTGTGCTGCGAAGGGCAAAAATAGAGGCGTTAATAGAAGGATGGGAGAGAACTTGCCCCCACCAGGTTAAAGCGAGAAAAACCGGACAGCCAATAAGTAGCGGCGGGAAAATACATCCATTATGGAATAGCCTGGTACATGAAATGGGGTATAAGTATCTCGAGAAAATACCAGAGGAATATCCTATCGTTCAGGTGGTTGACCCTCACCCTGCTCGACCCGACGCCTGTGCTTGGGCGGCCATTCTACCGAATAACCGGTTGCACATTTTTGCCGAGTGGCCGACGTATGATGGGTTTGGCTATTTTGAAAGTATTAAGGATAAGCGCTTTACCGTTACTCAAAAATGTGAGTTGTGGCGTAAGATGGAAAGCGATATGGGCATTAATGTTTGCACGAGAATTGGTGACCCCAACCGGTTTAAAACACCAAATAGCCACAATTTTGAACAGTTGCACTCACTGTATGCGGCACATGGCTTTAGCTTTTACCTTGGGGTTAACGATAATTTTGAACTTGGTGTTGAACGAGTGAATGAATATTTGTGGTACGATCAGGTGATCAACAAGCTACATCCAGAAGATCCGGCTGGAAGGCCAAGACTAACGGTTGCTAATGTCTGCGTTAATACTTGCCGAGGGCTTAAAAATTTTACTCGCAAGATTTCAAGAGATAGAACGGCACCGATTAAAGGAACTATTGATGAAAAATATAAGGATTTTCCAGATATTATTCGTTATTTAGTCATGTGGCATAAAGGACATAGCTTCGAAGAGCTTGTCCAAGACCAGAAAGAAACTGGTGGGGATTATGAACGTTATCTTTCTGGGAGTGTTCCCGGAAGGTATCGCGGAGATCGTTTTGAATTCAATCATCATGGGCGAAAAGTTTTAGAGAGGGCTTAAAATGGCAACTGGTTCTATATACGACATTAGAGAAGACGAAGTAAAAATTTCCGGCAAGGCGTGGGATGATGAAGCGTGCCAACGACTTTGCATGAAGTCTCTTTATGTTTCTAAGAAAATGGTAGATTATTGGGAGCCTGACCTCAATCGTGGTGAAGATTTATTCAAAAAGTACGAAGGTGATATTCTTAGCGATTACCAGCGCTCAGTATATGAAGATGTAGAACATAAGATTATTGTCGAACCCCCTATAATGAAGTCGCCAATTCGCGCTCTTCTTGGGCAAGTAATCAAATCGCGCAGGTCAGGAAGCGTAGAAACAGAAGATGGTGATCTTGATAATCCGTTTAACCACGAAGCTGAATTAGAAAATGTAAAAATTACAATGAAGGATATGGAGCGCAAAACGAAGGAGCACCTCAAAACTAGAGATGCTATTCACGATTCTATGGTATCTTGTTATCCAAATGTTGTTTTGTGGGTAAAGCAAAAGTCAACAGATCAAAATGATTTGGGATATGATTTGGTTAAATTGCCATGGAATTCTTGTGTATTTGGGCCTATAAATTTCAAGCAGCCAGATATGAGCGATGTCCAGGAATTGATTTTCTTCGATCAGCGTAGCCAGGCAGATCTTGAATTGAATTTTCCAAAAATGAAAAAGCAAATCAGGGCACATTGGAAAGGCAATAGAACTGACGACTCGATGTTGGCTTCGTTAATGAGTTGGGATGGAGCAGAAAACTCTTCATACCGCGATTATCTTTGCAGTATCATTCAGGCCGCAAGCTCTAATATGTCAAGCCCGACGGGAATGGTTCCGGTTTACCAGAGAATTTTTCAGATCAGGCGCAAAGAAGAAGTTTGGGTTAATCTATACGACGATGATAAATATGAGACTATTCCTGAATCGTGGTCTGAAGAGCGACGGCAAAAGTGGATTGATGATAACCAAGATAAATATTCAGGCCCTATTGAAAGGGAAGTTGTAACGCTGTGGCTTACTGTTTTTACTGGATCAGGGCTTGTTCTGGCAAATGAAAAACACTGGTTCCAAGAAAACGGAATGATACCAGCTGCGTTTTTTATCCCGGCTATTATTAATGGAAGGCCAAGTGGGCCGGGAATAGATATGTCCGACGACACTTTACGGCATTGTGTCGCACAAATAGAATATCTCGACGATATGCGAAAAGGCGCAGGACAACTTCTTGTTTCCAGGGAAGGTGCCTTTGCAAGGCCGGAAACAATTACCGAAGAGGCAAACAAGGCGTTTGGTGTCGCATTATTGAAAAAGGATTATGAAGGTAATGTTTCAGATGCCTTCGCAATGATTAAGCGGGATGCGTCTAAAAACTGGAAAGATTATGCCGATTATTCTCAATCGAATATGTTCGACAATACTCGCATTGGCGAAGCAATGCAAGGACAGTTTGCTCCTCGTCAGGCGGCAATAGCAAAAGAAAACGAGATAAGCCAGGCACTAACAGTGCAGTCGATGTACATTGATAATTTTAATGCTCATTGGGAAAACTTGCAAAATTTGAAGCTCGCAATGATTCCTTATGCTTACAACAGAGAAAATGTTTCTGTCACTGGATATGATGAAGAGGAACAGGTAGAAAAAACTTCTACCGTTAACGCTCCAAATTACGATCAAAATGGCGATATTGAAGAAATGATTAACGATATAACGAGTAAGAAATATCGGTGGAAAATAAGTCCTGTTGATAATTCCCCGACGGCGAAGGCAGGAACAATGCAGGATGCGCTTATGATATTGAATGGCGCTATGGGTCCACTTATGCAGGGCGATCCTAGCGGTCAGTTTATGGCGAAATTTATGTCCGCGCTCGACAATCCGATTTTGAACAAAGCCGGAAAAATGCTTGCCAAAGATGCAGAAGCAAGAGCCAAATCGGCTGGAGAATCAGAACAGGTTACAGCCCAAGCGGAAGCTGCGGCACTTAAATCGAAATCAGATGCAGATATGCTTCGCGCACAAAAGGCCGGGCTTGCTTTGAATTTTAATGCCCAGGATTTTGCGAATTATCCTGGACTTGTCGATCTTTTTGTGCAATTACAAGGAGTCATGAAGGGCGGGGGAGTTCCGGGACAGTTTGCCCAACCGCAACAACCACAACAACCACCACAACAACAAGGAATGCCAGAGCAGGGCATGGTTCCCCAACCAGACCAAGCTATGGTATAAAGGAGAATAGGTATGCCAACAGAAGAAACCATTACAAATGAAGTTGAAGACATTGCTGTTATTGACGGGATTTCAGAAGAGGCGCTCAATAGTGATCCTGAATTTAAGGCAATGCTTGAAGCTGAAAAATCTACCCCAAGGGGTGATGACGATAAAAACACCGAAGGCGATACAGAAGATACCGGTGTTGCGGATGACGAAGAAAATGTCAAAGATGGTGACGTTGTCGATGAGCAAAATTCCGACGACGAGAATATTGATGATATGGACTTTGCCGACGACGTAATCGCTGGTCTTAAGGGTTCCGACCTGAAAAAGCTGCCAAAAGAGGCGTTGGTGGCGCTTGCTGATTTTGTAGAAAACAATAAATCGCTTTCTGGAGAATCGACAAAGACAAAAGAAAGCCTTGAAAAGTTGCTTGCTGATCCAATCGTTAAACGGCGTATGGAACTCCTACAGGATGGAAAACAGGAGTATGAAGTGCGCGGTATAAACGAAAAAGAAAAGCGGTCAATTATTGAACGATTCAAAGAAAAATGTGGCCTTGACGACGACGAAGCTCAAGATGCCTTCAACATTATGAAAGAAGGTGTTGATTCTGCGGTAAAAGACGCCGCGAACGATGCTCTTCAAAATATTGTTGTTGCAAATGACAGCAAAAGGAAGGCTTCTGAAACAGAGAAAAAAGGTCGTCAGGCGTTTCTTAATTTAGGGAAATTCAACAAAGATTTTGCTTTCAAAGAAACCGATCCAAATAACTTTTGGAAACTTGGTTCTGACGGAAAAACAATGTTGAACGATAAGCACCCCGAAGCGGCAAAGTTCCGTGAAAAGGTGTACCCGGTGATGTCTGCTCTTGCAAAAGCCGGGGTCAATTATGAAACGATGGTAAAAATGTTGGAAGAGTTTGGCGATGAAGGGGTATATGCTCTTGCGGCAAGAAAGCTTGGGCTGCCAGTTGCTTTTAATACCGCCGAACGCGACAAGAAGATCATCGCATCAGAAGTAAGGAAAAAACTAGCTCCTTTTATTAGGGGTGCTGGCAATGGGGAACTTTCTGCAAAAGGTGGAAGCCCGGTTGTCGAGAACGGGAGGACAACTATTAGAAATGGATATGATGTAGTAAGGCTTGCCACCGATTCGGAGTATTATGAAAATGCTCTTATGTCGAAACCAGGTGACAAGAAGCACATGGACATGCTGAGTTCTTTACAGGACGAAGGCGACCAATTATCACAAAAACAACGGACCAAAAAATAACCAAGGAGTAAAATCATGGCAACATCTTCATGGAATCTGAGGGGCGCATCGACGAATGAATATATCGTCAATCCTATCCTTCGCAAAAAATTGTATTACGCTTCCGAGTATGCTACGCTGTTTGGAAAACTGAATGGAATGCGTGATGTTACTGTAACCGAGATTGAGCGCGGCAACTCGAAGATTAAAGTCACCGGTGGTTCTGGTGAGATGTCACCTGTTTGGGAACAGGATTTCGGCCAAAGCACTGGCGAGGCTCGATTTACCAGAGTCGCTCCGATGTCTGGGCTTGAAACATACGGACGGGCAGAAGTTAAGATCGGCGCGTTTGATTCGTTTAAGCATGAAGTAGTTCATGCTGTTCAGCACGATTCTCCTGTTCAGCCGCTCATTGATAAAGAGAGCCAGTTTCGCCAGAGTGAAGTTATTTCCGTTGGTGATGTTGTTGCATCAAAGAAAGCCCAAATGGAATTGTGGCGGCAAAAGGTTCTTGAAATCAATGCTTTCCGGTCAATGTTTGACGGGTATTCGCGAGGTCTGCTTTCTGCGGCCGATGGCGGTATGGGACTTGCGCTTCCTGGTGCAACTGCTGGTCAGAATCGTTCGCCATACAATACTGTTGTGGCCGATGAGTTTGCTCTTACAACCCCGAACTTTACCCGGACAACTCATGAGGGCACACTCTCAACACTGGTGAACGCTCTGAGTGATCAGGCTGTTCATGGTTTTGATTGGGAGCAGCACAAGTTTATGAGTTATATCATCGGCAATAGAAAGCTTAAACCCTGCTCTGTTGGTAGTGGCCAGTATCGGGCTATTGCCATTGCAGATCCGGCAGCTATGCAGCGTCTTGGCGCTTATGGCGGGAGTCTTGAGACTATGCTTCGTGCAGCCAACGAACGGGCAATGCAGAATCCTATTCTTAAAGGAATGTCTGCTTGGGAACTTGACGATATTCTTTACATTGCCAGCAACTACATGGAGTATTTTAGACCTACGGCTGATGGTACAACGACGGACTATCTTGGAATCGACGACGATCCTTTTGCCTCCTCGTTTTCCAACACTTCAAAAAATGTCATGATTATGTATCTCGGCGCAGGAGCACTTTGCCGTGGTCGTAGGAAAGACGTTCATTTCACAGTGAGTGGAGAAGGCGCAAGTGACGCTGGACATCAAAAGGGTACAAGCTATTGCTTGCATTATTATGATGGTTGGAAGCGTACCGAGTGGGTAACAAAAGACGGAACAAGCGCACTTGAGAACGATGCTTCGGTTCTTTGGATTGGTTACGATCCTGGTATCGGCAAGGCGTTTGCGGCGTAAGTTTTTAACTAGTTAAACAGAACAACAACTTTTTTTAAGGAGATTGATAATGAACTCAATGTATAACAAAGCTCTCGGTGATGCTGAGAACAAAATCTGGGTCGCCGAAAGCGGTTCGGATGTTCCTGCTTCCGGGACACTGGAAACACCGTTTGCAACCATCGATGATGCGCTTGATGCGGTTACGACTACACGTAATGTTATTTGCGTTCTTCCCGGCGATTATACTCTGGATGCCGCGCTTGATATTACTGTAAACGGGACGATTATTCAGGGTATCGGCGGCGGTGTGAATATCACCGGTGCTGTTGATGCCGTCTATATGTTCAAGACTGTTTTTGGAACTTCTGCTGGAACGAAGAGTGTCACGTTCAAAAACTTTAAACTTAAACATAATGATGATGCAACACAAGTGGGGATTGCTCTTACTAATACAGGCGCTACCGCAAAGATAGATGTCTATATTGAAGATGTGGAGTTCGATTCGGATGGCGGGAACTCTATTGACATCGACAATGTTGTTGCGGGACAGGCTATTTGTACATATTGTAAGCGTTGTACTACCGAGGGGTCAGTAAATATTGTTACTCTTAATAGTGGCGATCGGTTCCGGTTTAGTTACGGAAACCTTCGTGGCGGACTTGTTACTGATGCCGGGGACAAAGACCTTGAAATTCTTATTGCCTGGTCAACCTTCCTGCTGAATGGTATTACTGGTGGGCATGCAAACCAGAGGGCAATCTTTGTTGCCTCTGTAAGCGAAACCGACGCAGAACCTAATGTGTACCTTGAAGCTGTTGGTGCTGACGTTGAGACGCAGAGTGCACAGGTTGTCGCGTTTGACGCTCCGTAAAAGAATCCCTTGTTAGGGGTGTGGTGATGATGGGGTAAGCCGGTAGGTGTAAAAATCTACCGGCAACCTTTAACAATAAATAGAGAGGAATAAAATGGCGAATGCAAAGAAACCTTCTCGGGACGGGAACTCACAACAGCTCCTTGCTCTTGAAAAGGTTATTGAAGAGCAAAAAATATTGACCAGAAAGATTCTCGATCAAAAGGAAGCGTTAAGGGAAGAGATTGCCAGCAAAACGAAAGAGTTGTCTCAATACAAAACAAGTATTGCCGCCGCCTACGAGAAAATCAAACTTCTCGAAGATGGGGCTACTGCTTCTGAAGTGATGAAAACAGGATACGTTGAAATGGCGACGCTTCCGATTAATGGTGAAATTTATCCTCACCAGCTTAAAATCGGTGGAGTAATAATTCCAAGTCGCCGCGATGCTGACGGGGTGTTGTACGAGTCGCTTCCTGTTGAAAAGGCTATTGCGATTATGACTGAAGGTTCTGGTTTTAAGAGATATTTAGTTGGCCCAGCTGGTGTCTATGAGATTAAAGGACGAGCAACCTTTGGTGTGTTTAAGAAAGATGTTTCGTTCAAATTGCATAAAAAAGTTGGAAACGGTATGGATTTCAAATTTATCCAAGTAGAACTCGAAGAATCTGAGGGGTAACATGGCGACCATACAAGAACTTGTCAACCATCCGGATGTCAGCCCTCATTTTAGAATGAGGTATTCGACAGCTATTCCCGGTACAACCATAATTCCGTTTGTGCAATGGGCAAATGATTTATTGGAAGAACTCCAGGAACGCGGGTTCCTATCTACACTTATTAAGGAAACCGGGGTAGTGGTTGATAAGCACAAGTGGTTGTCGAAACCTTCTGATTTTTTTAGCCTTATCAAAGTTTTCAATCCCAAAGAAGACAAAGAAGAATATCGCGTTGAGGGTGTTCAAGATAAATTCAAACTAGTTGATTGGGAAATGGAAGCTGAAAGCGGAAGTATAGATACTGACGCATATGATGGCTACTTGACTACTGGAATAAACTGCACCGACCTTACGAGCACGGTATACGGAACGGATCATTTTGAAAACTGGTTGTTTTTTATTGAAAGCGGAACGCTTGCTAATACCGGATTAATTGTTGATTCTAATGTTGCTGCGGCTTTAACTGGAACTGTACTTACGTTTCTACATCCATTATCGGCTGCATTGTCGGGAACAAAAGTTACCGGGGCCAGGCTTATTGACCCGGCTTATTATGTGATGATGAAGTACAACGCACTGATTACCGAAGTTACTGCGCTGGCCGATGAAATGCCTATCCCTGACGATTGCGAGTTTAGACTTGTTCCAGCATGGTTCCGGTGGAAGTGTGAGCGTGCTGCAATGGCAACCTCGAAAGAAGCTATGTATTGGGAAGGACAAGTTAATAAGATAATTTATTCTATCCAAGCGTCGAGGTTAGGCCGAATGATAACTCCGGCTACAGGCCGCCGGCTAGTTGGTATGGAGCGAAACGTAGGGTACAATTCGAAGTCTCACCCTGGATATAGCGAGTTTTAAATGCCAAGTGGAATGCTAAAAATAAATGATCCATCGATTACTCACGGAATGAATACCGTGGATGATCCGAAGACGCTTAAGCCAGGCGAATGTGTTCGGCTTTTGAATATGTTCCCGGGGAAACCACCAAAACCTCGCAATGGGTGTACTGGTTACTTAATGACCGGGACAACAAACTATAAACTGGTTCCGCCGGGGATTTCTTTGAATTACGACGGGGTTATATATGTTATTTTCTGGATTGCCGATACCAGTGGATATAAACTTCTTGCGACAAAAGTTGACGACGCATCATTCACTTCTTTGGGGTCAGCGGTTATAACAACAACTGACGCTGTGATCTTTGACCTGCTTGATTTAAGTTCATGTATATACGCTATTGTATCACATGACATGACAACCTGGAATGGCTCTAGTCAAGCAATTTCCCACAAGGTAATAGAGAGTAACGCCATTATCAGGGATATGTGTATTGAAGCTACCGCCAGCGCATTGGGGCTCAACGCTACAACTAACCAGGGTGCCTTTAATGAAGGTAAATATGTTGAATATGCTTTCAATTATGTTCGCCGTAATGATTCGGATGCCTTTGAGGCAGGTTCGACACCATCGGGGATGATTTTGCCAGCAGGAATAACTTCCGGACACCAACCCAAAAAAGTAGAAACATTTTTGCCTGGAAGTTGTATCGGGGTTGAAACCGCATCTTTTAGATCAACTATTGTTGGATCAGAATTGACGTTAACGCCAACAGTTGGAATGTTAACAAATTCAGGTTTTGCAAATTACACAGCGGCACAATGTGTTGATGGAAATAATGCAGTAAAGGGTTTTGATGCTGACACTGGCGTTGCCAACGGGTCTTATTTAAAAATAGATTTTGGTGAAGATACGCCTGTTTGCCTTTCTAAGTTTAAGATTTATCTAGAGGCTGGTACGAATACGAATGTTTTTAAGCTTCAGTATAGCGATAGCGGAGGTGGTTCGTGGGTAGACGCTTCGGCAGAAACGACCCCTGACGCCGGTATGCTTAATACAATAACCGGGTTTGAAACAGGATGCCATCGATATTGGAGACTTCTTCTTGTCGGTGCCGGGGCGGACGGGGCGGATATCATGTACATAGACTGCTTCGGGAAAAGCGGGTCTTTTATAAATCTTGCCGCAGCTCACCCCTACGCTCTAGCTCAAGGTGCCACACATATTCGAGTTTCAAGAAGCCTTGAACAGGACACCGAGGTCCTAGCACAGGGAGCTACAAAATGGTTTTTGTTTGATCTTCCTTTGAATGTTTCTCCAGTTGTTTATTACGACAATGTTTCTAATGCTGCACTTACAGGAGAAGAAAATCAACTTGTAACGGGATATTCTGTTGCTCCTGCGGCCTGTTTTTCCGAATTTTGTAAGGGAAGGTTGTTTCTACTTTCCAAGGATGGAAAAGGCTATTATTCTGAAGCTGCTGGTGGAGATGGTTCTATAACACTCGAAATAGCGCATGCATACCCGCAATACGCCTATTCACTATTTAAACCAACAGAATATTATTTCGATGCTGATTATATAGACGGACAACTTGCGAGCGGAATGAAGAGGCTTGGCGATGATTTGTTTATATTCAAAGAGAGAAAAATTTTTGCAATATATGGTGGTGATCCCTTGTTTACAACATTGTCGCAAGTAAGCAACGTGGTTGGCTGTTCGTTTCCATATACAATAACAAGTTGTGAAATAAAGGGGCTGTTTGGAAATTGCCTTCTTTTTATGAGTAACGATGGCCCAATGGTATTGCAAGAGGGAGGAAAACTTCGCCCGTTTGCAGAGTTTAGAATAAAACAATTGTGGCCTGGTAAAGACGACGAGCTTTATTCAGAACTTGATACAGATTACAATTGGATTGTTCATAATTGCACGGCTGCTTTTTACAAAAACACATGGTGGGTTTTTTATGTAACAAAGGCCGGTGTAAGTAGGATATTTGGATATTATTTTGATCCGGACACTGGATTTCGTGAAGATGCGCCAAATGGCCCCCTTGAACTTGAATTTGCGGAAATGAACTAATATGTCAACAATAGCAACTGCAAAAATATTAATATTGGTTCCAACAGACGTAAATCAAGCATCTTATAAAGAAGCTGTTTGCATGTCCCAAACAAGCGAAGATGTAATTGGAACCGCAATACTACGCTTTCTTGATGAAAACATTTGGACAGATACACTGGAGTGAATAGATGAGCACTAAATTTGCAATTGAGTCAGGAGCATGTACCGGTAGAGGATTTGCAACCATAGATGCTAATGGGTTTCTCGCGAAGTTCCTTACGTGGGCCACTACCGCCTGTAATCCTCCGACAACACACGGGGCTGGGTGGACGTTGTTGGATGATTTTTCCGATATTGCCGCAAAAACGTTTGCCACGACTGACGTTGATATAGCAACGGAGATAATAACAATAACAGGACACGGATTCCCACAATTCTGTCAAGTTACATTTTCAAGCACCGACACGTTACCGGCGGGACTTGTAGCTGGAACGTCGTACTGGATTAATCGGATTGACGCGGACACTATTTACGTTTACGATAATATATACAATTGCACGGTTGGCAGTGCTACCGGAAGAGTAAATCTCGCCAGCGCCGGTACCGGTACGCATACAATGACTACGGCAGAGTATTTTGTTATACTGTGTGATACTGCTAGCCCAACTGTAAACGATTACAATACCGGCCCGACTGGTCTCCCGCCAAAATATATTCGGGTTGGATATTTAAGCACAGAGTCGGGGTATGTCAGAATGCAAGGAATCCTGCATTGGAACAGCACGACAAAAACGCCGTACGGGTTTTGGTT
>Ga0075125_10000798_pt1 | contig 14529 bp, 21 predicted proteins | sample AntAceMetag02UKN_FD_69810 | JGI IMG/M metagenome (GOLD analysis project Ga0075125, IMG submission 69810) | Saline lake microbial communities from Ace Lake, Antarctica - Antarctic Ace Lake Metagenome 02UKN | ecosystem: Environmental > Aquatic > Non-marine Saline and Alkaline > Saline | place... | reverse complement strand
ATTGAAAGGACGTGTACTATGTGTGCATTAACCGAAGTGGTCATTAAACAATTGGAGACAACCCTGCATAAAAGTGTTGTCAACATTACCAGAACGAATCTGAAAGATCCACAGAAGGCCAGATTCATCCTAATGCAACTGTTGATACAAGATCGACTGGATAGTATAGAAACTATGCTATTCAATTTGGTAAAGTATCTGCCAGGTCTGCTCGATAACACAGAGGATGGGAGCGAAACCATATCGGAAGATACCTTACTGGACTTCGTTTTAACTATCCTAGAGGAGCGTAACATATAGGATACCAATATAAACGGTATCAATGATAACCAGATAGATCCAGAGAGATCTAAACAAGAAAGGACCAAAGGTAACAACCATGAAAAGAACAATTAAAGAGTATACGGCGTGGGTACATGCTGATGCAACGGATGGGGATGCACCAAAGATGATGGCCAAAGATGGACTATTTGAAGTTGCGTCCCCACTAACCCACATGCGATATATCGACTACACAGCGCTCCCTGCGGAGCTGAGAGAGCAGGTAGCTAAGGGTACGAGCTTCTGGATCGTGATGACAGTACCCTTCACAGATCACGATGCCTACTACTGGATTCAACAGTGGCTGATTGATAACTACAACGGCTCCATCAGCGTCAGCTGCATAACATCAAGGCATAGTGTGATACTACCGTAGCATAGTGGTATAATGGTATCGTAAGGCCAATAAGGATGCCTATAGGTCTAGATATATAGTGGGATAGTGTACCCTATAGGCACACATAAACAACCAAATGGATAGCGACATATCCAGCAAGGAGACGATGATGCACTTAACATCAGACGTAAGAGAAAGTATCGATAGTCTAAGCTACGAGAGTCTCCTCTATGCTTGGAGATTCGCTCCTGTAGGCGATCCACGTTTTCTAGGAGCAAGTGGAGGCTATTGGCTTAAACGTATAAATAAACTAAAAGCACAAGACCCAGAGGGTGCAGTAGCAGCCTCGAAACGCCTAATGAGATAAGGCAAAACAAGGAGCAACTGATATGATTACTGAACGTACCACACGAGAATTATGCTGTATAGGATACAGGAATATTAATTGTAAGACTGACCCTGTGCATATCGTGGTTAAGATGACAACTACGGAGGATGAGGTTGAGATAGAGGCATGGGATGAGCAAAAACCAAGACTTATAGGTAAAATCTCCTATACAGCTCAAGCTAGTAAAACCATGGAGAATATGTTCAAGGAGGTGATACCAAGACTCATCGACTCTATCAAGTATGCAGCGATGGGTTAAGATGAGCTGCTGCTAATAGTACAGGAGTTCTTTGGTGTCACACCCTCTGGTAGAGATGACTAATGAGTCGTGATATCGACAATGATACCTAACCTAAGGAGACGTAACATGAGTAGTATAGTTGAAATCAAATTCGAAGAAGCGAACCTAACGAACACGCCAGAGCGGTTGCTGTGTATTAAGATACTGGTAAATCCACAGCCAAGTAAGAGTGGTAAGTCCACAGTGATTGCGAGCACACATGGCAATCAAGCAACCACGCTACAGTATAAAGGTCGAGTGGTCAAAGTAGGACTCAACGCATTCGCGGTACTGTAGCTCACCAAGCAATGAGAGAGGCTCTGCTGCGTGATACTCTAGCCAGCTTCGCAACCTGGCAGAGCCTTATATATATTATGACCACCGCAATGTCGCGGACGAAAGCGAGGTATCCAGTGGAGATTATGTTGAAGCGTATGATAAAGTCGGAGCAAAGACGAGCCTTACGTAAGGCTAATAAGTTGAGTGATGAGTTTAAATCTCTTAAGCTCCCTACAGCTGAGTCTCAGCAAAAGCAGATGCAAATGGTACGTTTGTTCGGCTATATCGACGCTCTATCGGATGTGTTGAAATGGGAAGGACTAACTAGCAGCCTGGATGATCCAACGAAAGGAGTGTATGTGGACACCAATGCGTAACGTATCGACTAAGGCTCTAATGAAGAACTCTTACAAGAAGGAACCTAATTATGAAGACAAGTATCATATGTCACCGTACACACGATGGTAATAACGCAGACAAGAATATCTTCGTTGCAGAGGACCACGATATCGATGGTAACCCTAGCCCAGTTCGAGTGATTATGGTAGATTCAAGCAGTCTACCTCGAGGCTGTGTTATGCTGAGCGCGGACATAGAGTTCCTCAGTCACGAAACGGCTGATGGTGAGCCCTACGAAGTCAATGAACAAGACGAACAAGATCTTGGATAAGTGTTGAAAAAAATCTGATATTTCTCAGATTTTATCGTTGACTTTTTTTGAATATCAAGGATAGTGCATATAGATTTGAAAGTTACTACTTTTTACTTACTTTAGGAGATTAAGATCATGGCTGAATCCAAGTACAATCACATTACGTTGAACGTGTCCGTAACCAGAGAACCCCTGAAAAAGACCCTGGACGCCTTGGCACTCAAGTTGAATTGTCGTCCAAACGATTTGGTGTGGGCTGCTCTCACTCAGTATCTGAAGACTCCTCCGACTATAGCCCCTGCCGAAGCTAGCCAGCCTCGTACTGGTTCAGCGCGAGGTTTCTGGGTTATGCATAAGACGAGCGAAAACGGTCGTCTATTGGGTGTCAGTGTTCTGGAAGTGGCTTCGAGAGCCCAGGCCGCAGGTCGACTGTTCTTCCGTTATAAAGCTGGCGAAGTCAAAGAGCGTGTCAGAGCTCTGAATCAGGCGCTGGCTGCTGCTAACTACGATGCTACCATGACAGGTGTCACGTTGGCTAACGGTAAAGTCGCTGTTACTGAGTTGCCTCCTGAGACAGCGAAGCCTGCAACTCCTGCAACCGGAACAGCGAAAGCCAAATAAGTAAGCGTATACAACACTAACGTATGAGCTCACTTTTTAATAAGGAGGTAGCTTCTGTAACCCAGGAGCTACCTTTTCTTTTACTCGAATAGAGAAAGGCATACCATGACTACACGAAATCCAGAGCAACAGATCCAGAGACTCGATTGGCCTGAGGTCGAGAGAGCGGTGAGTAACCTAGCTCAGAAACTACCTAGCGAGTGTTACTTATGGGGCATGCCACGAGGTGGCTCGCTGGTAGCAGTGATGCTATCTCATGCACATGCTGATATACCTGGTAATAAAAATCATATCCTATCCACTGCTAGTTTTGCAGAGGCAGTTGCTGTGTTACCACGTCCCAATCACAGAGACTGGCCTCTATACTTTGTGGATGATATTATAGATACAGGTACGACTATAACTGAGGATATAGAGCCTCTAATACCAGAGGCACATAAAGATCGGTGGTACAGCTACATTTGTCTCTGGATACGCTACTCTTGTCATTTAATACCTACATACTATGCTTATAAACTCCTAGATGATTGCTGGCTACAGTTTCCTTGGGAACGCTAGGCATTTTACTGCGCAAAATAGCCCACAAAAAACTTTATTTTTCCGTTGACATTCTTTCTGTATTGCAGTATAATATATTTAACATAGATTGGTAGGATAGGCTGCAAACGTATGGGAGTATGTCATGTTATATCGTGGTTGCAAAGAGTTAAAATTGAAGGCACCGGATGGGACAAGCGTAGCTGAGATGCGTCAGCAGACTATAGATTGGTTACAGAACCTAGAGGATAATGGCGACAGCTTAGATAAAGTAATCGTGGAACCTAAGCATGATGGTGTTTGGTGCCAGATAGATACGTATAACAAAGGTCCGTATCGAGAAGCACGTTTCACAAGTCGTACGGAGCATGACTTAACCGATCAGGTGACAGATTTAGCGCGTCATATCGAGTCATTAATGGATAAAGAGCTTATACCACCAGGTCATTGCTCCTTTATCGGTGAGCTTGGTATAGGAAGTCAGCATGCTGTCGCTAATCAACGTGTGTTACAGCATAACTATGTGCATATCTATGATATGATTTTAAATGAGGACGTTAGTTTGGTTAGCGAGATTTTTGCTGAACGTCTATACGAACTTCGAAAATGGCAGCGAACGCTACCTAAAGACTCTTGGACATGGTTACGTCCCTCTCGTATAATAAACTCCAACCTAGTTAAGGAATATACAGAGCAACACGAAGGTCTGGTCATCAAACGACTAGATGAAAACTACTCCGAAGGTACTTGGTTAAAACTGAAACATACATTAGCTGTGGACTACGTGATCATGGATTTCAATATGTCCACAGCAATAAGTAAGACAGGTATTATGACTCCTCTCTCTCAGCCTGTGCCAATGGCAGCGACTCTAGTGTGTGGTGCTCACATCCGTAAATCCGACCAAAGCGATGTTTCCACTTCACTTGTACCGCTAACTAGAGTTGCGCTTGGCACACATGAGTGGTGTACTGATGTAGCTGCTAACTTCTACACTAAGTACAACGGCAAGGTTGTGACCTTGATTACTAATAAGATATTCAAGAGTGGTTCGTTACGTCATCCTCGTCTAGCTAAGACTGCAAATGGCGATATATTGTTACGAAATGATAAGGATGCAAAGGAGTGCATAGCTTATGTCCAATGAGATGAGAAGCTATCAAAGACGAGCATTACAGGAGCTGCATGACGGTGAGCGGGCTTTATTTCTCCCTTATGGGACCGGAAAGAGTTGGGTTGCCTTGCAGTACGCCTTAGAGGATGCACGGCGACGAGACATAGCAGTACGTGGTGTAATATTCTGCAAGAATCGTAATGTACATACATGGCAAAAGGAGCTGAGTAAACGATGCGCAGAGTGGGGTAATAGTCCGATTACAGTCTTCGCATTGGGAGACCCTAAGACCAGAGAGATGACCTATAAAGAGGCGATATATCGAGCCAACAGTACCCAAGAGCGAGCTCAGCATATGTTTTTGGTGATTCCTTATACTATTCTGCAGCGTCCTATGTCTGCGATGTATGGGATGATTATGTCCTCTCTGTATTATTTTCGTCCTACGATACTTATTGGAGACGAGAGCACTACTGTAAAGAATCCTTCAACTAATGTAACTAAGAGTATGCTACTTTTAAGCACTGAGTTCAAGCACATACCTAAAGTAATCCTCACAGGTAATCCGAAACCTGAGCACGAAAAGGAGATATGGAGCCAGATAGCTTTTACGAAAGATCTTACTGCCAAAGAACGACGAGAGACTCAGAACTCTTTCTATGGCTTCCTAAGATACTGGTTCATTAAATCTGATTATGGTTACGTATTAAACCTCGAGAAGCACGAGGCTTATTATGATACTTTAGGACGTACTGGTGTATGGCTTACAGAAGCAGAGAAGCTAGAGTTAAAAGCTCAACAGGCTTTACCTACTTCCCTCTACACTATGGAGTTCTACAAGGTAAGCAAGCAACAACGAGTACTACTGGAGAAACTACAGGAAGATTGGGCCTTGCCTACAGAACAAGGAGAAATGGAGTTTAATTATGCGATCTCAGTAGCCCAAAAAGCACAGCAAATCTGTTCTGGCTTCTACTATACAGATACTGGAGAAGCCGAACAGATTATGCTCGATAAGCATAATCCCAAACTACAACTGTTAATAGAAACAGTAAAGGAATTACTACTGGAGCAATCGGGTCGAAAGCTTATTGTATGGAGAAAATATAAGTACGAAATAGAATTGCTGCGTCGTAACCTTGAATCTTATGGGTGTGTTATAGGACCAGATGCAGAAGCTTTAGAGGCTTTCGAATCGGATCCTAATGTACGATGTATCGTTATGCCCATCGATTGCTCTGAAGGTTTTAACGACTTGGCGGTGGCTAATACTAATATCTTCTTCTCTAATGACTTCTCGCAGAATAAACGAAACCAAGCCGAAGCTCGTATTATACGTTTAAATCAATTGGCTTGCTATGTCACACATATCGACATAGTGGGAGATAGTATGCGAGATTTAGAAGTAGCTACCGCCTTGCAGGCTAAGGCTTTAACTAGTGAACGATTACAGACAATTATTAATAAGTACTCTACTACAGAGTTTTAACTAAGGAGAACGTGATGGGTAGATTAAACCAAGAAGAAGGCAAAGCTCAGCCTCGAAAGTTACCAGGAATAAGTAAGTGTATTTATTTCTCAGATCCAGAAGCTCTAGCCACTCTGGAAGGGATACTAGCTAAGTATCCTAGAGCTTCTTTCTCAGCTATTATGGCTCAGGTGACGAAGCCTCTGATCTTGGCTCTGAAGGATTTACCTCCTACAGAGCGACAAGTAGAGTTCAAGCTGCGTATTTGGATTTAGGACGATACTATACTGTACCAATTTACTGAAGGGAAAAGTTATGCCACTTATAGATGATATACCATACGATCTTAATACTATATTTGATCATCCTATGCAGGAACAAACACAATCGAGTGTTGGCTGTGGTCAAAACTGTATACAGCAATATGTGTTTCGTTACCTGTATTGGTTGGTACCTCGTGCTATCTATAAGCCTTTTGTGGTAGGCACAGGTGTGCATAAAGGTATGGAGATACTACTGGATCCAAGTTTACCTAAGAATCTTACAGCACGATTGCCACAAGCTTTGGCAGGTATCGATGCTTCCTTTGCAAAGAAGTATGAAGAACCTGAAGCGACTATGGGCTCCATGCCAGCACAATTGGAGCATGGACGAGCTCAAGCTCATGCCTGTGTTACTGCCTGGGCCTTGAACTTCTATAACGACCTTCCATTCAAGGTCATTGCTACTGAAGTGAATTGTCGTTGTGAGGCTACACCTCATTACTATAAAAATAAAGACGGTCCTTCCTCAGATGAGTTTCGAAAACGAATGGCTGGAAAGTTAGATGGTCAGGTAGAGGAGCTAAATACATTGGATGCTTATCTCCTCGAACACAAAGCCCTTTCCTCTATTCGTACTATTGATTGGGGCAATGCGTTGGAGATGAACCATCAGGCTTTGTGGTATTTAATCCTTTCTCATGGCTTAACCCCAGCGAAAGGCTTTTACTATAATGTTATGGCTAAGCCTGCTCATAAGGTGGGAAAGAATTGGGACGACTTACGAAACCGTATGATTGAGGCTATGTGTGGCGATACGGAAAAGTATTTCGCTATGTTCCCAGTCACTATCGAAGAAGACAAGCTGATACGGATGGAAAACAATTGGAAACGGACACTGCATAGGCTGGATACCTTGACGCCAGATACTGTTGAGATGAATTTAGGCGCTTGTGGAGCCTACTCAGGATGTCCATATAAACCTTTATGTCGCAATCTGGTAGATGCAGGATGTCCTCACTCAGTGTTTGATACACCAGAGATCGAAATGTTCAAGTTCGTCGAGCCACATATCGAGCTCACGGAGTAAAGGAGCATAGTTGTGACAAATAAACTACATAGACATGAACACAAGCGCACAGCGTCTACCGATAGTGCTAGACTCTTCGCTCTTGAAACAGCCATGGCACGTTTAACTGCTGCTAATGCAGCCTTAGGATTAACAGTTAAAGAATGTGCTAAACAAATGCAGACATTTGGCGCGTTTTTAGCGCACATTAAAAAAGCCGAAGACCAGATATAACAACTAGAATAGGAGTAACAAATGTCCGATAATATCGATGCACCGACTGGTGAAACTACGGATGATGGTGTACAGGCTGCTGTTAACGCAGCTCAAACCATTAGCTTTTTACCGGTTAAGAAAAAGAAACCAGTAGCGGATTTAACTAGAGCTAAGATCCTTATCTATGGTCCACCTAAGATAGGTAAGTCAACCCTAGCCTCTCATTTTCCAGGAGCTTGGTTCTTGGCAACTGAGGAAGGATTGGATTGGTTGGAAGTATATGAGCCTACTCAAATAACAGACTGGGAACAGTTCCTCACTGTGTGTGCTTGGATTGAAGAGACTCGACCAACAACCTTTGGTGACGGCTCACCTATCGGTACCATTGTTATCGATACTGTAGACTTACTATTCAAGATGGCATGTGATTATATATGCATGCAGCTTGGTGTTGCTTCTTTAGCAGATCTAGACTGGGGTAAAGGATGGCAGGCAGTATCGGATGAGTTTGCACGAGTTATCTGTAAGATCACTAGATGGCCTTACGGAACTATCTTTATCTCTCACTCCAAAGAGCAGGAGATAAAGTCTGGTAAGACTAAAGTAGATTGGATTAAACCTGCTACTATGACTACTGGTTATAGGATCCTTAGCGCTCTAGTTGATATCATAGCTTATTGCTGTGTAGAAGAAACCTCTGTTGTGGATGACGCTGGGGAATTAACTGGCGAGATCAGGGAAACACGTATCATACGATGCGCTCCTGGTAACAATATTATCGCAGGAGATAGGACAAGTTTGCTACCTGACACGATACCTCTTTCCTATAAGAAATTGGTAGAGTATTTCCCAGACACTCCAAAGCAGAGTGTAACAAACCAAGTGAAGAAATCAAAGAAATCAAAGTAATGAAAAGCATCGTGTGATGCTTATAGGAAAGTACAGTCATACATACATTAAGGAGTATTGACATGCCAGAAGAAACTTTTAATCCGGATTTGTTCGACAGTGCGAATGAGCAAAAAGAAACAACAGATATCTTTAACAAGGCAGTGGATGCACCTCCCGGTCCAATAGGTACTTTACAGGTGCTTATCAAGAGTGGTGTACTGGAACGATCTATTAGCAGTAATCGTCGCCAGGTACACTGGGAGCTGGAAGTCCTAATGGGTCCTGAAAAAGGTGAGATCATTAACAAGTACGATGGTATTGACACAGAAGTCGGTGCTCGTATCTTCGGACAGAATTTGAAGCGCTTGGGTGTTGCTACTGGTAGCATCACTCTGGACAAACTGCCAGCTATTTTGCTCTCGCTCAAGGACAAAAAGGCCGTAGTAACTGCTAAGGTGAAGGGCGAGTACTATAATGTTAACTTTACCAAGCTTTTACCTGGTAAAGCCGTTCAGGCTGGCGGTGCAGGTAAAGGTGTCAAGAAGACTTTCTAACTGAAATTGAGTCTTTCGTTACGTCGTGGCGTGGGTCACTCGATTGTGGCTCACGTCATTCGGTTCTGATGCTGTCTGGAGGCAGCGCCCTACGTGGAGTAGGGTATGGATGCAGAAATAAAGATCTTTGTTTCAAGTAGCACAACGGAAATTATGACCTGAGAAATCAATACTCCTAGTAAGCTAGCAGGATAGAGTTTATTCGACGCTTATGTACTCAACTTAGGTTAACGAATAAACGCCTGTAAAGAGACTAATCTCCATGCGTAGGTTCGATTCCTACCAGGACCATTGGTTATTATCGTGGTTAAGTAAGGAATAATAGAATAATAATAATCTATACTGTATAGCTATAACTAAACTTTAACAGTTGTGCTTACGTAAGGAGAACAAGACTATCAGTTAAAAATATCAATTATATCTTATGTTCGTTAAGTCATTACTTAGTTGCAGTATAGGTTATTATTTTATAAAGGAAGTTGCCATGAATCCATTTGAATTAGCTATCTTAGTGCTTATAGCGATGCTCGAGAGTGAGGGAGATCCTAATGCTATTAATGGAGAGGCGGTAGGTAGATATCAGCTTACACCTATCTGTATTAAGGATCTGCATGATAATTACCCTAATGCAGGCTTTACCTTAGAATGTCGAACCGATCCTACTATGTCAGCCAAGGCCACTCTGTACTATGGTAATTTATATATCAAAAGAGCTCGGTTACATGCTCCTAAGTTTGGATACCAAACTGACTTTGAGCGAGAGTTGTACTTACGCCTCACTATACACAGACAAGGTCCTCAGGGTTATGAAAAAGCAACAGGACGAGCCTATGCTAGGAAAGGCATGCGCTACTATAGGTTGCTGCAGCAGAGAGAGAAACAGGCTCTACACTTAGAAGAGTATGGTCGAAAAACTGAACGCAATAACGATGTAGACTATAAAGCGTTCCTACAGCTGTACGATACTTTATATAAAGAACTGATAATAGATAAGGACAGCGATAGACCTCATACTGTAGAGCAAGCAGACGAGAGGGTAATTCTATTAGAGTCACATATCCAAAAGCTACATGTAGATATTACAAGGCTTCGTTCAGAGAAAATGGAGCATCTCCAAGCACGATTTTTAGAAGGATTTCGAGCTGGTATTAGAGAGTATGCTTGGTGGAAAGATGGTGTACAGTATGTTGGGACATGTGGTAAGACTCTCAAAGAGGCTCTAAAATGAAAATAAGTAAAAATGATATGTGGACAATAATAATATTCCTTTTTGTTGGAGCGATAACACTCGGAAGCACATTGATTTTTGCTGCTACTAATAACACTCCAAAAGTTGCCCGGTTGATAAGGTTAGCCCCTATAGCATGGCAGCCGTACAATAAAATGTTTTTTGCTGGTGCGGAGATATTTGCCAAAGGAGAACCCATCCCAATACTCGAGATGGAACTTGTTGAATTTAAGTTGCCGCCAATGGGTTTGGATGAGCCTTTTGCGATGCATTTTAAAAGTGTGAAAGACCCTAATATTGTTATTGGTGTAGTCTTTAAGTTTGGGGAAAAGGATCACGTACAGTTAAACCATTTTTTTGGAAAGTAAACTATGACTGGAGCTGAGTTTTTAAAGAATGCGTGGAGAGCTACTATAGGGTTACCTCCTATAAAAGCTACTATCCCATTATCCTTTAAAGCTCTCCAAAAGACTGAGTGGTCTTCTGAGTTTGAACAACTGATGCGTAATCGGCTTATCGCAGGAGCGTTTAGATATGGTGTGGTTGGTGATCCTACTAAAGGACAGTTTAATAGAATAGAGGACTCAATAAGAAGGTTAAAAGCCTACCAAAGAGATGGCAATACAGAGCACTTAGTAGACGCAGCTAATCTATCAATGATGGAATTTCTCGAAGGAATCCATCCAAAAAAACACTTTAAAGCATTGGATATCGATGCGCAACATTGTGAAAGGGTATAATATGGATAATATAACGATTACACTAGTGGATCCTTATGTACAGCTACTAACTCCTAGGGAGTGGATACTAGAGTATCCTCGATTGATAGAGCTGTTTGGTAGAGTTTGCTATAAAAGTGAAGAGAGGATAGCTCCTGGTTCTGCAAAGCGCTTCATTAAAATGCTTATGGCATCAGGGCATCATTCTGTATTAGAGCACCTCTCTATAACGGTTAAGATGATTGGAGATCGCGCTATGAGTCATCAACTAGTACGGCACAGACTCGCTGCTTATTCTCAAGAGAGTCAAAGGTATTGTAATTACGGTAAGAAAGGATTTCATGTTATTTGTCCTGAAGGAATTGATAAAGATCGATTCACACAAAAGATTGAAATTGCCTGTAAAGAGTACTTGCACCTCTTGGCATTAGGCCATAAGCCAGAGGATGCTAGGATCTTATTACCAAACGCCATGAAGACTGAGGTAGTTACCACTTATAATCTTCGACAATGGCGACATGTCTTCAAGCATAGAGCTTTAAACCCTAAAGCTCAAAAACAGATACGGTATCTAACTAGTTGTTGCTTAAAACAATTTGCAAAACTACTTCCAGAGGTATTTGAGGATTTATCCCTTCAACTACTACCGGATAGTACCCAATGGCAGTAACGGAGTAAACTGATACATAATCTAACATTGCGAAAGGACGTGACTACTATGATAGATGAACTAAAATTACTACTTGAAGCTGTCAGCGGTATTTCGGGAGATGTACAGCAAGTTGTTGTATTATATTTTGCACTATCTCTAACTAAGTTTATACTTGGTTGCAGCTTAGCTGCTTATGCTATAAAAAATATAATTATAATAGTTCGTGAAGCAGTAATAGCCGATCACAGTGAATAGAAGGATCTATCTCTATGATAAAGAGTGTGCGTTTACAAAAACTACTAGCTAAGATTGATATAGGGCGAGCTTTCGATGTAGAGTTTAAGCACTCGGATAACGTTAATACTTTTTGTCCTTTTCACGAAAATGAAGAGGTTTCAGAGTCTTGCTCTTGCTCTGTACATAGAGAGGGTTTATTTAACTGTAAAGGCTGTGGAGCTAAAGGAGACGTAGTTGACTTCTACGCTCAGAAGCATCACGTAACTCGAGCTATGGCTTTGGAGACCTTTAAAGAGTGGGCCAAGCCTCCTAAGGTAGAGAAGCCCCCTAAGCCTCCTAAGCTTCCTAAGCCTCCTAAGATAAAAAAACCAAAAAAACTTAAGCTTCCTAAAGGAGTCTTACCATTAGAGTTGGTAGAACGAACTCGAAGCTTGCTCAATGGTCATAAAACCTTTTCCGACTATATAAGACAGCAACGAGGACTCACCGAACATACGATAGAGCGCTTTCAGTTAGGTTGCGATGAAAAACGAATCACGATTCCTATATTCGATACAGAGCATCAATTAGTTAACTTTCGACGGTATCTCCCTAATGCAAAGCCTAAGATGGTATCCTATGGCACAGGACATGGCTCTCCTAGATTGTTTCCTTTACCACAATTCGTAGAAGCTCCAATGGATACGCCTATCATCTTATGTGAGGGTGAATGGGACTGCTTACTCCTTTGGCAACTAGGATATGTAGCCCTAACCGTCACCGGAGGGGTGTCCTCGTGGCACTCCTCATTTTCTGCAGTTTTTGCAGACAGATTAGTTTATATCATCTACGATGTGCATGATAAGCATAATGGTATTGGTCAACGAATCGCTATGGAACGAGCTCGATTGTTACAACAGATTGGAGCTATGGTTAAAGTTGTGCAGTTGGATCTCCCTCCTACGTATATAGGAGGAGATATAACAAACTATATCGTAGATGAAAAACATACTAAAGAAGATCTACAAGCCTTAATGGATAACACTCCTATCTTCGACACTCCCGTAGGTATTGAACCTATGGGAACAGATTTAGCTACCGCCTCCGAAGATTTCCTAACCTTGCAAGAGGCTTCTAAGAGTGCCTATTACCACAAGAAGATTAAGATACGAGGTCTGGTAGCTGGTAAAGGTATAGCTCCCTTTCTGCCACCACATCACGTATCCGTAGAAGTAATCGATGAAGCTGGAGCTGTACAGACTATAGACTATGTGTTCGATGAATGGAACAGTATGGTACTATCTCTAATACATACCAGTACAGCTCAGTTGCATTTATTTATCAAATCCCTCTTGGGTATCGCCAAGAATGCGGTGGCTAAAGTTACAATGGTGGATGTCTTTAATATCGAAGAGGTGTACCTGATTCCTGCTATAGACTTAACCCACGATCAAGGTGCTTATGTGCTATGTCGTTGTTTCTACATTGGCCATGGCTTAAAGACCAATAACGTCTACGAATTTGAAGGCTACACCTTACCCGATCCTACCAATCAAGTGGCCACTTATATCTTTACCAAAGCTAAACCTTCGGAAACAGATATCGATGCTTTCACCTTACAGGAAGCTGATATACAAGCTCTGAGGGATACTTTTCAGACGGATGACATTCCAGCTAAGTTTATAGATATCAATACACAATTAGCAGAGCATGTAACAAAAATCTATGAACGACCTGATCTACATACTCTAGTAGACTTAGTATATCACTCACCGCTAGGGTTCGATTTCGATGGAAGTCGTCTTCGTAAAGGTTGGTTAGAAGCTTTAGTAATTGGTGATACCAGAACGGGTAAGGGATTTGTCACTGAGGGTTTGTGTCAGCACTATGGAGTAGGAGAAGTAGTATCGGGAGAGAACGTAACATTAGCTGGTCTTGTAGGAGGAGTACAGCAATTAGGAAATAGATGGACACTAGTATGGGGTAAGCTTCCTTTAGCTGATCGTCGTTTAATAATACTAGATGAGGCAGGCTCATTATCCTACCAGGATATCAGTCGTTTATCTCGTATCCGATCTGAGGGTGTAGCTGAGATCACTAAGATCATATCCGAAAAGACTACCTCTCGAACTCGCATGATATGGCTAGCTAATCCTAGACCTAAAGGACCTGAAGCTCGTTCGTTAGTAGCAGATTATAACTATGGTATAGAAACTGTTCCCGAATTGATTGGAGCCTCAGAGGACATTGCTCGATTTGATTTAGTACTGATAGTAGCCCATAACGAAGTAGCAACGTCCATTATTAATAAAGTACATCCTATGGTCACAGAGCTGATCTACACTTCTAGTCTTTGTCACAAACTACTGATGTGGGTATGGTCGCGTAAACCGGAGCATATAGTATTCGAAGAAGGCACTGAGATATTTATTATGAAGAAGGCTAGTGACCTAGCCAATCAGTTTACCCCTAAGATTCCTTTAATACAAGGAGAAGATGTTCGCTTTAAGCTAGCCCGATTAGCTGCTTCTATAGCTGGTCGTGTATTTAGTACTACTGATAACGTGCACTTATTAGTGAATAAAACTCATGTGCAATACGCTTACGACTTTATCCAAACTGTATATGGCAAAGCAGTCAGTGGATATGCACAATTGAGCAAAGTAGAAACTGAAAGAGCTACCTTACGTAATCCAGAAGCAGTTCTAGCAACTCTTCAGTGTGCTG
>Ga0075125_10000797_pt1 | contig 14529 bp, 14 predicted proteins | sample AntAceMetag02UKN_FD_69810 | JGI IMG/M metagenome (GOLD analysis project Ga0075125, IMG submission 69810) | Saline lake microbial communities from Ace Lake, Antarctica - Antarctic Ace Lake Metagenome 02UKN | ecosystem: Environmental > Aquatic > Non-marine Saline and Alkaline > Saline | place... | reverse complement strand
GAAGTAGTAAAATCTAATATATTTAAAACTTCATCTTGCCAAGAAACTCCACCAGTAAAACCTGCGTCATAGTATGCTTTATTAACTGCATCTAAATCATCAATAGGATCAGCTACATTCTTAATTCTGTAATTACTTGCATCAATTAAATTTAATGTACTTGTGCCAACAACTTCTAACTTCTCATCAGGACTATTAGTACCAATACCAACACGATTATTCGTATAGTCATAATATAAGTCATTATTATTTTGAGTTAGTCCTTTAGAAGCACCTATAAAAGGTATTGAACCAGCAGTTAAATAGTCTACAACTAAGTCACTATAAACAGTTAGATTATCAGAATTTGTAGTAGTTGAATTAATAACTGGAAGAGTTGCATTACCCCCAATAGTCCAAGTGTCTTTTAATGGTTTTAAAACATTGTTTTGTAGTTTCCAAAAATCAACTGGACCAAAAGCAGAAGCAACATTAATACTAAGACATATTAAAAATACTAAACAAATTAAGAAAAATACCTTTTTCATTATGTATATATAATTAATTCAACAGTCATATCGTTTGCATCTCCTGTAAAAAATAACGACTGTTCTACAAAATTAGATCCATGCCCACCAATATCTTGTCCTTGAGTATCATATAAAGTGAAATAACTATTAGATGAAACAGCTGAAGTAGTTGCACAACTAACCATATTTCCATTAACTCCTCTAATTTGCATACTTACTCTTTTAGTTCCGTCAGGTAAAAGAGATGAGTAATCAATTCCAGTTGATGCCATTCCTATTGTAGATATCTGAAACGAACTTGGCTTTGAATCATAAAACCAAGAACCACCTGAAGTTTTCCACATGTTACCCCTCACCATAGTGGGATTATCCACAGTACGGTCGGTATTTCTAAAATTTAGTTCCTCTGGTGTAACGTGAGACTCAGGTGTACGCCACTGTTTACTTACACTTACTTCACCATTAGATGGACTCTCTGGCATAGTATTAACTCAATGATTTCTTTAATTTATTTAAACGGATTTTATTTTGTAATTGTTTATTCTTACCAACAACTAAGTTATATATTCTATTCATTTTTGCTAAACCAAGCTCATGTTCTTCACTTCCAATCAATGACTCGAGCTCTTCTACGAGAGATTTGTATGTATCAAAATCATCTTTAAGTTCTCTGTCTTCAATAACCTGTTTAATATATGTGTCAACAAAGCTACCAATCTCCTTAGTTTTAAGAGAATCATCTTTTACATCAAAGAAATTTAAAGAATAAGGTTTATCGAATCTACCCTCATATAGGCTAAAAGGTATGTTTCTTTGAACACCTAATGCCACTTCATTACCCTGTGCTTTTGGGTTATGTATCTCTGGAGTAGGTTGTATAGGTCCAGTAGGAGGACTAGTAAAGGAGTCTGGCATATAATATAAAAAGCCAAACCGATAAATCGGCAAGGCTTCGTTTTACTAACTTTTTATTAATCGTAGGTTAAATTTAAAGTTCCTACCTATATTAATTATACACTATTTAGAGGAATAAATCAAATTACTTACCTTCTGGCTTCTTTTTGATTATGTCCCTGAAGGCTTTTAGCCAAATTTTATAATTCTTATTGACATCAAAATCCTTTTTTACTCTAGTATATATTTTCTTAGAGTATTCTGTCCTGAATTTTTCATCTAAAACCATCTTTTCCATCGCATCAAACCAGTCTTCTTTCTCTTTTGCAAACATAACTTCATCATCTTTGAATGTTCTGTAAGGTAAAATAGGTGAACAAATTGTAGGAATGTGTAATGATCCGTATTCTAATAGTCGTAAGTTACTCTTAGCTCTATTGAAATCATTATCAGTTAATGGAGCTAAAGCTATATCAGCATTGTGTTCTCTTAAAGTTTTGGCGTAATCTCTTAATTTAGAAAAACCAACTACTTTAATTCTATCTTGTTTTATTAGTTCTGCATCTTGAAATAAATCTCCAAACAAACCTGTATAATAGAATGTTACGTTAGGATATTTGTGCATAATATCTAATACAGGTTTTTCTATATGCTTTAAATTTTCCCAATGACTAGCAGAGCCGGACCATATAATTCTTATCTCTCCTTCTTTTTTCTTGAATAACTTAGACTTAGAATAATCTGCTTTATAAACCTTATCTCTTTCTTCCATATCAACTGAATTTGGGCATACATAAATATTCTTCTTATCTTTATACTTACCATAAAACTCTCTTAAATTCTCTGTTGAAACTGTGAGAGCATTGTAAGTTGTAATACCTTTTAAGTTCCATGCCATATGAGGAGAGTTTGGGTGGAATGATCTGTAACCAGGGTTAAAAGGCCGAGTGGCCTGAACGTTATCATCTATGTCTAAGACACATGGCATATATACTTTGTTTTGTAGTTTATGCCAATGACACCCACCAGCTTGAGCAATGTATTGAGGTACATCATTTCTAGCCCAATAGATAACATTAGCCCATTCTACATTTTTTCTCAAGTCATCATCTGATGGCTTCGTATCATTTGAATCAACCTTTTCTCCAAATGTAAATGTATCACATCTCATCTCAATATCTCCATTGTCAGCTGCTTTTTTAAGAGGGGAATACATTCTGTAAAATCCCACCCCGCAATCAGCTGATGCAGGAATTCTAATGTAAACTTTTAACTTCTTCATAGTGTTTTTAATATACTTTTTATATATTTATTAGCTGTACCCTTTCCATATAACATTGTATTATGAGCTCCAAATGAAGGATGAAAATTCTTTATTGCATCTGCAAGCCTATCATAATCATTACCAACTAATACATTCCATTTCTCTTCTACAGTTTCAGGCCAAGCAGTCTCATCCATTAATGTTATACAAGGTCTTCTAAGAAAATAAGATTCAACTTGCATTCCACCAGAGTCAGTTATTATTCCTTTAGCCCAAGCCATTCTACTAATCATACTCTTGTAATTCAATGGCTTTAATACTTTTAAACCTTTCAAACTAATATCATTCTTCTTTATAATCTTCTCAGTATGAGGATGAATATAAAACTCTATCTTCTCTCTACTGTCTACTAAGGCTTTAATTATATTCTTTAGACCACTGATATCACATAAGTTCTCTCTCCTGTGCATAGTAAATATGTAATACTTATTTACATCTTTAGGTTTCTTTGTAGGAAATGTCTTACACATTGAATCTAGTTGAGTAGCTCCAACATTATATACATCGATTAATTTAACTATTCTATTCTCTTGCAAATTATTATGAGCAGTTATTGATGGGCAGAAATGAACACTACTAAGATCATCAACTATCTTTCTGTTACGTTCCTCAATGCTATTATTGTTAAAACTTCTACATCCTGCTTCAATGTGAACTACTTTAATATTGCATTGGTTAGCTGCAATAGCACCAGCTAAAGTAGACCTAGTATCACCATAAACAATTACATAGTCTGGATTCTCTCTTCTTAGAATAAGAATAATTTTATCAATCATTTGTCCCAACTTAATTGCTTTTACATTGTAATCAATCTTTGGCAACTTAGTCGGTATTAAACACTTATCATAGTGTTGATTAAGATAGATTAATTTAGATGGGACTAACTTCTCATACTTAACTAATTGAGGTCGTGTTCCAATTATTGTTATTATTTTTTTCATAATTTACAAATCATTAGTGTTCTAGCTCCAAGGTCAATCTTCTTAATAATCTCAAAGTGTTTATAGTAATCATGAACAAAGGAACTCTTAGGTCCCCATACAATACTACCTTTCATTACTTCTTTAATAGCTTCTGGATGTAGTTGTCTGTTACTCTTACCTCTATAATCTGGCTCAACTGTGGGCTCAATCAACATTAAGTACTTAGCAACTTTCTTTAAAGGTTTGATTGCTTCTTCAAATTCTTCTGGTTTAATATGTAATAAACAAGTATAAGAAAATATTACATCAAACTTCTTACCTAGTTGTTCAACATCTTCAACTCTTAAAGTTCTAAAGTCTAAACCTTTATGTTTTTTTTGAGCTCGTTTAATTAACTTATTAGAGATATCTATTCCACAATAGTCCTGCTCTTTAAATTCTGACGACCATAACCCATTACCACAACCAATATCTAATACTGATTTAGCCTTTAGTTGATTTAATTCATTCATTACAATATATTTTTCCTTACCATCTATTTCATTACCTTCTAATCTATCCCATAGATCTGCTCTGTTATCCCAATATTTCTTAGGGTCATAATCCATTAACTCATAAATTCTTTCATTATATCTTTTAGGGTCACATAGCTTTTTATAGTATACTGATCCTTCTTTATTTTCTTTACCTTTCATAGCTTTCCTAATAGCTGCTATAACTTTATTCTTCTCGGGTTTAGTTTGAATACCGTGTTTAACTTCAACACTTGTAACAACCTGTCTACCTGCTGTAGCAAATTCAATAACAGTTAAAGGCAATCCATCGTGACGAGTAAGTCTTAATAGACAAGAACAATCTTTAATCATATTATCTTTCTCCTCATTATCAACTCTTCCCATATGTTCAATATTATCCTGTTTACCACGTGCAGTTGGATCTCCAAATATCTTCCACTCAACATCTTTCATTTCTTTAGCAACTTCCATAACTAAGTCTGGATAATAGAACTCTTTATTATCATATGGTAGATACACCCCTACAGTATACTTCTCTGGTAGTGGCATAGGCTCATACATCTTCTCGGGAGGGAATGGAACTATTCTTGTTGGTATACCTAATTCTTCCATCTCTCTTTTAGTGTGTTCAAATTCAACTAAATTAATATCTACATTATGGAGTATCCAATCTCTAACTTGTTTAAATTGTTCTGGATTTCCTCTCTTCTCTTCTTGTAGTGAATATATATCTGAACCAATCCAATGGACTACTCTCATTGCTCCTGTGTTTGCAAACGATGCCATTACATCTCCAAAAAAACCAACTACATAAATCATCTTATAGTTATGTGGTTTAAAACTTGGTTGCCACATAAAGTCTGCATTTAAAATCTTTGCAATGTTTCTTGCATGAAATGAAGCTCCTTGTCCTGTTACACAAATGTCTCTATCTTCGATTCCATATTTCCTTTTAATCTGTCTTGTTCTTGCAATCCAATTATTATGTGAGTCATCTGATAAACCACCTGCGTGAGGATATGTGGTTTCAAAAAATACTTCTCTTCTATAAATACCTTTTGCATTATGGTTCTTAACAGCATTCAACCAGAAGTCCCAGTCTTGTAATGATTTAATTGCTGGATCCCAACCACCCATTTTGTCATATAGTTCTTTCTTTAATGGGTAACTACCATCAATATAATTAGCTATGTCTAACATATAAGGATCAAAATCATCTCCCATATAATTAGTTACTTCATCGTATTTACCATCATCAGTAACAAATTTATAACCACCATATAGAAAATCATACTCAGGATTCTCTTCTAAAGCTTCTACCCACATACGAGCAACTCCTGCATACAGCTTTGCATCAGCTGGTAGAAAAGAAATATATTTACCAGTCGCTTCTTTAGCTCCAGTATTACGAGCAACGCATGCTCCTTTATTTTTTTCTAAATAAATAACTTTCAATCTATCTTTATATTTTTCTTCTAATTTTTTTAATACTTTCTTTGAATCATCAGTTGAACCATCGTCAACTATTATCTGTTCAATCTCTGGATAATCTTGATCCATAATAGAATCAACCATCCTTTCAATAGTTTTAGAATCATTATAGTTTGGAGTAACGAAACTAATCTTTGGTCTTTCCATAATTTTTTTCTTTTAGTTTATTATTATAATCACGCATACTATGAGCAGGATTACCTATTACTGTATCTGCCCGGTCTACATCTTTATTTATAACAGCACCTGCACCAACTGTTGAATTGTATCCTACCTCTATTCCACATAGTACTGTTGCATTGGCTCCAATAGTTGCACCCTTTCTTACTATTGTTTTTTGATAAGCTGATACTGGTGTAACTCTGTAACTTCTAGGCTTCCTCACATTTATAAAGGTAGCGTTAGTTCCAATAAACACATCATCTTCGATAACAACTCCCTTATAAATAGAAACCCCATTGCCAATTTTAACATTGTCTCCAATCTCTACTCCTTCATCTATATAACAATTCTGACCAATACTACATCTATCTCCTATCTTTACGTTCTTACATATATGAACCCAATGCCATATCTTTGTTCTATCTCCTATTTCAACTCCAAGTTCAATAATAGAAGAAGGATGGACTTGAAATGTTTTACTAACTATTTCCATATATTTTTTCTATTATCATTATGTCTTTATAAACTTCTTCTAAGTTAATAGGATTGTCACTCAATACATTTTCATAAACCTTCTTGTGCATATTTTCAAATCCTTTACTAAGATCAATTACATAATCATTTACTTTTAGTAATCTTCTTTGATTATCCATTGGTGCAGTTAAGTCTAAAATAAATTTCACAGTTCCTCCTTGAAACCTCAGCATACATTCAATTATTTTTTCTTCTTCTCTTATTATTTTAGAATCATTTAATCTTCCAAAGAACCACTGAAGAATATCTATATAATGAATACCAATGTTGTATAATAATTTACCAGCCTTATCTTTATCTCCTTTCCATCCTTCAAAATACCAATCATCTCTTCTAACGCATATCTCCATATCAATAGTTTCAACATCTATTAGTTTTATCTTTTCTCTTTCCCTCTTTAATTTATCCGAATATCTTAATTGCATTACTGGAAATATTTTATCCCTATATTTTTCTAGGGCATCTAACTCAGCCATACTTAAACATAAAGGTTTCTCACAAATAATTCCTTTATTAACTTTATTATATGCCTTCTCAATCATCTCCTTATGTAAATAATTTGGAGTAGCAATCACTACATAATCAACACACTCAAAACTTTCTAACATCTTGTTATAGTCTTTAAAAAATGGAGCATCTCCTGCTTTATATTTCTTTTCTTCATCAACGTCACAAGCTCCAATTATTTCTCCGTCTAAATCTTCTATTGCTTGGATGTGTCTTGGACTGATGAATCCAAGTCCAACGATGGCAAAAGTAGGTTTGTTTGTTTTACTTTCTTGCATATGTATTTAATTTCTTCATTAGTTAGTTCTGGAAATAATGGAAGAGAAACTAATCGTTCTCCAAAATATTCTGTCCCAGACATATCTTTACTGGTACTTATTCTATCATTACCCTTAAAGGCTTTCATCTTATGTAGTGGAAGAAAATGTACACTACACTGAATACCTTTCTCTTTCATGGCATCCATAAACTTTACTCTTTCTTTTACAAGTATCGGATATAGATGTAATCCAGTATTCTCATATCCTAACTCTTCGTTATATAAATCTATACATCTCTTTCTTTCATTGTCGATATCTCTCATCTTAGAAAAGTTAGCACTAACGATCGCTGCTAATACATCTGATGGATTACATTTCCAACCTACAAATTCTATGTCGTACAACCAACTTCCACCTTCTTTATATCTGTCCCAGCCACCCTTACTAATGCCGTGGTGTCTAGCTTGTTTTAACCAAGCTGCTGCTTCATCATCGTTGGTACAAATTGCACCACCTTCTCCCATACATAAATTCTTAGTAGCATAAAAACTAAAACATACTAGGTTAGGATTATCTCTACATTGACCAGCTTCAATCATATGAGCTGAATCTTCTATTACTTCTACACCTAATGGATAGTTAGTATTAGCTTTCTTCCCGGTTAAATGAACTGGTATAGCTACGTGAACTATCTCTTGTGGAAGATGACTTAACAACATATCTTTACCAACGTTTCCAAATACAATATTCATTCCAGCATTATAAGGTGCGGTAGCTGTGGCTGCAAAAGTTAACGAAGGTACATAAGCTTTAAAAAATTCTGACTCTTCTTTGTTTCTCTTATGCCACTGAACAGATAAGAATAAAGCATTGGTACAACTATTAACTAATACACAGTGTTTAGCTCCTACATATTCAGCAAACTCTTTTTCAAAATCAGCTGTTATTTTTCCTGTTGTAAGCCAACCTTTTTTAACAACACTAGCAACATAACTAGATTCATAATAATCTATGTATGGTTTACAGAATGGAATCTTTTGCCCATTTAACATATTTTTTTAATTCTTTATTAAAATTATTTTCAATCTTAAAACCAAGACATTCGGCTAAATGAGTATCGGCACACAACCGTCTCACTTCCCCAGGTCTTGGTTCTACGTGAATTATTTTAGATTTACTATTTGTTATTTTAATTATTTGTTCAGCAAGCCATTTGATTTTAACAACTGAACCAGATCCAATATTAACTGGTTTTCCCCATAATTCTTTTTCAATACAAAACTCATAGCCCCTAATGGCATCTGACACTGGTATGTAATCTCTTTCTTGTTCTCCGTCACCAAACACTTTAAGTGATTTTCCGAGGAGAGCTTTTCTAGTAAAGATTCCAATAACTCCGCCATAACTGTCGTCTGCTTGATAAGGTCCAAAAGTGTTAAAATTTCTGAGGATAGCGACTTTAGTTCCATATGTATCATAATAAGATTTACATAATCTGTCTCCAGCAACCTTACTAGCTGCATAGGGAGACTGTGCATCTAGTGGATGTTGTTCAAATATCTTTTTAAATTGAGCCGTTCCATATACTTCTGAGCTACTAGCGAATACCATCTTCTTCTTAAACTTTCTAACAGCCTCTAATACATTCATTGTACCTATAACATTTATATCTAGTGTCTCTTGAGGATTAGTTATACTTCTATCTACGTGTATTTGAGCCGCTAAATGAAACACAACATCGGACCACTTAACTAAGGGTTCGATGTTGGTGTAGTATCTTATATCACAATACTGTACTTCTTTGGCAGACGGATGTTTGCAACTATGAAAAAAATTATCAACCCCTTTTACTTGGTGTCCGTTACTTTTTAATTTTTCGTATAGATGACTGCCAATAAATCCAGCAGCTCCCGTAATTAATATTTTCATTGTGGCCTCTTCTTAGTTATTATTTAGAAGCTTCTTGTACAGCTTTTGCTGCAGCTTCATCGTTTGGAAACCTTTTAGCTTTTCCATCAATTACAGCTACTACATAGCCGTCTTCTTTTTTCTCTTCTTTTTTCTCTTCTTGTCTAATCATAATTTTATATTAATTATTAATTACCAATATTTAGAATTAGTTGTCATAAATTGTCCAGCTGGAGCCACTACTAATTCAGTAGCAGTTTGAGCTGATGATAGTTGAGCTACCTTCTCGAAACCACCATCGTGGTACAAAGAATTTGATATCTCTTGATCTGTCTTTAGCATATTGTTTGTTTATTAGTTAGATAGCCCAGCCCCCATAAAGGGACTGAGTATATAACTAACTTAGTATGAAGATGGATCTTCTTGTCTAAGTCCTGAACTAGCAGATTCTGCACAAGCAGCTGTAGTGTCTCCTGAACCAGTCCATAGAACTAGACCAGCAGAGGTATTAAGAACCTTAGATGTGAAGTTTGATTTCCAACCCATAACAGTTGTCTGATTTAGAGGATCAGATTTACTTGCACCAGCAGTTAAGTAAGTTCTAATACCACCGTCAAGCTCAGTTACACCGTAGAATCCTTCTCCGAAGATAACTGTTCCATAAGCGATAGTAGAGGCTGTACCACCAGCATTAGATCCACGTTTAGCAGGACCTAAATTACTTTCTACAAATCTTACTCCATAGATACTACCGATTTCACCTTTAAACAATCTTTCAACAGCAGGTGTAGTATATTGAGTGAAACTAATGAAAGTACTGTCTCCTAAAATATCATCTGACTGTTCAATACTAGTAATAGCAACGTAGTTATTACCTTCATAAGGCATAACATTTAGAGACTTTAACTTAGCTCTAGCTGTTCTTACATCTGAAACTGCGATTACATTTGTAGCAGATACTGTCATGATACCAGCACTAACTGTTGAAGTCATACCCCAATAATCTGTCAACTCAGTTGAAGTTTTAAAGAGGTGATGACCATTAGCGTTAGACGCTGATACGTGATTTTGAATAGCATTAACAATTACACGTTCAATTGTTTCACCAGATTGTGTGCCTAATTGTTTTGCTGCCATTTCACCAACATCAGTAATTGATGTTAGCCCAACTTTATCAGACCAATCAGTTAAACTACCATATTGACTAATGATAGCTGAAACTGCAAGAGTTGATAGAGCATTACCAGCAGATAATTTTACAGGAGCTCCCTCAGAAAGAGTATAACCTAAGGCTAATCTTCGAGGTCTGTTCCAAATTACGCTAGTACCTTCACCTGTTGGTAAAGGTTTCTTTATTCCAAACTGGAAAAATACCAATGTTGGATCAAGTGTCTCTAACAATACTCTGTCGTAATAGGTCTTGATAGTGTTAGTTAAACTTGTTGTGTTTGTAAGTGACATAACTAACTCCTATTACAATGATAAAGTGTCATATATTTTAACGATCGTTTTACTAACTTTTCCTATTAACCATTGACTTTATTTCATTAAGCGAATACAAAGATTTTCCACTTGAATCCTTAGCATTAATCATATCATCTAGCTCTAGATTATCTTCTTTAGGATTTCTTCTAGAAGTAGGTGTATCGACTACTGCTTCAGGAGGAGTAGGATCAGGGACCTGATTCATCTGACTTAATTTTTCTTCCAAGGCATCAGCTTTAGTTATTGATAAAGCTTCAGTAGGAAGTAAATATGGTTTAGACTTTAGTAAATCAAGTACTTGTTCCCTGTATTGTGAATAATTAGGATCACTAGCTGCCCTTATTGCATCTTCTTTTTTCTCTCTTTCTTTAAACTTCTTTTCAACTAATAACTCAGCTTCTGAAACATTAGCCTTGAGTGGCTTAGGTGCTTCAGGTTGAATTTCTAACTCTTCGTCTGTAGAACCTAATTGATCCTTAAGACTGTTAGCTAATTCTTCTGCGTCTTTCCTTCTTTGTCTTTCTGCCTTAAAGGTGTTGTAGGGAACTGTAGGTGTTTCCTTTTCTTCTTCCGTACTAGGTACGTCAGTTTTTTCTTCTTTGGCATTTATTGTAGGCTTTGCCTCAGGAGTCTCTGTCTCTCCTGGATCTTGTGCCTGTGTAACTGGTGCTGTGTCTAGTTCATTTTGAATATGAACCGGAGCTTCAGTGTCACCAATCTTAGTCACATCTGGTTGTGGCATATACTTTTTGTTATAGAGGTTAGTCCCTCTTTTAATACGTTTTTAATGAGGTTTACGTTCCTCAAATTGGTTTAGTTATTTTTTTCTTCTTTCTCATTTTTTTCTCGTTTAATTTGTAATTCAATTAAAGCTTGAAGACTTCTCAGCCCTCTAATCTCACCAGCTATCCTATTGTCGGGATTATTAACCAGCCGCTCTTTCAATTGGAATACTTGTATTTCCACCCATAGATTGACTTGATGCCAACCCTTCAAGTTGCGGAGCTCCTGAGTTTGGATTAGTTCCTCCCAACTGCCCTCCAGTTGCTCCTCCACCAACTTCTTGAGGCGTAATTCCTTCAGGCATTGGTGCACCTTGAACTTGGGCAAATACTTCTTCAACGTTTTTAATGTCTCCATAAGTGTCAAATATATATTTTAAAATTGGACTTAAGTCTACTCCAGCTATCTGAGCAAACGGTGCAATGGTTGCTAATAACTCTCTGGCTTCAGCACGATTAGCAATCTTATTATTGGCAGTCTGAGATCCAGCTGTAACTTTCAAATCAAAGTTATTCATAATATCTTTCTTACTAATCTTCTTCCATTCAATACCGCCCTCTCCAACAATTCTGATAACAATATCCTTAGGTAAGTATTGTTGATTAAGAGCAATCACTTGTTCTCCTAAGTCCTTCAATGAATCTTCGAAGTTATCAATCTTATATTTAATTCTAGTACCGGCTGCTTCCTGTAATAAAGCTAAGCCTGTGGCTGTCTCACCACCTTTAGTTCCACCACCACCAACTCCTATAAAAGGATCAGTTATACCAGAAGTAGTCTGGGCATCGTTCTTAATTATTTGTTCTTCTTGATACGCACTGGCCGTTACATCTTGTTCTTTAATCTGACGAATACCCGCATCAGTTGTATCGTTAGCGTGGACAATTCCATAAGGAGCTGCCCGTAATTCTTTTTCATTAATACCAGAGTTATTAGCTATAATCCATTTCTTATGAATGATTTGACTAACATTATCCATTCTCTGATTACGAACATCATTTAATTCATATTGTAAACTCTTTAAAGGTTCAATCTCACCTATGGCCCAAAACTCATTAGGTACATCTGTATCTTTAATCATTGAGTAAGGAGCCCTAGCATGACTAAAGGGATTACGACTTACTTGTAAAACAAACTCACCATTAGCAACTAAAGCTACGGCTGGTTTATTTCCCTGACCATCATCCATGTCATAACTAGGCATCCAATGCTGCCACAGTTTAACCATCTTTTTGTCAGACTGTTTTGGTTTACTTAAACTCTTAACACTATCTCTTCTAATTTGATATTCGTTTTGTTGTGTTTGAATATAGACTAACTTTCTTTCTTCTGGATCAAACTTTTCATTGTCTCTAATATCATCTATGTTCATCTCTGTACTTTCGATTATCCACCCATCATGAATATTCTCGGAAGTTGGATCAATCCACATATCAAAGATGTCTTTAATAACTATCTTTGGTTTCTTTAAAGTAAAATCCCAAGTGGTCTTAACAAATCCATTACCATACATTAATGTCTCTCTCACCCAAGACTTAAATACTCTCTTCCAATTACCATTATAATATTGCCAATCAAGTACTTGATCCATCAATCTAGCATTCACTCTATCACCAGGCTTGGTTGGGAGTGTTTCTAATTTAGGTTTACTTGCAACCATTCTAGGAACTATATTTTCAATTGTCTGATAAACAATAGGAATAAAAAGATTTGCCCGACCATTATAACTTTGTTTGTTCTTGTTATAAAACGACCGATACAATTCATAGTACTCACTGAAGTCATTAAAGATTGGTGTCTGATAATCCTTAGCTTGGTTGAATCTAGTTCTTGTAAGTTGTAATACTTCGCTTTTAATTTTACGAGATATTTTTGGCATATTTTATTTTGTTATTTAATAACCCGTATACTCATTTGTATTGGAGTCATCAAAGGTCTCGTAATTTAGGGACTGTTCCATATATTGTGGTGGAACCTTGTAAATGTGTAATATATAAGCTAACGCATCTATAACATCATCATGACGACCATTAGGAAATGTATATAATTCATCTTCTAATACACGTGTCATTGTGTCATTTTCTTTATGTAAAATAGTATGACTTCTATATAATGGCTCTAATCCTCTAATACGATTTGGCGACTGTTTCTTACTACCAAGTGGTTTAACAGGTTGTATTGGTAGGAATGTCTGACGCTTACGCATCTCTTCTTCCATGTAAGGAATTAAAGTTTTGTATTCAATTGTGTCTTCTATACCCATTGTCATCGGGCTGAATTGTTCATAGGTAATGAACAGGTTATCAACAATCTCCTTAGGACCCCAGTGTTGTCTTTTAACATCTAATACATACCAGAAATTATCTTGGTCCACCCCAACAGTCACCATGGTGGTGAAGTCAGCTCTCTTGTCTCTACTGATCGCTAAGTCTACAGTAGTATAGACATTCATCTTCTGTTTACCTTTTAAATCCTCATCAGAATAGTATCTCCAATCATCCCTCCTAAAGAACTGCATCTCAGCATCCTTAGGTTCATTCATATACTCGGCATAGAACAAATGCCCTAATCCGTTATTAACATAGTTGTCTTTTATTTCAGTCAACTCTTCTATACTCAAGTGCTCTGGCCATAAGGCTGTACCATCTTCTTGTATCGCCTTATACATGTGTTTATCCCAGTCAACGTACTTGTCTTCGTCTAATATTTTATTTAACAAACTATCGTAGTGAAGTATGGTACCAATGTATATCATCCTTGACTTCTTAGCTAAAGCAGGTACAAGAGCTCCATTAAACCATCTCTCTAACTTCTCACGTTGCTCTTTGGTCTGCACCATCTCTTCGTTCTCTAGATCATCTAATATAACTAAATCAGGTCTTGTATTAATATATTTCAATCCACGAACCTTCTGACCGCTACCCAATGCCATCACCTTAATATGGCCTTTTAATTCAATGTTACCTTCTGCCCATTTGTCTGTAACTAGATTACCAAATAAGAATTTGAAACGCTCGTTAGATTCTAATTCTACTTTTAAGGTTTCTAGCTGTAAGGTGGCCTGTGAATAAGTGTCGGATATCAAGAGGATAAAACTAGCTTTCTTATAGGCAATACAGTGGAGAAGATAAATGAGATCTATGATAGTACTCTTAGCATGCCCCCTAGGAGCAGCTATGGCTACTTTGTCTTCTTCCCCTTTAAGTATTTCATATATGTTTTTATGGAAATCTG
>Ga0075125_10000794_pt1 | contig 14550 bp, 5 predicted proteins | sample AntAceMetag02UKN_FD_69810 | JGI IMG/M metagenome (GOLD analysis project Ga0075125, IMG submission 69810) | Saline lake microbial communities from Ace Lake, Antarctica - Antarctic Ace Lake Metagenome 02UKN | ecosystem: Environmental > Aquatic > Non-marine Saline and Alkaline > Saline | place... | reverse complement strand
CAACGCTTGAAAGGATGAAGAAATATAAGATAGCTAAAAGAGAAAGTTATGACGAAATAATTAATAGGCTTTTGGATGAGAAAGATAAAAATTTATGAGAAAATAATGAAAATATGTAAATGTGGAAATAAACATCATGCTAAAGGATTATGTAGAAAGTGTTATATTAAGGAATATAGTAAAAAATATCTTCAAAGACCAGAAGTAAAAGAAAGAGTGTATAAATATTCACAAAGACCAGAAGTTATAGTGAGAAAGAAGGAATATTTAAAAGAATATTATATTAAAAATCAAGTTAAATTAAAAGCTTATCAGAAAAAATTAGAAGTAAGAGAAAAACAAAAAGAACAAAAAAAAAGTGAAAAAGCAAGAAAACGACAAAAAGAATTAAGACAAAGACCAGAAGCTAAGATAAAACAAAAAATGAGAATGAAAGAATGGTCGCAAAGACCAGAAGTAAAAATTAGAAGAAATGAATATAGACAAAGACCAGAAATTAAAGCAAAAGTGAAAGAGCGTTCACAAACATTAGAAAATAGAATAAAACAAAGAGAATATCGTCAAAGACCAGAAGTGAAGGTTAGGAAAAGAAAATATGAAAATATGTTAGAAGTAAAGGTCAAAAGAAGAAAATATAAGCAACAACCAGAAGTTAAAGAAAAAATTAAAATAACAAGAAGGATATATAATCAAAAATTAGAAAATAAAATAAAAAGAAACAAACAATTAAAATTTAGATATCATAATGATGTTTTGTATAATTTAAAAAATAAAATAAGAAGAAGGGTAAATGGTTTTTTAAAAATAAAAAATATGTCAAAAAATAATAAGACTTTTAAAATAGTAGGATGCACTCCACAAGAACTACGAGACCATATAGAGAAACAATTTACTATTTTTATGAGTTGGAAATTAGTTCTAAGTGGTAAAATTCATATTGACCACAACGACCCTTTAGATTTAGCTAAGACAGAAGAGAAAGTTTACGAATTATGTCATTATACAAATTTACAACCGATGTGGGCAAAAGAGAATTTAGTCAAAGGAAGAAGTTTTCAGGTTAAGTTGGGAGAAAATTAAAAAATGAATGAAGGATTTTCTTAAAAAAAGAAATATATATATAAGTGAGTACTTATTTAATTGGTCATATGAGAGTTAAATCTATATATTTCATACTATATTCTAAAAATCAGAGGTGTAAATAAAATGGTAGGCACACATAATGCTGGTCACAATTCTAACCCCAATACTCACGGAGGAGGTACACATAGTTCTTCGGGTGGAGGGGCACATTCTTCAGGTGCAGGACATTCTTCGGTAGGTAGTGGAGGAAGTGGTGGTCATTCTAACGGAGGAGGTCCAGGAGTAGGACCACAAACAACATCTGATGGTGATAAGGCTGGAACACCGACAATACCAAAAACATTTCAAGAAATTAGAGCAAATGCCTCATTTAAAGGTATCAAAGGAACAAAAGTAACAGATTCTAAAGGTAATGTTACATATGGTGGAACAGCAGGACATCAATTTGGCGGAAGCATAAGTAGTGGAAAAGGAGCAAAACGAAAGCAGACATATTCAAGAGGAGAGAAATTAAGTGATACTGATAGAGTAAAAGTAACTGTTGCTGGTAAGACATCTTGGGTGACTCCTAAAAAAGCATTAGCATTAGGTCAAAAGACAAAAGAGGCTACTCTTAAACAAAAGCAATATGAAGGTAGGGCATTTGTTCCAAAAGTACGTACAGCAAATGCATCATTTAAAGGTGTTGCAGGAACATCAGTTAGAGATTCTTCTGGTAATGTTGCATATGGTGGTTCTGATGGACATCAATTTGATGGAAGTATAAGTGGTAGGGGAGCTATTGGAGGGATTGCAAACACAGTACCAGGATTTTCAATAGGAGCTATACCAGTTGTTGAAGAGACTAAAGGAACAATAACGCCAGGATTTTCAATAGGAGCTATACCAGTTGTTGAAGAGACTAAAGGATTTTCAATAGGAGCTATACCAGTTGTTGAAGAGACATCAGCTATTGGAGCTATCAGAGGACTTTCGATAGGAACAAAGGAATCAAGAACAGCTGCATTGTTAAGACCGAAAATTTTTGATGAACAACAATTAGAAGCTACTATAACTCCAATTAGAAAGATACCAATTATTGAGGAATCAGAAAAAGAAAAGAAACTTACAATCGGTGAAACAATTGGTGAAGCAGTTGGCACTAAAGTAAAAGGATTAGGATTAGTATTAGGAAAGATGTTTGAAAAGAAATCTACGATTGGTGGTGAACCAATTAAAGGAGGTCCTATAAAAAAGTTTATGACACCAGAGCAAGGTTATGTGTATGATACTAGTATAGGACAAGTAAAAGATATTATTTCAAAGACTGGCGTTGAATTGAAAGAAAATATTAAAGGAGAAAAAGATACTGGTCTTATAGGTCCTCGAAAATTAAGTGGATTTGAGAATATGGTATTTGAACCATATGGTAAAGCTAGTGCTATTCAAAAGATAGAACCAGAAAAAAAGGAGGGGTTTAAGCCGATTTTTACTCCACCAAAAGAAGGATTGTTAATAAGTGCTGCAAAAAAAATACCTCATATAACAACACAAGGTTATTTGTATAATGTTAAAACTGGACTGTTTGATAAAGTAGGGAAAGAAAGAGATGACACACAAGTAATGAAAGATTTTGCTTCTAAAACGTGGGAGGGAGTATCTGGAGTTATGAAAGGTGTTAAAGAGAAGAAAGAAGTAGAAAGAGAATTCCCAAAGAAAAAACCAGAAGTTCTTAATGCAAACGATGAATCAAATGCAAGAAAGATTGCAAATTTAAGAGGGAAAATTAATTATCAAAGGTCATTACCAACATTTCAAAGAGACGAAAAAGAAATAAGGAATTTAGAAGTTGAATCGGACAAATTGAGAGCATCTTTAACTAAGCAGTATCCAGGTATTAATATGGGTAGTTTAGTACCAACAGAAATAGAAGGACCGATGATTTCTAATGTATCAAGAACAGAAATTTCTGATGTAAGAAATGAAATAGGTGAAAAGAAGTATAAGAGTATAAAAGAAAAGGATTATGAAAAAAGAATTGAAATGGCTATTAAGACTGGACAAGCAGTTGATATGACTACTATGGAAGGATTAATTCCAACTAATATATTAATTCCAGACAATATAAAAGACAAACAAAAAGAGTATGAAAAAAGATATAAGTATATAGAAGATTTACAAATTTATAACACAAGGAAGGAAGAGGGTAGAACATTACCTGGTGAGGGAGATGTAATTGCTAAGACGGGCGGTATAGATTCTGGTAGAGAAATGATTGAATTTAGTTCATATTATGGTGATAAACTTCCAGAACCGATTGATATAGAAACTTCAAAAGGAGTGATGACTGTAGTTCCTTTTGCTCCTATTAAAGAAGATATGTTTGCGTCCTTGACAGATAAAAAAAGGTCTTCATTTGATGTATTTAAGACTCTTTTATATAAGGATACAGAAGGAGAAAAGAGAAAAGAAAGAACAGTTGACAAACAGGGTAGTCCGATTGAAGAAAGACATTTGGAGGAGTTAGAGAAAATAAGAGAAATGAGTTTAAGTAAACAAGTTGGTGTGCAAGGTACTGGAATAATATTAGAACAGTTACTAAAAGCTGAGAGAGATGAGAACGAAGGCTTGAATCTATTGGAGTTGGGGAAAGAAGAGAAGAAGAAAGGACTTGAGGAAATAGAAAAGAGATATAAAAAAGATGTCGATTATGTTTTAACTTTAGAGGGTGATGGAAAATTAAAAGATATAGAAATGTTATCTCCTAAAATTTTAGAATTAGAAGAAGATATAATTGGAACTGGTGGGCGAGTTGGACGTTTAAAAGATAGTTTAGCGAAAGCTACATTGGGTGATAATAAATTAGAAGTTAATTTTTTTAGTGAAGCATTAAGAAAAGCAGAGGAGAAACATAAGACAAGCCCTGAAATTGGATTTAGTAAACAGATAAAAGATATGGAAGTTAATTTAACTTTAGAAAATTATCCTACATATTTAAAGTTGATAGAAGATGAAAGTAAAGCTATAGATGATGTAACAGGATTAGATGAAGAGATGAAAGGATATGTTGGGGACATAAAACAGGCTAATTTGGATATTAGTGAATTACAAGAAGAGCAAACCAAAAGAGTTGAAGATGTTAATAAATTAAGGAAACAGATGTATGAGGCAAAGACAGATATAATTTATGATGACCCATTAGAAAAAACAAAGAAAAAATATTCTGATTTGGCTGAAAAAGCACTTATAGAAGGAAATGTGGGAAAGTGGCTGGGTTATGAAGGTGTGGAAGGAGGTCTGATTTTTCCTGATATAGCTAGAAAGATGGGAAGGTTTATTTCTTCATCGGCAGTACAAACCACAAAAGAATTTCAAGAAGGAGATATAAGAGAAGCACAAAGAAGTATGCAATATCCAGCTTATGGATTTGCAAAAAGTGTTTATGATTGGACTAAACCTAAAGAAGAAAGATATGTTGATTGGGATATAATAGAAGGGGGAGTAGATACAGCATTATTAGGATATGGCGTTGCTGCTGGATTTACTAAAACAGTAATTGGGAAATCGGTCGGAAAAGCGGCTGCAAAAGAGGCAAGTAAAAAAACATTAAAAAGAGCTACAATTACTGGTGGTATAAGTCTTGGTTTGGCTGGCGGAGGAGAAGCTTGGCAAACTATTACAGGTAAACAAACGTGGCAAAGAGGAGTTAGTGATACAGTAACAAATCTTGCTAGACTTGCGATATTAGGTAAAATGATAAAGACTGGTTCTGAATTTGGGGCTTCTATAAAACTAAAACAATTAGAAACAGCGAGAGATTTAGCAATACAAAATTTATTGATGAAACAATCAACTATGGGACAGATACGTGAAATAGGAGGAAAAGGAGGTATGAGCGAATCAGTTTTTTTACAACAAGGTAAAACGGTAAAATCCGTTAAGTTAAAAGGAACGCCGTATAGAATGGAATATAAGTTTAATCCTAGAATACAACATAAATTAACAAAAGATGGAATGACATTGAGTCACGGAACAATGGCACCTCAATATAGAATTTTTAAAGGGAATACGAAAGTGGTGGATTGGCAAAAAGCACCAACGGTTTTTTCGGGGGAAGTGGTAGGGACTTCACCAGAAGGTGTAGTTTTTAATCAACAAGTAGGTGCACCAGGAAGAGTTCCAACTTCAAAACATTATTCAGTAGGAAGAGATTTGTATGTAATGCAAGAAGGAAAAAAAGTTAAATATATGTTAAATCCAAGAGTAGGAACACAAACAACTGAAACTGTTGCTCAGATTGGTGGAAAAAGATTTATTGTTCATACTGGTATAGCAGAAACACCAGAACCTTTTGAAATAACAAAACAACAATATTTTGAATTACTTAAAGGTAAAGCATTAAAAGATATTTTTAATGCGAAGGATGTTACATTAATTCAAAAATTATATAATATGCCTGGTGAGGGATTTACTATAATTGATAAAGGATTTGTATCAATTAAAGGTGGAAGAGATTTAGTAGTTGGAACTGATGCTACTGGAAAAAAAGCAATAGAACAAATTTTTCCATTTAAGGGAAAATCATATTCTATTATGGATAAAAATATTTATGGACTGAAAGGAACATATAAATTCGATGCAAAAAGTCCAACAGGTGCAGTTTTTGTTCCGTCAAAGGTTAGTTTTGGAGATAAATTAAAATCAATAATTCCGTCATTTTCAGAGGTTGGAAATAAGTTAAAATCAGGATTTAAAGGGATATGGGTAGGTAAAAGTGCTTCAGTAGCTACTAGAGGAGGAGGAGATGTATCATCAACTGGTGAGTGGACTGGTGGTGTTGATGATATTTTTAAATATGGGGTGGGAGCTACGGATGATGTTGTATTGTCTAGTAATGTTCCTAAGAGTGGCGAATTTACTGGCAGTGCTGATGATATTGTTAAAATAGCAGCGAAAGGTGGTAAGAAAGCAAGTAAGGATACTTTATTACTTAGTCAAGTTTCTAAGACTGGTGATGGATTTACTAGTCAAATAAGTGGTGGTCTTATGTCATTAAAATTGGCTACATTGCCGACATTACAATATACTTCTTCTTTTGCTCCATCAGCATTTGGAATGGGAGTAGAACAAATAGGTGATTATTTTTCTAAATCTGAAATTTTGCCAATAACTGAAGCAGTGCCACAAATAGGAAGTGAAACTGAATTTATGTCAACAGCATTACCTTTTGAAAAAAGTATGTCTAAATTTTTTACTTCATCAAAAGCAAAAATAATTCCAGATGTTGGTGTTATGACACTTAGTGGTAGCAGTACTGTAACGGGAACAGTTCCTATAGAAACAACTTCAACTGATATAGGTGTTGATGTAGCTCCAGAAGTTGTTCCTGGATATGGCGAATATGGTGGAGGAAGTTTATTAGGTCCAAGTTCATATGGGGGAACAGGTGGTATTGGTTGGGGATTACCATTATTATTAGCAGGTAAAATGGGAAGAGGCAGAGGAGGTTCAGGAGGATTTGGAACTACTGGATGGGTTGTTTCAAATCCATTAAAAGACCTTTGGGGTGAATTCCAACAGAAACAAGCGACGAAAGCGTACCAACCGCCGCCAACTTCAAGAGAGGTTGCACAAACAAAAGTTGATACAATGTTTGGTGCAGTAAGAGGTTTAAATGCTGATAAAGCTACTAGGGTTACTACTGGTGGTTTAACTGGTTTGGGTGCGATGGCTGCACTTCAATCTTCAAGACAACCAATGGGCACACAATTAATAAATGCATTACAATCTCCAAGACAAGGTGCGATGAATGCACTACAATCTTCAGGACAACAAAGAGGTAGTGCAGATTTATTTGGTGTTAGAAATTATAATACTAAGATAGCACAGGCAGTAGCACCGATGCCAACTAGACAAAAAGTTGTAAGACCAACTAGACAAAAAGTTACAAGACCAAGCACTAGAAAGGCAAGTGAAGCAAGATTAAAGAGAGTAATGGCGAGTGCTCCTAAAAAGGGTAAAGACCCAAAAGTATTAAGTTATAGAAGAAAACGAAAAAAGGTTAAAAAATGAGTAAAAAAGCACAATCGACAGGATTCTCTTGGGTTTATGGACTTATTATGCTTTTTGGTATTGGTATTATGTATATTGTATTCAACCAAGTATTTGTAGGACATCTTGTTCCAATAATAAAGGAACAAGCTAATGCAACAAGTATTTATGAAATGGACGGCGGAGTAACTACTGCTGAGATAAATACTAATATAGATAAGTATATGGATTTTTTCCATGCTTTGCCTTTTATTTTATTCTTCATCATAGTGATTTATATGTTTGTGAGTGCGGTCCGAAAGGAGCGGGAAGAAGTATATTGACATAGAGGTGTCTAAAAATGAAAATGCCATCATTATCGGAGATAGGAAAAGGTCCACTATTTGAAAATAAGGACATTATGGGAATGGGAGAAGGTGTACCTAGAGATGAAAACTGGGCTGCAAGTAAAGAAGCTGAAATAGTCAACAGATTCAAAAGTGGAGAAGATGGATTAGTAAATAAAGGTGTTAATTTAAAAGCAAAGATGATGAATAGTAAAAGTAAATTACAAGCTGGAGAGATGGATGCTAAAACAAGATTGTTCGGTAAGCAGTCTTTTAATATGAATTTTAATATGAAAATGCCTAGAGGTGGAAATATGTATAATAAAAAAGCAGAAGATATAATGGGAATGAGTAAATCAAATAAATCTTCTAAATCTAATTATCAAAGTAAGGTTTCTATGGTTATGGGAACATCATCTAAGAAAAGTGGGGGATTTAATGTAGGTGGTTTTGACGCAAAAGCTAAGAGTTATTTTTCTATGGGTGGTGGTAGAGGTATGAAGAATCCAATACAGAAAAGTAAAATGCTTTCTGCTAGTGGTGGTGCTCCAAAAAGTATGAGTGAATATTTTGGTGGTACACAAAAACCTAAAGGTAAAGTTGATATTAATGCATTGATAGGTGGAGCTAAAACAAAAGGTATGCCTAGACCTCAAGGTAATGGTGGTGTTAATATTAATACATTAATAGGTGGAGCTAAAACAAAAGGTATGCCTAGACCTCAAGGTAGTAAAGTTGATATTCAAGCAATGATAGGTATGGCGAAACAGAAAACAATTCCTAATATGAGACCGCAAGGTAATGGAACTAAGGCAATGATAATGGGTGAAATAGGAACTCAATCAAAAATTAATAATATGCTAGGACAGAATGTTGCTGGAGCTAAGAATGTAGAAGTTTTAGCTAGAATGGGTATGTATCAAAAACCAGAAAAAACTGCATGGAAAAGAGTAAATGTTCAAAACAAGTTGAATTTATGGGGAGATGCAGATGGTGATAAAGTTGCTAATATTCTTGATTGTGAACCAACAAATGCTAATATGCAAGGATTTTGGGGAAATGTAGGTGGTGCAATTGTTGGAGCAGGTAAGGCAGTTGTTGGGGCTGGTCAAAAAGTTGGTGGTGCAGTTGGAAATTATAGAGAAGCAAGAGCAGAAAAAAAACAAACAGAATTAGAAAAGCAACAAATAGTATTGCGAGATGCAAAATATCAGACTGCGGGACAACAATTATTTCCTGGAAAAAAGGAAGCAGGTAGAGCATTTTCAGATGTATTGGAAGAAAAAAAATATAGTGGATTTACACCAGAAAAAGTTTTTGAAACTGAAATGGTAGAAAAGGTAAGAAAAGAAGAAGCTGAAGCAACAAGTAAAATATATGAACAAGAAGAGGCTGATGCAGCAAGAAAACAGAAACTTTTCAGAATGCAATATGGAGAAGGTAAAGAAGCAACGAAACTATTTGCAGCAGAAGGGAAACAAACTATAGCACTTCAAGAAAAAGAGGAAAAACAAGCTTTGGCTGAAAGAAAATATGCAGATACAAGGGAAGATACTTTTAGACAACATGAATTAAATGTTAGAGAATTAGACATTAAAGAAGGTGTACCCCAAGGAGTAACTAACCGTAAAATTCAAGAGATGAGAGTAAAGGCAGGATTAGAACAACGAAGCCCATCAGAACAAGCAAAATATTTGAAGGCAGTCGGTGGTTATTATAAAGATATGCAAAAAGGTCAAGCTGATGTTATAAAAGCACAAGCAGAACTTACTAAAAATCAGAGAATGACAGGAATGACAGGAACTGGTAAAAAAGCGAAAGCTACATTTGGTGATGTAGGTTCAACTGGTGGTGCACCAACTGGCGGAGTATTTACTGGTGGAACTCCATTTGGTGGTGGAATTGGTGGAAGTCCAATGGGAATGGGAATGGGTGGTGGATTGCCAGGAATGGGTGGTGATAGATTTGGTGCCAAAGGAGCTCTTGCTGCTTTTGGGTCTGGTGGTGGATTTAATCAAATGGCAGGTAATAGTGCTGGACTTGGTGGATTTAATGCATTACCTTCGACTGGAGGAGCAGGATTTGCACAGATGATTGATAGTAGAATGCAAACTGGAAGTGGTTTTCATCAAATGTTAGGAACTCAATCTCAAACTGGCTTTCATCAAATGTTAGGCGTTCAACCTCCTATGCAAGTGACAGAGCAACCAGCTATGGAAGTACCATCGCAACAACCTCAACCAACTATGGAAACAGAAGCTCCTCAAGTTAGTGATGGTAGTGAAATGAAGGAAGGTGTTGAATACAAAAGATTACCTTCTGGTAAATTAAAAAATACTAAGACAGGTAAAGAAGTAAAATATTCAAGAGGAAGATACGATAAGAAGGATAGAGAGTGAATCTTCTTATGAAACTTCATAGAAATTACGGGGATAAATAATGTTCAATAAATTACCTTTATTATTGGTAGTGATTTTGCTAGTTTCTATTGGGTTTGCTAGTGCTTTAGAACTTACAGATGGATTGACAAATGCGTGGACTTTTGATGAAGCTTCTAGTACTACAGAAAATTTTATTGAACATATTAAAGCTGTTCAGATAGATAATAAAATAATCGATATTAGAAAAGATTTAAATATGGGAATGACAACAGGAAAAGAAACAATTATAGATGATTGGCTAGATGGTAATGCTAATGGTATTTGTGAAGAAGGAGAGTCCTGTTGTTATGCTACCGATAAGATAGAATGTTATGGTCATAGAGCTGATGATATGAAAAAAGAACTTAAGGGGCAAGGGATAGAATGAAAAAGATAATCCTATATCCAATTATAATTATACTATTCTCAATATTTGTATTTTCATATACAGAGGGAAATGTTGAAAGTTTAAATGATTCATTAGTAGGTTATTTCGATTTTGAAGGAATAGACAACCTTACAAATAGAGTTACAGGTGGTGTTGCAACAACTTCAGGCGATGTGGTTAATATACCTACTGAGTGGGGAAGTGGATATTTTTATGATGCTTCAGATTATGTTCAAACGGATGCTACATTAGGAAGGTCAGGATATAGTGTAGCTTTTTGGTCTAAAAGCGATATTGGAAGTTATAGTATTGTTACAGCAGGTACTTCAAGTTTACCTCTTTTACATTTCGATTTAACTGCGGAAGGTTATCCTAGGGTTGAAATAACAGTAGCAGATGATGGCTGGTATTATTTTGACGCAGAAGCTCAAATACCCTCTCAAGTGTGGAATCATTATGTTATTGTGTTTATATCTACAAGTCAAGTTAGAATGTATGTTAATGGAACAGACTTAGGAGTAAAGTCCGATGGTTCAACTGGTACAGGATATGCTACAGCACTTAGATTAGGTAAGGCTGGCGGATTACACGGTACAAATACAGACAATCCAACAATGGATGAATTGGGAGTATGGAATAGATTATTAAATGATACTGATGCAGAGATATTGAGTAGCGGAGGTATTTATAGAGATGGAGAATTTAAACAATTTACAGAAGAAAATTATGTTTATGTAAATAATAATACTTTAAACTTTATATCAGATGGTGGACAGATATGTGGATTTGATGGTTCGACATATTCTGTATGTGGTCCAACTTCAAATACTACTCCTACATATGAATTTACTATGAATGGAGGTAATGATTATGTTGCTCTTACGAATCTGACTTGGAATTATACTACTTTAACAAATGGAACTTTTGATGATAGTTATGTTAATTGCACAAATATTGTTGGAAATAATTGGAATTGTATTTCTTTTGAATTACCTATTGGAGCAAATCAAACAATGTATATTTCTGCTAAGTCAGGAGATTATGAGATGAATATATTTGAAGATGCTAATGTTTTTGGAATAACTAGGTATTCTAAACCGACAGCACCGACAAATATAGTTTGGAAAACAGTTGGTGGACAAACATCAGGAATCAGAAGATATTTACAAACAATAGATGAAATAAATGCAACCTGTACAACAGAAGTAGATAATGATTTTGAAAATTGTAATATTACAGTAACAAATCCATCGAGTAATATAGTAGTAAATAATCAACAAATGAATAATATTTCATCAAATTTTAATTATTCAAAAAATTTTCAATTAGATGATATAGGAACTTGGACTATAACAATATCTTCTTCAAATGTAATAGGTACAACATCAGCAAGTACAACAATTATAGTATCCAATATAATACCTACTATATTTGATGGATTTTATGGATATGATTTTCAAGAAATACCTGCAGATGAAGAAGTAACTAACAACTTTACAAGCTATGGTTATGATACAATAGGGATGACTTTAAATTGGTCAAACTTCAATTCAAGTTATAGTTCATTAAATAATAGAATAAATAATTCAAAAGAAAATCATAGTATAAAATCATTTGTTACATTTTTCTTTGAAGGAAATTATAGTGTTGAAAATGGTTATGCGAATGCAACTTGTGAATCATTGAATACAAATTTAACAGATTGGAAAGTTTCACCATTCGATGAATCGATAATATTTATATTGATAGACCTTAATGATAGTAGTGATTATAAAGTAAATTTTACAAATAGTATAGCACAATGTATAGTAAACGCAACAGGAAATAGATTTTCGGTATATGTGGACTATGTAAGTGAAGAATTAGATTCGAATTGGGTTTCAACTTTTGATTTAGCATATATTTCAGATGCAACTAATTCTTCATATATAACTACAGAAAATGCATTTTTAAGAAATACTACATTGTTGACAAGAATTTATTATAACCTTTTAACACCAACAAAAAGAATAGTTAAAAAATATCAGGATGAAATTGTAAAGATGTTAAGAGGTACGCCAACAACTTTAGATTTAGGAAATAAAACTTTAGCTGAAATTAGTAATGGGGATATTATTATATTTAATAATGAGAGTTCTGCACAATCATTAATTTATAATGTTAGTAGTACAAGTAGAGATGGAAAAGATGTTTGGGATTCAACAAATAAAAGATTTATAGAAAAAGATACAGATGGAGAGATACTTGTAAATACTTCACCTTATTCATTTTTGAATCTATATTTTGAAGATATAGACCATTTAACTTTAACTTCGGTTTATGGTGATATATATGGAACATCAGCAATAAGAGAATGGAATAAAACAGGAGCAGTAGAAGCAACGTATGCTATTTCGGGTGCAAATGATATTCAATATTTTACTTATGACCCAACTTATAGACATTACAATCAATTTTTTATTCATTATGAATGGATTAATACAAGTTATGTAACAAATTATACAGACTATTGTGATAATGGTGTTGTTGTAATAGCAGATTATAATGAAGATGCAATTAATGGAACAATTAATTGTACTGAGAATACTTATGGATATATTTCTGTAGCAGATTATAATGATTCAGATGGATGGGAAGAAGCAAAGGAAACTGAAATAAGTGTATGGCTCGATGATTATAGTGTAAATGTATTTTTAGATGGATTAGACACTGGTGCAACAGGGGATAACTTTGCAACAAGATTTACAAATCTTATAAATTTCATAGAAATAGAAAAAAATAGTTCTTGTATTACAAATGATTATACTTCTTATTCAGAAGTAGGAGTAGGTGGATTATGTGATTATGATATGAAAGAAAGTTTTTGTGGAAGATGGAGTGGGAATGTAGCAGCTCCTTCATATGAATGGGAAGATTGGTCTGTTGATTATGATAGAGCAGTTTGGGCAAGAACCAACGGAAATCCTCAACTAGCTATGACTTTTGGTGATATAACAGACATAGAAAAAGAAAGTTATTGTTATGCAATGTATTTGGTTTTATATGGAACTTCAAATGGTAATTTATATAGATATGGACAACCAAATTTTCAAGGTCAAAGAGAAATATTTACTTTAGACGCTGGTACACAATTAGAAAATACATGGACTGAAACAAACTCAAGTTATTATTCAAGAAATTATGCAAATGGTTTAGTTTGGGTTGACCCTATTAATCATGATTGGAATATAGAAAATAGTAGAGTAATGAATAATATGACATTACAAATAAAAATGCAGGAATATGCAGGTTCACCAGCAGGTAGTTCAGATATTAGTGTATTAGTTAATGGTAATGTTTTAGAGCCTATAAACTATTTAGAAATTGGTGCAGTGCAGTGGTCTATAGGAACAGTAGAAAGGGATATAACGTCTTATTATAATAAAACTGGGAAATATTTAGTAGTTATGTATCCTACATCAAGAGCATTACCATCAGGTAAAAATTTGTATAATTCAAAGGCAAATAAAACAGGAGTATTTTCTTTTTATGATAATAGTTTAGAAAATCCACCTGTTGAAGATTCTGCCGCATGGGATGCATATGGGCGTTCAGGAACTAACTTAGACTATGAAACTATAAATTGGCATATATCTTTAAAAATAAATGATAGTAGTTCAGGCGAAATAGATAATGGAATCACATCAATAATACAAACAAATACTACAGACGAAAAGGTAACGAATTTAACTTTAGCTTCAATTGAAAGTTTTGATGTTGAAATATGGAGTGATACGATAACAGTATCTAATTTTATTAATTTATCTTATTATAATGGGACTCATTATATTCCAGTTGGTGTAGTAAATGATACAGCTTGTGATTCTGAAAATCCGATATGGAATACTACATCAATAGATGGAGAAACACATAAAGCATGTATAGAAGAAGATGGCAGCGATATAATAGTAAGAGTTGCAGTACCTAGTTTATCTTCAAAAACATATCAAATATTATTAAATACACCATCAGTTATAAATACTCTTTATACAAGTCCAACGCCATATACTGATGGTATAGCTGATTTGGATTGTAATTTTAATGTGAGTGATTCCGATAATGAAGAAGTGGATGTTAGAGTAACTTGGTATCGTAATAATGTAATTAATAATACATATGATTATAATTTTACAGATATAACTTTAGATTTAGACTATCAAACAGGAGCTGGAACTGGAAGTATTACTGATGATTTAATTGTCGGAGATATCTGGCAATGTGATATTACTGCTATTGATTCGTTGACGGAAGTAAATGATATTTC
>Ga0075125_10000791_pt1 | contig 14564 bp, 14 predicted proteins | sample AntAceMetag02UKN_FD_69810 | JGI IMG/M metagenome (GOLD analysis project Ga0075125, IMG submission 69810) | Saline lake microbial communities from Ace Lake, Antarctica - Antarctic Ace Lake Metagenome 02UKN | ecosystem: Environmental > Aquatic > Non-marine Saline and Alkaline > Saline | place... | reverse complement strand
GATTTGGTTGTTTTGGACTTGGCATCTCTTCAGAATCGAGTAAAGATATCTTCTGGTTGAAAGCACCAATTTGAGTGATAAGCTTGTCATTGTTTTCATCATAACTCAATTTAAGAACATCATCTTTTTTGATGCTTTTGAGAACGCTGCTTAAACGATCCAGACTAAGACCAAGAGTTACATCATTTGAGTTATGATATTCCAAAAACTCAGAAACTGGTATTTTCTGCGTGATCATCATCACATGAGCAGGATCTACATCATTCATTTCAATGTATTCACCGTTGAAAAATATTTTTCCATCATTAACAATAGTGTTTTGGATGTTGACAATATTCTTCAGAAGTTTAGCACCTATTTGTGCTTTTAGTTCAGTCACTTGCATAGATTCATCTTTTTGGCTTGACATTTTCTCCATCTTTTTCTTTTCTCCTTATTCTTCTTTTACATCACGGATAATAGCAACAGTACTCCCAGTCCACGACTTAGGAATATAAACATTTGCACCACCACCATGTGCCTTGACGGTTTTTATGAGCATTTCTTTTCCTTCAATTTCAAACTTTGCCATATGCTTCACATACATAGTATGTAATATGTAGTATATATAGTTTTTCAAAAACCACCAAAAATATTCCTTTATTTTATAACACTAAAATCAAAAACACTATTTTTCATGGTAATAATACTGCAGAAACAAACAGATTATACCAATCAAAATAAGAATTGGCTGACAAAACAAACCAAGAATGATCAAAGCAAGATTGGGAAAAACAATCAAAGACAAATAATCCTGATCGAGTTTTTTAGATCTAAGCCTATACATAACATAGAAACCAACTAAGACCAAAGCCAATGTCACAAACCATCCGAAAACATTGAGATTAATATATGGACCATGAAAAATAGGGGGACACATACAAGTATTCATAAGAAAAGCGACACCACCATAAGAGGTAACAACTAATATCTTAGTCTGAGTCTCGTAACCATCTATTGATACAATTACAACATAAATACCAGGTTCTAACGATGTATCATAACGGCCATCATCATCCGTATAACCAGTATCTACAAGTCGATCATCAGAATCATAGACTTCTACATATGCACCAGGAATAGGATCATGATCTGTGCCATCAAATACATCAACAGATACATCACTGCCGCCTGTGCCACCAGTTCCACCATTATCATCAGATGGAGAATCTGGTTCAGTACCCCAAGTTATACGACTACAATCAACCGAGTCAACGCCAAGACCATCATCAGAAGAAGCATTGACACACAAGGATAGATCACCGTAATAATGACTGCATTCCAAAATATCAATAATGATCCAGAAATCATAAACCTCACCGGGAGCAAGATTTGTGATATTAAAAGTCATATAGCAACTGCTATTATACCAACTGATATTAGATAGATTAATATTAGTATCAACAAGGCTAAAAACCCAATAACTGCAACTGCAGTTCTTCCAAGAAACATTGATAAGGATATCATTAATTGTTTCATCACCAATGTTTTCAACATCAGAAGAAAAATTAATCCGGATACTATCATCCATATCCTCATTAGGAATATAAGAAACATTGGAATCAACACTAAGATTAATATCAAAATGACCAGATGAACTATTAACAGCTGGAGATCCTGGTATCTCACCTTCACCCCATAACGAGATATTGCTATCAGGGATATCAATCATGCATTCATCACATCCTAAACAATCTTGATAGCAATCATCCATACAGTCATCCCAACAACCACCAGCAAAATCATCACCACCAATCATAGTAGTAAAATCATCAGCACAATGTTTAGCACAATGAAGATCGCAATCATCCCAACAATCATAGATAGCAACCCAACACGCTTGTGTAAAAATAGTTGATGAATTATAATAACGCAACTCATTGCTCTCAGTTCCATCTTCACTGAAAAAAGTTGAACAACCAGTTTCATTCCAGTTCTCCCATACACATGTTCCCCAACCATAATGTTCAGTGTTTAAAGTAGAAACATGCAGACCAAAAACATCAGAATTATTAAGATATTCACCATTGTTTTTAACAAGACTCCACAACGGAATCAATGTAAGATAATGAACAGTGTTGTTATACCGATGGATATTATGAGGAGCATCTTCTTCTGTAGTCCAACAATAAGGAAAAACATCACCAAAAAAAGGATACATACCATCAAGATAATTACCAGTCCAACTACTACCACCCCATCCCAACCAATTATCACTATTAAGTATAAGCCGGTCATTGCTATCCCATTGACCATTGTTATCAACATCAATACCTATCACAATATCATCAGAACCAGCATGGAGATCTTCACAATTCTGAACATAAACCATAAGGTAGTTATTTGAAAAATATTCAGGATCCATACCCCATATATCAGGATGAGCAGCTAGATACGCAATATACCAATCCGTGAAATTCGTAAGCGTAGCAGTATAATAATAAATAGTGTCATTAGTAACAGTACCACGACCAACAGGAGTATTGAAAGGTCGTGATACCATGCTTAGATTATTAGTGATATTACGAACAGAAGATGAAACAGAAGGATTGGTAATATTCGCGGAGATACCACCGAAATCAGATGGCATAATAAGACTCCACCAGTCATCACCCTGGTTATTCATATCAATAACATTGAAATCCATATGAGGCCGAGGATGATCCACACCATCAATAGTTATACTAGCAGAATGATTAAGCGTATAATTCAAACACCAATTGTTAACATAATCATAATAGACACTATAGTTACTGCAACCATGATCAACAGGGTTCCAGAAAGCAACACCCATACAAACAGCATCATCCGTAGACATATTAACAGATAACTGCTCAGTATTCCAATCAACAGGCTCATTCATAAGCGTAGGAGATCCAGACCAATATTTTGATTTAAGACTCCCACAAAAAGTATTATAAATAGTTTTAATCCAAGCACCATAAGAACCCGTGAGAACAACACTATCATTAGTCCAATAATTAACAGCATCATCATAGAGTATTACCATTCCACCATGAACACCATAACTATGATCCAGAGTATTTCGAAGATATGTTTGTACCCCAGTATCAACATAATCAAACAAAAAAATCTCGTTATCACCAAAAAGTATCATACTAAAATTTGTATAATTATGATAAGCATAAACAACACCAGAAAAAACATAATCCGAGTTGCTACTAAAATTAGAAACCTTAGTCCAAACTAATGATTGAGAACGGTTATATTGAGATCTGTTTACAAAAGCAGCTGAGAAACTTGTAGATATATTTGCACCACTAAAAACAAAGGTATCATTACCAACCCAATAACCAGAAAGATCAGAGGTTGTCGTCCAGTTATTAACATTGTTTAGAACACTCCAATCCTCAGATAATACACCACCAACAATAAGCTCACTAACATTCCAATTAGATTCCTCAATACCTGTTTCATCACAGAACGAGTTATCAAGAAGATATGGATTAGCTGATACAAAAGATATAGAAAAAAATAGCAATATAATAACAATTAATGGTTTAGTTTTGTTAAACATCTGATTTCTATGAATATGTTTTGTATTATAAAATTTTATTCTGGATTTTTTTCCAATAAAACAAACGATTAAATAATTGAATAAGCATATGATTATTTTGATAAATTATGACTGGAAGAGGAAGAATGGGAGGATCACAAGCATCAGGAGCTGGTGGAATATGTTTATGCCCAGAATGTAATTACAAAAAAAACCACACAAGAGGACAACCATGCTACAAACAAAAATGTCCCAAATGCGGAGCAGTATTGATAAGAGAATGATGACATGGTTGAAAAACTATTAATGAACCCGTTTTACTTTGAGTCATCATTATATATTATAGGAGGATTACTCCTGTTACTAGTGGCGTTGTTTTAAAAAAATCAGAAGTTTTATAAAAGCAACAAACATACGGAATGTTCCCCACTTTTTGGTGTGGTTAAAAAATAGGAAGATGATGAATATGAGAGATGGTAAGATATGGGAGATAATAATTATTTTACAAAACTTTTAGGAAGATCTGTAAAAGTTCTCTATACAGATGATGGAAAAACAAAAATAGTTATAGGGGTTTTGAATGAAGTTAATACTAATTTTATTGTTGTGAACGATGTCGTCATAGGGCTAGGTTCTAATTTTATTAGTTGTATTCCAAGGGAGGCAAATAATGACTCCCGATATTAAAGAGACAAAGGAAAGCGAAGACAAATATGATATCACACCAGAAGAGCCAACAACAGAACCAGTGATATACAAAGGAAAACCACAATGGCTTATTATAAAAGAAGGACATAAAGCACCAGAAACAAAACACGAAATAGAAATGGTAATAAAAGGAGAACTAGAAACAGAAAAAATAATATCATTTGAACTTAGAAAACAAGGACTATGGCAATGCAAAAAATGTGGATGCATAATAGAAAGCAACCCAGAAAAACCAACAGAATGCCCACTAAACAAAGGCGGATGTGGAAGAACAGCTAATTTTGATAAAATAACAGATTTAATAGATATAGACTTATGGAAAATACCAATCTGGAAAAACATAGATGAGTTAGATATGCTTGAAGTATACGATGATATGTTGAAACTAATAAAACGATGTGTCATATTCCCAGAAGAAATACAATACAAACTATTTACATTATGGACAATAAGCACATGGAAAACAGGACACTGGTCATCAGTTGGGTTTCCTATATTTATCGGCGATCATGATAGTGGAAAAACAAGAGCACTTGATCTAATCCGAGAACTAGGATATCGTATGATACACTCTGCAGGAACAACCTTTCCAGCAATGGTAAGAGCAACACATTTTCATAATGCAGGACTCATTATCGATGAAGCAAGTGATCGTTTAAATCGAAAAACAGATTCAGGCCGAGAACTACTTAATTTTGTTAAACCATCATATCGTGAAGGAAGTAGATATACTGCAGCAGACAAAGAAGATCCCAAAAAAATAAATTCATACAAAAATTTTGGTTTTAAAGTATTTGCAGGAGAACGATATTTTGACCACGCACTCATATCAAGATCTATAAATATTATAATGCAACAAGGCGAACCAGAAATACCAGAACTATATTATATACAAGATGAACTAAACGACATACAGACAAAACTATTAAACTATAGGTATAAAACAGGATCACCCACAGATCTCGGAATGGATTTTGTTTTAAAAGGAAGACTACGTGAAGTTTTTGGAACACTTATTTCTACCGCCATGCACATAGGTCAAAAATACGAAGATATCATAGATTATGCTCTAAATATCAAAAAAGAACAACAAGAAGACCTTATAGGAACACTAGAAAACGATATATTAGTAATTATTAAAGGATCAGAAGAATCACAAACAACCATTGATGGAAAACCAATAGAAGACTCTCCTGAATATGTTTTTTACAACGACCTGTTGGAGAAGATATACCCCGAAATAGAGATGATGGAAGGAAGAGAACGAGCAGAAACAAAAAGAACCAAGGGGCAACAACTAGGATATGCTGTTAAAAGACTGCGTTTAAAAACAAAAAAACTTCATGGCAAAAATATTATACCATTACATCACAAAAAGAATAGTAATCGTTTGAAATATCTCTATAGAAAATATGGAATGTAAAATATGGTGATAAAAAATGAATGAAATAGAAAGAATATACAAAATTTTAAAAGAAAAAGATGCTGGTGACTACGAAATAAAAATAGTTGATGGGGTTAAAAGATTTGTACAACGAAAACGATGTACTGAATGTGTTGATTATCTGAAATGTATGAAAAAAGGAAAACTTCCCAATATACCTTGTGAAAAATGGCATATGGATTCTTTAGAACTTGCTATGTTTTTACCGACGTATGGAGAAGAAAAAATAAATTTATTAGCAAATATTACAAATATGAATGAAAATGATTTCCATCAGTTTTTAGAAGACCGTGAGATTGGTTTGTTTTTGAAGAATGTATGTAGTATTTGTAATGATAAAGAAACTTGTAAAAAAACGATTTCTGATATCAAAATTTGTGGTAATAAGTTTTCTCCTCCTTGTTTTGAATGAAATATATAATATAATGTTTGGGTCTATACTTTGGGTTGATAGTTTGGGTTGATAGTTTGGGTCTATAGTTAACGGGTAGGCTTGCATACTTTGCATACTTTATTGGGTACGGGGGCACGTTTGGGTGTATGTTTTTGCTACCTATTATATTAATATATTATATAGTATATCTACTAAATGAATATGTTTGTACCCTGTAAAGTATATCAAGTAGGAACGCAACAGGAGAAAAGTATAGACCCAAAGTACCAACCCAAAGTACCAACCCAAGTATGCACCCCAAGATATGTTGTATATAAAAGTTGTGTTTTTTTCAAGAAAAAAAGAGTGTTAAATTATTGCATATTTCATAAATTGGAACTGCTATTTCGTGGAACTACTAATATTTGGTACTTGTTTTTTTTGGATTTAGGATCTTCTGTTGGTTTTTTGTGTCGCGGTTCTTTTTAGAATTTGGTGGACTGGATTTTTCTCCGACTCTTTCCTTTGGAAAGAGTTATCAAATGTGGGTAACTACTCGCAATTGATTTAATAATCCTGATCTATCAATCATTTTTGTTTTAATTTTTATCTGTATAAAATATCAAAGCTTTTATAAAAGAGTGGTGCATTCACATTACTTGTATTTTGTAGATTAAGTAGTAATCGTATAGGAGAATAAAGATATGAATAACAACCATGAGTTTAAAAGTAGGATAGAGATCCGATGTCCTTTTGAAGGTTGTGGTAAAACTTTTAATAAAACCATAACAGTGCAATATGTTACTAATCAGAAAGGTGATATAATCGAGCATCGTATAATATAAATTAGGAGGTAAAATAATATGGAACAAAAAGAATTAGGGAAAGAAGACGCAGTTGATGATAAAAAAAAGGATGCAGAACCAATAGGGCTACCAGAAGAAACCCGTGTTAAATTGGAGGGGATGGGATTTGTTGCGAAAGATGACAAGCCTGGTCTTTATTCAAAAACAATAGATGATATCAATTTTTTCTGGGATTTCAGAAAAGTTAAGACCGGATCTGCGTATGCTTCCAAGTTGGTTGATGAGAAATATAAAAATGTGCCACGGGATGAGTTGGAAGCTATGGAGGAGTATACTTTTTTTAGATCTGGCAAAAAACCAAACATAAAGAAACCAGTAGATGCTAGTGTGAAGAAACCTGATGTAAAAACAAAAGCAATAGTTCCGGTAGTTGATAAAAAATCAACCGAGTTATTGCGTGGTTCCGAACGGGATATTATTCGTCTGATGGATCATAAGATTCAGCTAGACTCGATTATTGATGCTTCTAGTGATAAAAATAAACTTGGTGAAGGTCTGCTTTGGCATGAGTTGATGTTTGGTAAACGTGTTCATGTAGAACCTAGTGCAGAATTAGTTGACATGCTTTCTTTAGACATGGGTCAGATAACTACTAAGATTGTAGAGTTTGGTACTAATACTTTGGAAGATCCTAATAGTATGAAGAAATATTTAACATATTATTGTGTTGTCGAAGCAACAGACGGCATCAGTGGAACATCTGGATTGGGTGCTGCAGAGCAGATTATTGATTTTGATCAGATTAAAAACCAAGGGAGAACTTTTGCTAGAACAAATGTTATTAGAAAAAGTGAGAGGAATGCAAAAGAAAGGTTATTGCCAATTCCACGTAAAGCTCTTGTCAGTCTTATTATTAAAAAACTTGAGGAACACAATAAAAAGAGAGACAAATGAAAAAAACCATAATTTGTAAAAATTGCAAAAAACCATTTGTAATTACGAGAAAAAGAAGATTTGAAAGTAGAATGTTATTGAAGGAAGTGATGTTATAAAGAAAACAAAGGAGAAACATTGCCCTGATTGTGGGGTTAAGATGAAAAGTTTTGCTAAAGAATATGTATGCCCAAAATGTAGATATGTCATCTGGAAAAAAGGATCGGAGCTTAGTGTCGTTGACGCAGTAGCAAAAGGCAGGTATATGTGAACAAGTGGGAGATCTAAAAAATGTCGATGATTGAAATAGTGCTTATCAGTTTTGTTTCTGGTTTGTTCACTATGACAGTTATCAATATCTATAAACATGTTTCAAGGGTGATAAAAGGATGAGTGAATCTGGTGTTATAGCTAAAAAGATGTTGTTAATGGATCCTGATGATTTGGATCAGGAGTCTTTTATGATGATGGCTCGTTTCAATTGTGTGATCGATATGTCTAATAAACCACATACAATTGAGATGCATAATGCTCTTGTTAATAAATTTAAAAAAACATCTTATAAGTTTAAAGACAACTGCCCTTTGTGTGAGGTCAACAGCCCTATTCTAATGAACAAATCTTATGAAGTTGACTAGGAGGCATAATATGCAGACGTTAAGAAGAAGAAACACATACACACCTTACCGTACCACTCTAGCGGCAAGCTCTGTGACCATGCAATTAAACAGACCTGTTAGGGTAGGGTTAGTGTTGCAAAGTCTCAAAACTCTTCTTAACTCTCCGAAGAGACCATTACTCGGAAACAGGAGGTATACTTTATGTTAGTATATATACTGAATAAACAAGGTAAACCATTAATGCCTTGTAAACCCACAAAAGCAAAACACCTTCTCAAAGAAAAAAAAGCTAGAGTTATCCAAGTAGAACCATTTATCATCCAACTATTGTTTGGATCAAGTAATTATAGACAACCAATAACATTAGGTGTTGATCCAGGATACCAAAATGTTGGTTTATCTGCTATATCCAATAAAAAAGAAATATACCGAAGTGATGTGCAATTACGAATAGATATACCCAAACTTTTAATGGAACGCAAAATGTTTAGAAAAAATCGCAGGAACAGAAAGACTCGGTATAGAAAACCACGTTTTGATAACCGTAGCAAAAAAAACGGTCGGCTTGTACCAAGTATCAAGCACAAACTTGATAGTCATATTCGGTTAGTAAATGCAGTCGAAAAAATATTACCTATTACTAAAATTATTATTGAGGTTGCATCTTTTGATTCGCAGAAAATGCAGAACCCTGAGATATCCGGAGTTGAATATCAACAAGGAACTCTGCATGGTTATGCAGTAAGAGAATATTTATTGGAAAAGTGGAGTAGAGAGTGTGTCTATTGTGGAAAAAGGAATGTACCCTTGGAGATAGAACACATTGTGCCAAAGTCAAGAGGTGGTACAGATAGAGTATCAAATCTTACATTATCATGTCACGAATGCAATCAAGAAAAGAGCAATATGACTGCAGAAGAGTTTGGACATCCAGAGATTCAGAAACAGGCAGAAAAATCGTTGAAGGCTACAGCTTTCATGAACATTGTTCGTTGGAAATTGGTAAATATTTTGAACTGTAAGCATACATATGGTAATATAACTAAACGCAACAGAATAAAAAATGATATTGTCAAATCTCATAGTAATGATGCTTTTGTTATAGCTGGGGGTACTAAAGATGTGGATCGATCAGATGTTCTCATCAAACAAAAGCAGGTACGCAGAAACAATCGCAAACTGGTCAAGGGTCAGAGAGGTGAGATATCTAACAAATGTCCAAGAGAAGTATTCGGATTCAGATTGTTTGATAAAGTAGTATATAATAACAAGAAATATTTTGTTTGGGGACGTAGGAAAGGAGGATCTTTTTTGCTTAAAACTTTATCTGGTGATAAAATTGAGAGAACATATAAAAAGTTACAAAAGGTATGTGGTCAGGTTTCTTTTCTTGTTGAGATCCAATTTTCATCCATTCTAAACGAAGGTTTTTTAAGAGGTATAATCAATGAATAATCCTATAAGATGTTGTTGGCTAAAGAAAAAAGGAAAAGGAGCGAAAAATGATGGATAAAGACACTAAAAAATTTATTGTTCTATGTTGCATGGCGATGTTTGCTCTAGCAGTGGTATGTATAATACTCTATAACAATAGTAGAGAAAGCATTCAACCAGATCCATACAAAGAAGATGGTCAATGGTTCGCGGTGAACCATAGTTTTATACATGTCTATAAATGGGAGGATACGGAGAGCGGATGGCGTTTTTATTTCGAAGAGATACCGTTTGAGAATATGACAGGTTCTCATCTTATCGTGTTTCCAGAGGATGGCGATATGTGGCTTACATTACCTAGTATGTTGGTGCGTAATCCTAACAAAGTCTATATCGTGCAACCTGTCAATACTGTCACTTGGAGTAATATCTGGAATTTTGAGTATAAAGAACAAGGAGGATAAATCAGGATGTTGAACAAATTAATACAACAGTTTTTAAGCAGGGAATTTGCAGCTAAAACAGAATCATATTATATTACACTACTTTCTAATTTCGATACCTTTTTAGTAGAACAAAAAAAGGATCTCAATCATTTTGATGTATCAGATGTGCAAAAATATTTTCATCATAAACAAGACTGTGGTGATTGGAATAGTGGTGCATCGACATCTACTTTTATTACGGTGTTGAAGAGTTTCTGTCGTTTCCTCCGGAAAGAAACAGATCGTAGGATCATAGGGAAAAACGGTGTTGAACGTGATGAGATAGAGCTTGAACGTGTCCGGCTTAATGATATCATTGATATGCGTATGCCTAAGACATTGCAGCTGCTTAAAACAGAACAGCCCGTATTTCTAGAAGACATCAAACGGATTCTTAACTTGATGATGAAGGATAAACATGATAAAAAACATTATAATGCTATGCGTATGTGGGCTATTGACTGGTTTGGATGTCGTGTCGGTGAGTTTACTAAGATCAGACCTGACATGGTTAAACTAGAGGATAATAGTATTTTTTTCGATACAGAGAAAACAAATATTCAACGGATGAATTTTTATGATGATTTCACTAAGAAAATAATGCAGGTTTATCTTGAGGATAATCATCTTTTCAATATGACGGAGGGGGGTTATTGGTATGATATCCATAAATATGGTAAAGAGTTCGGTAAAAACCTGAATACTAAACTTGGTCGTCAGAGTTTTAATACTAATATGGATCCTTTGAAAAGTAACAATAGTCTTAATAAATATCTTATAAAAAAATATGGTGTGGGTGTTGATGGCAACTTCGTCAAAGTTATCTCTGGTCATACTATTAGTGGCCTTGGTGATATGTCTATGGTCTACAAGATTTATCCTGTTGAGATGATCAAGGATGTAATGATCAATCATCATTATCTAAAACCACTTGAAAAACAATTCAGGGAACTGGTAGAGGTAATATGAAGAAAACAATGAGGTTGTTCTTAAAAAACAGGATGTTGCAACATTATCATAAAGTTACTATTAAAAGAATAAATATAATAGCTAATAATTCAATAATACCACTAAGATCTGGTCAGCCACCTAAAAAAATAATATTTAATCTAATCTATGGTATGTATGGCCGTCAGGTGCTTTTTCAGGTGTTACTTGCTAAAGCATTGCAGGTTCGTGGTCATGATGTAAGTGTATTGCTTTGTGATAATGCTCTTGCTTTTTGTACAACTGAAGAAACAATTAATCGGTATCATAATGATAAAAACTGTGAGCATTGCGTATCTTTTTCTAAAGATTTTTTTGATGCTATGAAGATTCCAACGCTTTCTTTTAATGATTACATTTCAGAAGATGAAAAAACTCGTTACCTAGAAATATTTGATTATCCATATGTTATCAAAGAAAAAGAAATATTTCATGATAGTGTTAATATCTGGGAGTTAAGCAAGTGTGCTACTGATCGTTATTTTATTGGTCAGCTTCATCCTAATGAAGATTTATATAATAATATTTTTCATAAGGAACTCGTTAATTCAATGATATCAACCAAAGTAGTTGAAAGATTATATGAATCTGAGAAACCTGATATTCTTGTAACAATCCATCAGGCATATAGTTGTTGGGGTGCTATATTCCAATATATGAAAAAACAAGGTGTCAATATTTCTACTGTTAATAGGGGATATCTTAAAAACCAGGTACATGTAAATCCTAATCTTCATAATAAAATAAACGCTAACTATTCTAAATTTGTTTCACAACATCATAATAATAGACTTACATCTGATGAATCTATGGAACTTCAAATATATCTCGATAAACGTACAACAGGTAAAGAAGGAGATACATCTGAATATGATTTTACAAACAAATCACCAGAAGAATTTATTGAACCAGATAAATACAAAAACACATTTGTGTTATATGCAAATCTACCTTGGGATGCATCATTAATTGGTGAAGATTCAAATATTGCTTTTGATGGATTTTACTCTTGGATTGATCATAATATTGATTTTTTTAAAAAACATCAAGAACATCAACTAATTATAAAAGTGCATCCTGCTCGTAAAGCAAACCGTTCAATAAATACTGTAGATGAATATATCAATGAAAACTTTGAATTATCACCCAATATCAAAATAATCCCACCAGTTACAAATATCAGCCCGTTTTCTCTTTTTCCTTACATTACAGCCTGTTTAACATATAATGGTACGATAGGGCTTGAATCAGCTGTACAGGGGAAACCAACGATACTTGTTGGTAATACACATTATAGAAATAAAGGGTTCACACATGATATTATTACAATCCCACAGTATGATAAAATATTGTTATCATCCATTAAACCATTATCAGATAAACAGATCCAGAAGGCACGAATGTATGCATATTATCATTTCATTAAAAAATTTCATACTCTCAATCTTTTAATTAATCCGAAACCGTTTGATCATCAGTATGTTTTTAAATCGTTTAATGATTTGGGGCAGGGTAAAAATCAGGGTCTTGATGATATTTGTGATGATATTTTAGGAGTAAATTCATGAGAACTGTGGTTGTTATCCAAGCAAGGATGAATTCTAAACGTCTTCCTGGAAAGGTATTAAAAAATATACGAAAAAAACCGATGTTATGGCATATTGTTGATAGGATTAAAGATTCAAAATTTATTGATGACATAGTTATTTCAACTACTAAAGAAAAAACCGATGATGCTATCGAGGAGTTTGCTAATTCTAACCAGTTTATGATTTATAGATGTGTTGGTGATGTTAATGATCTGATCAACCGTCTTTATTATCCTAGTAAAATATTTAATGCTGATGTTGTTGTCAGGCTTTGGGGTGATTGTCCTCTTGTTTATTATCAGATTATTAATGAGTTGCTTGAGAGATTTATTGAAGAGAAATATGATTTTGCAAATAATTATGTGGATGCTACTGGTTTTAACTTCGAGATCTATACTTTTAAAACATTGAAAACAATTTGGAAGTCTTCTGAGCCTTTTTATAGACGTTTTCCAAGGGAATATGTTTATGATCATAAAGATTTGTTTAACATATATACTGGTGAAAAAAAGCTAAAAGATATTTGTCTTACTGTTGATTATCCTGAAGATTTTGATTTGATAACAGATATTTTTGATGAACAAACCAGGCAGAACGAAACTTTTGATATAGATGATATTAAGGATTACTTGCAGAAGTTTCCTGATGAAAGAAGTAAAACTCTTGAGAGAAATATTGAATATAAAGAAGAGTTAAAAAAGAGAAGCGTAAAGGAATAATGAAAGATGAATAAAATAAAAGTCAGAGCAACAAATAAGGAAGATAACAAGATGAAAATATATGTTTGTAAAGATTGCAAACATTATGATTCATCTAATAATTGGAATGCAACTCGAAAGGATGCTATAAGTGATGCTGTTCTTACTTGTCCAGAGTGTGATAGTAAAAAACTTCCTTTGGAGATACAACTATTAATCGTATAAAATAGGAGAAAAATAAAATGAAGAATGTAAAAATTGGCGATAAAATCGTTGGTGATGGAAACCCATGTTTTTTATCTGTAGAACCTGGGGCAACACATACAGGACTAGAAAGTGCAAAGCAACTAGCTAAAGCAGCTAAAAACGCTGGTGCAGATGCGGTAAAGTTCCAGACAATTGATACAGATGAGATCATGTCGAAACAGAGTAAAGAACAACAGATAGATTATGAAACAAAAACTGGTTGGACTAAAGAAAGTATTTATGAAGCTCTTAAACGCAGGGAGTTATCATTTGATGAATGGCGAGAGTTAAAGAAATATTGTGATGAAATTGGTATCTTGTTTATATCTGCACCATCTGGTCCTAAAACATTGGATCTTCTAGCAGAGATAGGTGTTGCAGCTATAAAGGTAGTAAAATCAGATGTTAACAATCGTTATCTTATAAAGTTGATAGCAGAAAAACAACTCCCTATTATTTTGGATGCTCGTGAAAAGTTTCAAGATGTTGAAGCAGCAATCAAGATATGTGAAGATATTGGTAACGAGCAGATTATCATAATGCATTGCCCATCTGGTTATCCAGCGGAACATGCGGGTGTCCATCTAAGCGTGATACCATATATCAAAGGAATCTTTGGTCGACCTGTAGCTTATTCGGATCATTCAATGGGTGATTTCATGAATTATGCAGCACTTGGTATGGG
>Ga0075125_10000783_pt1 | contig 14625 bp, 33 predicted proteins | sample AntAceMetag02UKN_FD_69810 | JGI IMG/M metagenome (GOLD analysis project Ga0075125, IMG submission 69810) | Saline lake microbial communities from Ace Lake, Antarctica - Antarctic Ace Lake Metagenome 02UKN | ecosystem: Environmental > Aquatic > Non-marine Saline and Alkaline > Saline | place... | reverse complement strand
TCGGCACTTAATTTAAAGTAATCCATTAATGCCTTTAAGGAAGCTATACTAGTTATTATCCTATCTTTTCTATCGGCAAATCCATAGCCATAACCTCTTTCTATTTTTTTCTGCTCTAGAAACTGCATAGCTATGCCTGGGCTTATGTTATAGAGAGTTAATAATTCATTTATATCCATATTTTTTTTAATCATAATTTTGTTTTAATTAGACCTTTTATACTATTTTATCATATTTTTTGAACCTTGTCAAATGATAGTTGGGAAATGTTTTTAAAATGGTTCTTTCTTTTCTTCTTTTTCTTTCGGATAGAAAACTATCTTTGAATTTTTTCGTGAATTACAACTCCTACATAATGGTTGTATATTCTCTATCCAATTACTACCTCCTTTGCTCAATGGTATAATATGATCTTCAGTTAATTTGATTTCTGGTTCTTTCCTCTTGCAGGACGGACAAGTATAACCATATTGTTTCTTTAATAATTCCCACTCACCTAAAGTGTGAGAACCTTCTGCTTGTCTTTTTTTCGCTCTATAATTAATAGTCCAAATAATTCTCTTTTTTTGTAATTCAGGATGTTTTTTAAGATACTCTCTATAATATTTCTTTTTATCAGTATAAATTCCTCCTTTCCAATTTGAACTTTTTTCTCTTGGATTTTTCTTCGCCCAATTATTTTTTTTCATTTTTACTTTTGTCTTTTCTGTATGTTTTTTACCTAACATTCCTTTATGATGGTTCCGCATTTTTTCTTGGGTTTTTTTTGTATGTTTTTTCCCATAAAAAGGATTTTTCCTTCCTATATGTATATTCAATTCTCTTTTATAAATTCCTCTTGGCATCTTAAATCTCTTCATTATCTTCCTTCTTAGGAGGATAAAAAACGATACGATCTTCACTTTCAAACCTCTCCAAAGTCTTATTCAACTTTTCTGTCTTAATTCCAACCTCATCTAATTTTTTCCAAATTTCTCGAAGAGCTTTAGTTGTTTCATTTTCTTCTTTACAAGGTTCTTTTTCTATAATTTTTTCTATTTCCTTTTGTTCGGAAAATTTCAAAGTTCTTCTGGTATAAACTTCACCACTTTTTTTTGCCATTTCTTTTTCTTCATATTCCCATTCTTTTTCTTTTCCAATTAATTCTTTGAAACCAGCGTCAAAAGTAGTGAAAGTTTTACCATTTATTGTCACTTTATAAAGCTTCCATGCTCTACCTTCAGTTTCGCCTTCTTTTAGAAGGCTTACATCTTCAATTTTGCCTATGACCCGATTTAGGATCCTTTTATTTTGATTTTGTTCCATAATTTTTGAGAAAAATAATTTGTCCAGTCTTCTCTTTTAAAATTTGTCTGTAAATGACAACTTCTACAAAGAGAGATTAAATTATCTGGATTATTATTTTTTTTATTATAATCAACGTGGTGGACATGTAATTTATATCCCAAATCTTTTTGATTAATATCACATTCCTGACAAGTACAGTTATCTCTCTTCCTAATTTTGCCTTTTAATTGATTATTAAACTCTATACCATAAGGTTCAAAAGATTTTCCACCTTGCCATAAATAACTCTTTTCTCCTCTATGAGCTTCACTCATTTTCTCTTTTGTTTCTTCTGAGTGTTTTTTTCCTTTCCAGGTTTCTCTTAATCTCTTACGATTTTCAGGGTTTTTCATTACTTGTTTCATTCCTTCACTTATTTTTTTTCTAATTTTTGTTGTCATTTTATAAGGTTTTTTTCCTTCATGAGTCTTACTCATTTTTTCTTTCGTTTTTTCACTATGTCGTTTATTTTTATGAGCTCCACTCATTTTCTGTCTAGTTCTCTCAGTTATTTCATAGGGTTTTTTACCTTTCAGAGCCTCTTTTATCTTTCTTTTATGTTCTTCTGAAAGATGTTTTCCTTTCCATATTTTACTTAATTTTCTTTTAGTTTCTTCAGTGTGTCTATATCCTAAAGCATATTTATTTCCTTTATGAATCTTACTTAACTTTCTTCTATGTTCAAATGTAAATGGCCTTTTCTTCACTCCTATAAGGGCTTTACTTATCTGTTCTCGTATTTTTTTTGGCATTTTATATCCTTTCTTAAACCATCCTCTATTTACTCCATTTTTAGGTATTCCTTTTGGCATAGATGTAGCTAATATCTCTTTTTTGTTTATTTTTGTCCTACGAGGCTATTAGACCCCTTAGAACTGATTTTAATTAAGACCTTTCAAGTTTCTATCTAAAAATTTCCTTGTTTTTATAGTCTCTAGATATAAATCTTGCAATTCAGGTTCATTTTGACTACTTTCAATTATTTGTCTTACTCTTTCACGACTTTTTAATTTGAATAAACCAGCAATTTTTTCCAAAGTAAACCCTCTAGCTCTGAGTATAAGCATTCTTTTTGTTCTATCTAAATCCTTTCTTCTATATCTTTCTTTAATTTGTTCGGGATTAAGAGTCATTTTTTATTTAGATTTATCAAAAGAATCCATTTCTTTTTCGACTTCCTTGTTTTCTTCCTTTTTGACACTAGGAAGAATACGAAATAACTTGCCACCACATTCGGGGCATTTAGCAGTCAGAGCTTTCCTGCCATTTTTCATAACTACTTCTGTTGTGTCTTCAACTTCTACTTTTTTTCGACATTTTAAACAATATATTGTTACCATAGATTTTTTATTTTTTTAGTAAACGACCTTTAATTTATTTTGAAATTATTCTATCTCAACTACTCCAAGATTTTCAATCTCATCAACAAATTCTCCTTTCCTTAACTCTATTTTTTCTATAGCTTCTAAAGCAGTTTCGGCCAAAACTGTTACACCTTTTATATTAGGAGAATAACCATTTTTATTATTTTCATAAGCAATTGTGATTTCGTATAGTTTTTTAGTCATGTTTTTTTCGATTGAATTATTATGGCCTTTGTTTTATACTTTTTCCAATTCAAACGCACTAAACCATCTTCCTTCAATTTTACCATTAACAACAGGATAATCTACAAAATACCTTACATCTTTACCTTCTTTATCATTAACGCTTAAACTTGAAATTGTGCCAATTTTTTCAGATGTTTTAATTTTTACTCTATCTTCTACCTGAAATTTATTTTGAATTTCCATATTTTTTATTTATTTATTTTTATCGACCTTTACCAGTTTTTATCTTTTAAAATTTTAATTTCTACTGGAACAACTAATTCATCCATGTGCTTATTTGTTTCTTCTGCCCATTTTTTAGTTAGAAAGATTAAAAAACATCTATCTTCATCTAAAAAGGGAAATTTTGCTAATTCTTTATCTGGAAAAGAAGGAATTATTGCCCAAGCTTTTATTGTTTTAGTTTCTTTTTTCATACCGTTTGATTTAATAAGTATCTCTCCCCTTGCTTCATCTTCTGGATTAAAACTTTCTAATGTTGATTTTTTCTTGATTATCCCACCCTTTTTTAGTTTTTTGCTTTTTAGTTTGTTTTCACTCAAATATCTTTCGGCCAATCTTATGATTTCTTTTTCTGCCAATTTTAACTCGCTATCCTTGAATTGAATATGATATTTAAGAAATAAATCAGGAGACCATTCATTTTTTTTAAAATCTTCTTCTTTTCCTTTCCAAACTCTTCCCTGCCAAGGGTCATTATGTCTCCATCGCAGATAGAGAGTATAAATCTCTCCATTATATTTTATTCTCAAATGACATTGTGAAGGACACCAAATCAAATCTTCATCCCATTTTCCAAAAAGTGTTATTCCACCTTTTTTCATATTGTTATTTTAAAATCGCATTTTGGGCATTGAAAAGCTCTCTTTGGAATTTCACCTATGCTTCCTGCTGTTAAAAGAGGAGTCATCATTTCAGTCTTACATTTAGGACAAGCCACTCCACTTTCAATCCAAAAAGGCCATTTATTTTGGAATTCTACTTCTTTTTTATATTGTTGTATTGTTTTGAGTTTCTTTTTCATATTTTCTATTCTTTTTTATTTTCCAAAACTATTTTTCTAATTTCTTCTATTACTTTAGGATTTTCTTTCAAGAATTTCTTGGCTTCTTCTCGTCCCTGCCACTTTTCATCTTTATAATATAGCCAAGGACCAGATTTCTTCATAATTTCATTTAAAACTGAGATATCTATTAAATCGTCAATTAAAGATATTCCCTCTCCATAATAAATACTAAATTCTGCTTTTTTAAAAGGTGGAGATACTTTACTTTTTACGATTTTCGCTACAATTCTATTTCCAATAATTTCTTTTTCACTTGTAATACTCTTGCTTTTTCTCAATTCCAATCTAACTGAAGAATAAAATTTTAAAGCAAGTCCTCCCGATGTTGTTTCTGGATTTCCCCACAAAATCCCTATTTTCATTCTTATTTGATTAAGAAAAATAACACAAGTATTAGTTTTAGATATCACTCCTACCAACTTTCTTAATGTAGCCGACATTAACCTTGCTTGTAATCCAATTCTAAGTTCTCCTATCTCTCCTTCAATTTCTGCTTGTGGGACTAAAGCCGCAACCGAATCAAGAACAATTACATCAATTTTACCAGAATTAACCAATTTTTCTAAAATTCGTAAGGCTTCTTCACCACTATTAGGTTGTGAAACATATAATTTGTCTAATTTAACTCCTAATTTCTTTATATAATCAGAATCCAATCCATATTCGGCATCAATAAAAGCGGCATTTCCTCCCATTTTTTGAGCCTCAGCTATTATATAACAAGCCAAAGTAGTTTTACCAGAACCCTCTAATCCATAAATTTCAATTATTCTTCCTCTTGGGACTCCTCCAATTCCTAAAGCTGAATCTAAAGATAAACAACCAGTAGGAATAGCTTGTATATTATTAGTAGATTTTTCCCCTAATTTCATTATCACTCCTTCTCCAAACTCTTTTTTGATTTCTTTTATTATGTTGTCTAATTCTTGTTGTTGTTTTTTCATATTTCTTTTACTTTCCCCTCTTTAGTGAATTTTTTCATTATTCTTTCTATTTGTAAAGCAGGTAGTTCCAAAGCCATTACGAAGTTTAAAATACTTAATTTGGTTTTGCCTTTCTTTTTCATCTTTATGATATAAGCCGAAATTTCCTTTTTCGCTTTGGCATCGCTTATCTTTCTGATTACAGAACTCTCTTCCTCTTCCATTATTTCTAAAATCCTATTTGTTAATCCCTCACAGATATGGTCAATTCCTTTGTGGTTTAACATTCCTCCATTTAGGATATTTTGGGTTGTAATCGCTCCTTTTATTAAAGATTTTATTCTTTTTTTAAGTTCTTTGTTTTTCATATTATAAATTTCTCAATTTCTTTAAGTTTTTCTTTGTATTGTTTCTTGATAATAACTAAATCTTTTTTTGTAATATTAAAAATTAGTTCAAGATATTCTTCAAAATTTTTGCTTGGTGTATTCATATACTTTTCTACTTCAATCAAAAGTTCATAATACGCGTATTCAGAACACATTCCTTTTACTTTTGTATAAAAATAATCAAGAATTGCTTCTGCAAATAATACTTTATTGACTATTGTTATCTTTTTTTTCATTTTTTTAAAATTTTATTTTTATCTAAAAGTTGTGGATGAAAATTAAATGGTTTCTTCTTTTGGATATAATTGTAGAAATCAATCAAAAGTTCAAGTTTATCTTTTTTTGAAATTGGCGATTTAGAGATTATATTTGGGATATCAGAAAGGTTTAGCATAGTTTTCATTTTGCACTAGGACTCACTTTATCTTTTTTTCCAATTTTTTTAATCCGCCAAACTTTTTTCATTTTGGGCCGAGGAGGCAGATAAGAACGGTCTTCTTCCCAGGTTGAATAAATTTCAAGTCCCAAATGCTCAAGTAATCTCATCATCAATCCATGATTCCATCCTACCTGCCAGCCTATTGTATATTTCTGTTCTCCAGAGATATCAATCTCTCTTTTTAATTCTTTTATTTCCTTCTCATTATGACTTATTTTTTCATATAAATCCTTCATCCAGTCCTTCATTGGATGTTCAGAAGGAATCTTCCACAAATCATTATTTAATTTCTCAATTTTTAAATCTTCTCTTAATTTTTTATCTTTCATATATTTTAGTAATTAAGACCAAATTGAATGCCAAGGACAACCATATCTTTGGATACCCTCATTCTCCCAACAATCAATCGCCCACAAATCACATCCACGATTAGAACATTTATGTCTCCTGAATCCTTTTTCAATTGTTCCAAATTTTTCGGGCTTTTTTTGATTCTTAGTAGTCAAGGCTCTTTTATCAGAAAGGATGTATGTTACTCTTGGACCTTTTCCATACTCTTCGGTTATTTCTTTATCTACTTTCATTTAATTATCTTCCCGTCTGCAGGTTTGAATTTGCTAGTCTCTCCACAGATATTACATTTCCAAAAGGTAATTTTTTCCCAAGTGTGTTCGTGTTTGTTCAAATCCTCTAATGTCTTCAACCCACTTTTATTTGCTTTGACTTCCATTTCTAGATGCCCCCTAGTCAGGGTTTTCGCTTTCTCTACCCATTCATCAGCATTCTTTTCCTCCACGACTCCCAAAATTGATCTAAGCGTGGTCCAATATAATCCCTTTAAATCCTCTGGCTTATACTTTAATTGCACACAGAACTTCTCATAAATTTCTATGAGGTAGTAGGCCTTTCTTAGCTCGAAATTCACATCTGGCGAAGCTACATAATAGGCGAATGATTCGAATTCTGGCGAATCTTTTCCCAAATAAAGATATAATTTGTCATCCCTGATTTTCTTTAAGAACTTTCCTATATAAAGGAATGAAAATGCCGAAATATCCTTCCATTTGAGTAAACTTTCATGTTCTTTTTGGGCTATTCGATTCTTTTGTGTGAGGCTAAGATTTTTTTTCATTTATTTTTCTATTTGCCACTTATCATCTTTTTTAATATAATCTATTGGTTCTCCTTCTCCTCGCTGGTCTTTAAATCCATAATCTTTTTGAATAACGCTAGTATTTCTGAAATCATCTAAATTTATTCCCTCAATCTGTTCAGCAAGTTCATAATATTCTGGCAAAAATTCTTTTCCTTCAGCGATAATAGCTATCTTTCTATCAAAAATATCTTTAAGACTTTGTGAAGCAAACATAAGACTATATTTCGCATTAGCAATAGCACATTTTTGGGGTGTTAAGCTCCAACTATCTATAATTACTATTTGTTTATTATTTTGCATTTATTTTTTTATACGAATAAGAGATTTTTTTCATACTCTATAAACTTTCCCATTTTTACGATTTAAGTATACCAAATCATCTGGTCTAATGTCTTCTCCTGCCACACAGTTGCTAATTGGTATTGACAGTTTATCCAATATCTCTTTAAGAATCGGAATTTCTTTTTCAATGGTTTCCCAACACTCATATTTTATAAGCTCATTCAGTCTTTCAGAGGGCAGTTTCGCTGATTCTTTTCCTGCCTTTCTTATCCAATAATTTTTATTTTTGTATATTCTTTTCTTCATAATAAGGACAATTATTATTTCTGTTCTTACTATAAGCTTCCCATTGCCTTACTTCTATACATTCGGGAGCTTCATAAGTATCTCTTTTATAAAACGCTTTAGGATGAAAACAATTATGAAAAAATATTTGCTTTCCCTTGCTATCATAAGTTAATCCCATAGGGTCTTTTTCTTGATACCATCTACAATCTTGGCAAAATACTTTCTTCTTTTTGAATATATTAAACATAATTTTTATTTATCTTTTTAAGCACTGCTATCCCCTCTAGAATAAAAAATATCTTTTTCTGTAATCAAAATCCATTCATCCTCTCTCATTTTTGGTTCTACAAGAACATTAAAATCAAATAAATGCTTCTCTATTGCTTCTTTCAAACTGACTTCCTTTCCATCGACTTTAAATTTGAATACATGTTGGGCGAAATCATTAAATAATTCTGTGGCAAGTTCTTTTGAACAAGGAGGAACTATTAAGGTCGCAAAAGGGGTTTTGATTTTATCTATTATTGCGTATTTAGATAGAGGAGGATTGTCTTTTATTATTTTCATACTTATTTTATTTCTCTAACAATGCCTTTATACAAAAAACAATTATAACCAGTAGAAGTATTCCTATAACAATTAGTGCCAAAATCCAAATAGGCGAAAGAACCCAAAGCCAAGACCAATCAATTATATTTAAGAGCTTAAGCACAATAAAGGCTATTGTTAAAAGCCCGATAAATCCTATTCCTCCATCTCCTCTTGAGTTATTTATTATTTCTTTTTTCATATTTTTATTTTAACCTTTTTGAACAATTTCGCCATCATTTGGTTTTGGTAAAAATTCATTATCTCCCCATCTATGCTTTTCACAATAAAATCCCTTTTTTATAATACATCCACATTCTAGACATTTAATTTTCTTTTCTTTTTTCATAAATTTCATTTTGCACCATTGTTCACTTCTTGGATTTTTCCTTATCCCTCCATTTCAAATAATCTTCTATTGTCATTTCAGATAATTCTGGATTATTAATATATTTATCAATTTCCTTTATTTGTTTTTTGGTAATGACCCCAGCTTTTTCTAAAGCATCAACTATTACTAAAACAGAAAAATGAGGACTAAACTCAATTCTTTTTTTCATTTTTTACTTTATTTTTGGCAAACTTCCTACCGCATCTCCTACAAAAATACTTAGTGATACAAACTTCTTCGGCTACTTCCTCAATAGGTTTTGAAGACATAAAACCCCCTGCTCCTACATAAAATCCACCCCTTTGCTTTTTTCTCTCCTCAATAACCTTCTTGCTAATCGCCCTATCCTTATAAATTAAACAACCACAAGTATCACACTCTACTATATCAGTTTTGTCAAGTTTCTTTTGGTTTAACCTACCTAAATCTCCATCTCCTCCTATAGTCGTTTCGCCACCAAAAGGATAAGTAATAACTCTTGACGAACTCCCTGTTTGCTTTTTAAACTCCTCAAACTCTTTTCTTAATTTTTTATCTTGAAACATAATTTTATTTATTTTATTTACGACCTTGTTAAGTTTTATTTTGCACCAGTGTTCACTTTTTCGGCCTTTTTAAATTCGGCACAAGAACCACTAAATTGACAGTAGCGACATCGCCATTTCTCCAAATCTTTCGGAATTTCTGGCACAATATCATTCTCAATCTTTTTCTTTAACAACACAAATTTTCTTAATATCCTTTGAACAAATTTAGCATCATACTCAATAGCGAATTCTTTTAGCATTTGTGTATTTTTATCTTCATAAAGGATAATTCCTTTAGGAATCTTAAAGAAGTGTAGATATAATTGAAGTTGTTTTATGTGGTCTGAATCTGGCTCTAGCAGTTTCTCAAATTTCCAATGAGAGCAACTTTTAATTTCCAGAACATATAATTCATCTTTGCCCAAAATGGCATCAGCCCTGCCTGAAATCAGTTTTTGGGGTGGTATTCTTATTTCTACAGCCCTAACCAACCCCATTTTGAAAAGGACACTCACTATCCTATTGTGAACGGAGTCGCCCATATCAAATATTCTCATAGTCCTAGCTTCCAATCTCTTCTTTGGGTAGCCCTTGAAATCGAAATAAACTGCTCTGGGGCATTTTCCAGCATCCGTCACATAGAATTGAATTTTCTTTCGAGCTTGGATATTCTTGGTGTAATAGGAATCTATTTTTTGAATCAGCATCTATTTCTTCTCTATCCAAACAACTTTGTTTGGAAAAAGTATTAATTTACATTTCAAAATTCCATCTGTGCTCTGTCCTTGCTTTATTTCGAGTTCTACAAAAGGAATTTCTTTGCCATCAATTATTATTCTAGACTTATGCCAATTTTTGGCTAACTCTATTTGAATATTTTTAGCAAAGATTATTTTTTCTTTCATATCAACTATTAAAAATCTTATTTTTAACCTCACGATAAGCCCAAAGTATCTTTCTGGCATCGACCAATATTTCTGGGTTATCCTTATCTCCAAAATTAAAAGCCTCAGTCAATTCTTTTAACCGAGGCGAATTTGAAAATACAAAAAGTTTTCTTTTGTCATCATTTTCAATAGCAATAATAAATTGTTCTTTTGAAAACAAAAAGGTGGCTAAATGTAAATCCTTGGTCTTGAAATATTTTTCTATTATTTCCTCATCTTTTTTCATATATTTACTATTTTATCATTTTAAAGCAGGATTGTCAAATTTACTTAGGTATCTAATTTCTCTCATAATATTAAATTCTGCTTTGCTTTGCTAAGTTCAAGAAAGAACTTATAACTCACTTTGCACCAATGTTCACTTTTTTATATTTGGACACAATTTACGATATCCTTTTAAATCCTAGCATATAGTCATTTTATCATTTTTTTGAGTGCTTGTCAAGTTTTTGGAGAATTTGTGATATCCTCTGACGGCTCAGATGATATTTTTTTGCTATTTTAACCTGAGACATTTTCTTTGAGAGTTTATAAATCTTTAAACCTCGATTTTTATCTACTTTTTTATCCTCTTTAAAATTTTCTTTATTGGTAATCACTCCACAAACACGGCATAAAGTTAAAAGATTATTCAAGTCATTATTTCTCTCTTTTGCCAAACAATTACTACTTATACCATCTAAATGATAAACCAAATTTGTTCTTTTCCCGCATTTCTGGCAAGTATAATTATCCCTTTCTAAAACTTTCTTTCTTATTATTGCCCAACCCTGACCAGGAGGTCCTACTTTGTAAGGATGTTTTGCTCTCCACTTCTTATAATTTCTTTTTTGAATTATTCTTACCTTATCAGGATTATTTTCCCTCCATTTTTTAGAAGTTTTTCTTACTCTATCAGGATTATTTTTCCTCCATCTGTCACAACACTTCTTATGTTTTTTCTTATTATTTTGATACCAAACTTTTTTTTGAGCTTTAATTTCCTCTTTATGGGTTGCATACCATTCTTTCATACTTTCTCTATGATATTCTCTATATTTTTCTGGATATTTCTTTCTATATTTTCTATGGTATTCCCTTACTTTGTCTGGATTCCTTTGTTGCCAGCTCAATTTTTTTTGAGGTTTATTCTTTTTCAATTTCTTAAAGAAATTAATAAGTTTTCTAATTTTCAACATATCTATATTATAACATATTTAAGTCTAAAATACAATACTTGACATTTATCATTAAATCCCTTAATTTAAAATTATGAGAAAAAAAATAGGAAGACCTTCAATTTTGGAAAATGAAGAACTACAGGAAGAGTACATCAAAATATACATTAGCAAATTCTTCCATAAGGTTCCAGACTGGGAATTGGCCCAAAAATACAACTGTTCTAAAGTCAGAATTAGTAATGCCCTTAAATGGGTAAATGAAAGCTTTATCAAGATTCCCAACAAAACTCTCTTAAGTGGCAGTATTTATTCTATCCAGGAAAGAATTAAGATATTAACTAAGGAATTAAGAAGAGAATTGAAAAAACGAAACCCAGCGACTAGGTCATTGGTTGAAATTAATAGGGAGCTGAGGTCTGACGAAATCGAATTGCTTAAACTGCAAAGTTTATACCAGGAAAGATACTCTATAGAAATAGAAAATAAGGGATCGGTTAGGGAAATACTGGATATTATAAGTAAAAAGAATAAGTAAACCAAGGTACAAAATGGATAAAGAATTTGAAGAAAAAATAAAAACTCTTAACGAAGCGAGTAAAAATTTTTATTTCTTTACTCTCAATATTTTCGCTAAGAGTTTTTCTAATTTTATAGGTGGACCTTATATTGAGGAATGTTGTAACTATATCCAAAAATATATAAGGACAATGAGAATTGCTTTTCGAAGTGGTTTCAAAAGCACAGAACTTTACGATTACACAATGTATAACATTATGTTTCGTGGAATGAAAGAAGATCTTGATATTCAATACTTTTCCTATTCTGCTGACCTTTCAGGTTGGCACATCCAACAAATTAAATCTCTTATAGCAAAGAATCCTTACTTCAAAGAACTTCATAATTTGAAACCCTTAGCTGAAAATGTGGCACTCTACAGTTGGGATAAAAAACACTTTATTAAAATCAGACCTTCTGGTATTCTGAGTTTTTCAAGGGGACATAAATCAAACATAATTTTTGCCGATGATATTCTGTCAGACCCATCAAATCCGATTCATCCTACTGTAATTCTAAAAGTGAATGAGCTATTTAAAAGTGTTATTTTAGAGTCTTTAGTTCCAGGAGGCGAAATTCATGTCGCTGGATCCCCCTTATCAAGAGCGGACCTATATTTCGACCCTGCACTACAAAAAGAGTTTAACACCAAATTCTATCCTGCCATTACCAAAGACCAAAATGGAAATGAAATTTCTACTTGGCCAGAGTTTTATACCTTGGAACAGTTGAAAGCCAAGATTCCTGTTATGGGAGAGAAAGCATTTGCCTCAGAGATGATGGTCCATCCTTTTTATTCTACAGATTCTTTCTTCAAAAAGGAACAGTTAAGAAAAACAGTAGTAAATTCCCAACTAAGAAATATTCCCTTAGTTCAAGGATTAGACACTAAGAATTTGGTGATAGCAGGCTTTGATATTGGTAAAAAACGACATCCTGCAATCCTGAGTGTTTTTGAGATTAAGGATGGCAAGGCAATTCAGATTCACAGAAAGAAAATGATTAAGTGGCCCTATTATCGAGCCAAGCCCTATGACCCAATGCATCCTTCTCAAGTGGAATATTGTAAAGAAGCGATCAAAAACTTCGGAATAGATACCCTTTACTATGACAATACCCGTGGAGAATTTGAGGGTGCCAAGGACTCTGGACTACTAACTCCGCAATTTATTCCCATAGTTTTTTCTGTAAAATCAAAAATCCAGATGGCGACTGAATTTGAAAAAATAATACTTAATAAACAGATTGAAATATTTGATGATGAGGAAATGTTGAATTCTATTTGTTCGGTAACCAATGACTTACAGAAAATAGAAAGTGCAAGTGGAGACCATTCGGATGATTTTGACTCAATCTGTCTTGCCCTTATAGGCTTTTCTAAATCAGAGATGAGCGGGAAAATGGACAAAGAGATAAGAATAGGTTGTAAATCAATTTTTGAATCTCCTAGACCACCAAAAGGCTGGTAAATTAAAAAATCACTACTTCGAGAATAGTGATTTTTTGTTTTACTCCAACAAATGCCAATGCAAATGATTTTTTATTTTTCGTTGATTCATTCTCACTTCATAGTCAGGAAACTCTTTCTTTAATACTTCTAAGATATATTCTAAATCTTCTTGGCCAAGAGTCATTGTATGTTTTCGCCATACCAGCATAGGAATTTTACAAGATTTACAATCGCATATAATAATTTTGTTATCAATATAATGTAGTTTCGTAATCAATTCCTTGTCGGGATTTTGAGATAATTTACAGAGTTCGCAGTTCATAGTTTTAAGTCCAATTTTATCCTATGTCTATATGATATTTCTAATTCATTACTATTTAGCCATCTCAAGGACCTTTCGCAATCCTGCTTGGTCTCGTATCCAAAACAAAATATCAAATCATCCCTTCCCCTTATTCTTTCTTTCAAATCAACGATTGTGTATAAGACTGTCTTCCTCGGATTGAAAGGTTTAGTGCATATCAAATATCTGTCATCACAGGCTTGAACTGTGTATCTCTGCTTTTCATTTTTAAACTTAATTTTATCTCCAACTTTTATTTTCATATTTTTGCACCAATGTTCAATTATTTAAAATCTTTAACTTCTTGAACTTCTTGCAAATATTCCTTTTTAATTTTCTTTAATCTTTCAAAAAGTTCTTCTGGACCACTCTTTCCATTTTTTAGCCATTTCCAAAATTCTTCATCTCTTTCTCCTGGATGACACATCCAACAAAAAGTCATTAGATTTTTCGCTGTATTGTCATCACTATCGCCGATATGATGAACATGAAGTAGATAATTTCCATCTTTAAGTTTTCTTTTACATTTTTGACAGGTACAATTATCTCTTAGTTTTGTCCAATATCTTGCATGTTCCCATTTAGCATCTTTACCATTAATCCACTCTTCATAGTTTTCTGCTAATTTTTCTTTTTTTATAGCTTTTGAGTACAATTCCAAAAATGTTTCTTTTGAAATTTCACTACTTCCATATAAATCAAATAATTTATTAATTTCGGCATTCATATTTTATATTTTGGGTGACTAGTGGAATTCGCATCCACCCCTAGAACGTCACAGATTCTAATGCCTCTGAATACACCATAGTCACCAAGTTCTCTTCGGCCCCGATGGGAGTCGAACCCATCTCTTCAAATTGACAGCTTGATGTCCTAACCGATAGACGACAGAGCCTGGTTCGGAGGCAAGGACTCGAACCTCGATAACCAGAGTCAAAATCTGGTATCCGACCATTAGATGACCTCCGACTATTAATTTAATTTTCGGATTTTTATAATTGATTTTTTGGGGATTTCCATAATTCCATCAATAAATTTATCCTTTCCTTCTTCTGGCTGTGATTGAATAACAATTATACTTAGTTTATCTTCTATCAAAAAATATCCAATAGTTTTATGAAACAATTTTTTTGTTGAACACTCAACATTACTTTCTTTTGTCCAGCCACTTGTATGTAGACTGTC
>Ga0075125_10000782_pt1 | contig 14634 bp, 19 predicted proteins | sample AntAceMetag02UKN_FD_69810 | JGI IMG/M metagenome (GOLD analysis project Ga0075125, IMG submission 69810) | Saline lake microbial communities from Ace Lake, Antarctica - Antarctic Ace Lake Metagenome 02UKN | ecosystem: Environmental > Aquatic > Non-marine Saline and Alkaline > Saline | place... | reverse complement strand
AGGGAGTGTTTTACGTTTGAAAAATTTATAGAAGATATAGCGGGGAACGATCAATCGTTTCTAGAAGAATTTTCTATAAAGATTCAAAAGATAAAAAAACTCAAAATCCTAAAAAAGTTAAAAAGAATACGAGATAAATCTATAGCCCACTTAGACTATCAATGGATTAAAGGAAGCTCGGTCGCAAAATGTAAGCCTATTGAAATTATAGAATGTGTTGATCTTTTAAATAATCTTTTCAATGAGGTCTCAAACGAAAAAATACAATCGGAATATATGTCTTTAGTTCCTGACCATATAAAAAGTCATTTAGACGATTTAGAAAGAACTATTAAACGTAGTTTTAAATATGAATGCTATGAAGATGTGATCGGGGATTTTACTAACAAACATAATGAAAAATCTAAGATACTTGAAGATCATATTTTAAGTTATCCAGGTTTTGATGATTTTATTAAAAATTCTTCTAAACCATGGATTCATAAAACGCAGCATGAATATCTATTTTTAAAATCTTTTGTAAAATAAAGGAAAGTATATCTTGATGGATAACATTGTCACAGTTCGTGAGGATATCACGATAGAGATGCATGACTCGAACGATGAGCTTATTGCTGTTTTAAAAGGCGGGGATAAAGCTCAGGTAGTAGGAATTAAAGGAAGTCAAGTTAAACTAACTTTTCCTGGCATAGACGACTATCCCGTTCAGTGGATGAGTTGTGAACAATTTGTACAAGTATTTCAATAATTAGAAGGAGAATAACATGAGATTTTTATTGATTTGTTTTTTTGCGTTTTTGTTTTTAGGATGTTCTGTTGAGGATCAAGGATCTAGTCCTTCTACTCAAGGTATACAGAAGCAATTGGCAGAGATTGATACGATTGCTTGGTACGTTAAGTTTGAGAAGGGTAGTGATGATAGTAATTGGGATTCTATGATTAGAGTAGATCTTGGTGGTCTGTCTTCAAAGACTTTTATATTTAGCGATAAAACGTTTGATGGCGTTGTACATAAAACTTGGGTAAAATGCAAAGATTTAAAATGATAATTAGAATTTTAATATGACAAAAAAGAAAGGTTGTTTTTATGGCAAGTTTATTTTTAAGAAACAGACATCCACAAAGGGTCCTGATGAGTGAATCATAAGGAGTACATTTTGTGAGAAATTTTTACTGTTAAGTGACTGATAAAACAGGCTTAACATGTTAAAAAACGGTCATAACATGTACTTAATGAGTGAAATATTTTTAATAATATTTGTGAGTTGGGTCATGTTATAATGTATATAGTAGTTCATTAATAGTTTATTCTCGAATAAACATAACAGGAGAAAAAAATGAGTATTAAAAAAGGCGATGTTGTACAGTTGAAGAGTGGTGGTCCCCAGATGGTTGTTAGATGTATTGGTAGTGAAGATAGCGAAACTGCTACATTTTGTAATTGGTTCGATGATAGTAAAAGTGTTAAAGGGGATTGGTTTGAAATGGATCAACTTACAGATGCATAAGATCCGCCAATAAGTTTTATTAATAGTTTGTAATGATACGCCTGTGCGAGAGTATGGGCGTTTTTTTTAGTTTGTTGTAAAATGTGTAAGTATTAATGGTATAATTTTTTTATAGATTGTTTTTAAATATTTTCGAAAGGATGAAGTTATGAATGATGGAAAAATGGTGTACTGTGGAGATGTAAAGATGTTACGTCGAGATCTTGGAGCTAAATCTATTTGTTTTCATTTGGATATGAAGGAGGCTCAGAGGTTGAGAGATGGGATTGATGAGGCTATCTCGCTGCGTAGGCGTTATGAAAGACAGTTAAAAAAACCAAAATACGCAAAACTAAGTAATAAAACAAATACTCATGTCGATAAGGTTAACACTGTTTTTTTGACATATCATATTAATGATGAAAAAAGAAACAAAGAGCATCTTACTATCAATGTTTGCAATAAAGATTCTTACCCTGACATAAATTTATTGCCTAATCTCAGAGTAGCAGGGTAAAATCCCGATTTTTAAAAAAGATGTAATACAGATGAACAATTATTTTACAGAAAGGACGAGAAAGATGAGTAAGAGTAAACATACAATCCCTACTGATTGTAATTTTGACACAAGGAATATAAGGGCTGCTAAACAGCGATACAAACAAATATGTTTCGCTGTCCGCGAATGTATTGCAAATGCAGTATCTTATAATGGTAAAAATATCTATGTTCGAGCGGCAAGGGTCCGAGGCAAAAACAAACTTTTAATTTGTTCCGATGCAGATCCGTTCAAGAATACACAAGAGATATTATCTGTTGGGGTAACTCCCAATAAAACAACAGGTAACAAAATGAGTTACCAGGGGAATGGGGTAATAAGATCTGCAACTTCCCTTGATAGAGACGCTGTGGTTGCTGTTGGGAGCTTTTGTGGTGTAAATCGTAAGTTTTGTGCTGGAGAGGGTCGTGCTCTTGTTGATATTAATAAGTGGGAACCAAGCGATGTTTCAGACCAGATGGAAAATGATTTAAGAGGAATATTTGGGAATAATACATGGAGGAAGCAATATAATGTTTTTACCATGTTTGATCTCGGCGGCTATGGGGATGAGAATGTTAGGTTGTCGGCGAAAAAGATGAATTTTCTAACGCATCTTGACAAAGAACTATGCGGTAAAATTAATGTTACTTTTGGTGAACAACAAATTGGTTGTAGCGTATATTATGATGGAAAGAATGGCAAGAAGCTCGAAGGTAAAAAACTAGTAGAAACGGTTGAAAAGTATAAAAACTTAAAAAATGCTAAAGGCGAGACCAACGGTGGAAGTGAAAGGCGAAAAATCATTGGTGCAAAAGAGTTCGATCTTCGTTACAGAATAGATGGTTGTACTGTAAAAATAGCGCAGCCTATAGAAATAGAACTAGGCAAGAATCCTCTTATAAAAATGGTTATAGAGGGAGCAAAAGTAGAGCTAACTCTTAATCCTGGGCATCGTGCGAATACTGGGGAGAAGAAAAAAGGCTGGATGGTAATGTCTAACGAGCATCTCAAAAGCGAAGGTCTAGGATTTACTTGTAACAAGGGTGGAATGATGAGCTTTGGGACGAAGCCGCCCTCGACAACTTTTTTGACTTGCCCGGATTCGAGATTTCTTGTAGACAAACCGAGATTCGGACATAACGTTTTTATGGCTCATAACAATTCTAGTTCGTTAATGACGGATTATTGGCGTGGACCGAGTTTAGAGGGGAAAGATAGTGATCCTTTCGTTTTAATGAGGTTTTCTACAGGAATAATAAAATCTATTACCACAGAGGATGGAACTGTTTATGACGAAGATAGGGCTTTTGGTATTTTTATGGGCATTCTTGGACGTACATCAGATTGGTGGCTAAATTCTGATCGAGCTAATGGATACACAAGAAAGATCATGGAGGCGATTGCTGAAAATACCGACCTACCGGCAGAGTTTATGAAACTTTTAAGAGAAACTTTTCCATCTGTCAATTCAGATCGAGTCCCTATCTTCTTAAAAGAAGGTCAAATGGGCAAAAAAAAGCCCAATCCTTCTACCGTTAAGATATATGATCTAGATAACAAAGAGGGAGGATATGAATATGATAGACATTTATCTCTAGGGCAAATAAGGACAGTAGCTTTTAGAGATATTGTCAGAAATAGATGGATATCTAAATCTGAAATTTCTTCTTATGTTGGGACAAGAGGAGTTGAATACACAGATGATTTAGCGAGTTTGCACAGTGAGGCTTTAGCAGAATTAACTAATAGGCATAAGGAACAAACAAATGAAGAATAAGAAACACGATAATCCTAAACCCATTCGCATTGCTATAGGTAATCTACAGGAAATAAAAGGTGAGAAGTTGTCTCCATGTGAACTCAGCGATTATGATCAGCATAGACACGTATCATTTTCGCCGAGTAGATCTATCCGATTTAGTTATAATGAACATATAATTAATTTTGGTGTTATTAAAGATATTCCTTTTAATAGACGCAAATCCAATCAGACAGGTACAGGTGGTACATCGGACGAAGGTAAAGTCAAAACGTTTAACCATTATTGTCAAAGAAATGAAAGGTTAATGGGTCGTTGGCACGGGAAGGCACGTATATATCAAATAAATGAAAATCATTGGTATATCAAAAAACACTTTATAGATTCGGCTAGTTATATTGACACAAGTCATAAAGAATTTAGAATACTTAACGATCTATATCATCATTTTAATGATATGGCTACTGCCATTGTTAATATGGTGGGACAAGGTATTCCGATGGATGGTTTAGAAGAGTTTGATGATGAAATCTATGAAGATAATCAAGATTACGCAATTAATTATCTTTTATTGAGACAAATCGAGAGTCCTATAATAAAAGAAAAAGCTGAAAAAGCTTTGAGAGGGATAAAAGATGTGAGAGAGCGATCTGAAGCATTAGCTGAAGCTGAATCACTCTCCGAATAAGTCTATATTAGGATCGACTCCATATTTAGACAAGTTGTTGCTTAGAGGCTTTTTAATTGTGGTTGGACGATATGAATATATACGATTTTTGATTATTTCGCAATATTTGTTTTCTATCTCGATAGCTATGCATTTTCTGTCTAATTTTAATGCAGCCAATGCAGTTGTACCTGAACCGCAGAAGGGATCGCAGATGGTCCCTTCTGCTGGGCAGAATGCTCTGATAAGGAATTCGGCTAATTCTATTGGGAATTTAGCTGGATGTTTATATTTGTCTTTGACTAGCAATGCGGTTGGAAAATATAAGATATTGTCTGGGATTGTCCATCCAGAGACTTGTTCTGCTATATCATGGTATCCTCCTACATTGCCAGTTTGCTCGTTGTAACAACTGTAGCCGCGTTTAGACCCGAATGTCGCTTCTGATCTTATTTGTATATCTTTATGGTTTATGTAGTTTTTCTCTTTAGAGAAATGGAATACTGGCTCCCATGCATCTGGAAGTCTATGAGAATGTCGCATAGGTGTTTTGCTTTTATACCAAACGTATTCATCCACGAATTTCAGCCCAGCTTCTTTTTTAATGGCAACAATAAGTTCATAGACGTAGAGATGCCTTTCTCCTTTTTCACAATGAGATTTAATGTTTAAAAGAAAAGATCCAGTTGGTTTGAGTGTTCTTTTTATTTCTTTTGCTATAGGGATAAACCAATCGACATATCCATCGGCTGTCATCCCTTCGTATTTACCTTTTCTTTGTTCTGCGTAAGGAGGACTAGTAAAAATGAAGTCTATAGAATTGTCAGGTATCTCGCAAAGCTTTTCTTTTGCATCGCCTTGTAATATGTTTAGTGCTGTTTTGTCTAATTTTAATATGCTCATGGTATATATTATATCGTAATTATTAACACATTCCGGACATTGTGTCCGCATAGAGGATATTCCCCTTTAATGTCGAAAATAACTTATGGAGAAGTTAATCGTAGTTAAACTTAAATTGGTCCGGCCTTATAACCAATCTCTAGAAATATTGTACAAATTAATCAGTTTGTGGCGATTTAATCTGTTAAAATCAGGAACAGAGTCGGCTGATGCAATAGTTGAAATTCCTGGAGATAAATGGGAAAAGCTGTACGGAGAAGAACCATCAACAGGCGAATGGGAACCTCCAGATGGGACGCTAAGTTTTATAGAAAAATTCACAGTCACAGAAATTAAAAAGGTCAAAAAATGAATAACTGGTTCAAAAAAGCGAAAACCGAGTCCGAAAACAAAAAAGAAATGCATGAATGGTTCAAGAAACGAACCAATAAACATATAGAACTAGTCAGAAAATATTGTAAAAAAATAGCAGACTATGATAACGACAGATTCAAGGGTATAATCGAACGTGGCAAAGTCCACGACGATAGTAAATTTGAATCACCTGAATATGAACCATATGTTTATACTACATGGAAATACAAGTGCGAAGCTGATGATAAAGAGTTTGAGGCACCTGAAGGCATGGAAGACAAGATGCATGAGGCGACTGAGCATCATGTTAATAACAGTAAGAACAAACATCATCCAGAAAGTCACTCTTCCCAAAAGCAAACTATAAACAAAAAAAATAGAGACAAACCACCAGATAAGGTTATTGATGCTTCAAAAATGTCTGATTTAGATTTAGGGGAAATGATCGCGGATTGGTGCTCTGTTAGCGAAGAACGTGGAACTTCGCCAAAGAAGTGGGCGGATGATAATGTAGGAAAACGTTGGAAGTTTACGAAAGAACATGAAGATCTAATCTACGAGTTAATTGAGAATATTTTTTAAAGAAAAAGGCAAAAAAATGGTAAAGATCGCAGGACCAGATAAAATTAAATTATCTTATGGACCAAAGAAAAAAGAGTTCATTTGCATGGTAGACCTTGATGGTGTATTAACCCAATGGCTTATGGCAACTTGTAAGACATGTGACATAGACATAAATGATGAAGATATAAGAGCGGAATTGAAAGATGGAACCTATTTAGATGAGATGGGAATCATAAGCGAAGAAGATCTGTGGAAGAAGATAGATGCTGAAGGCACTGATTGGTGGGCAAATCTAGAACTTGCTCCTTGGACTAAGAAACTTATTAAAGCTATGGAAGAACTAGGAACCGTTTATATCCTCACATCTCCAGGAGTTTGTACCACTGCTCCAACAGGAAAGATGGAATGGATAAAAAAACATTTCCCAGAATATATTGACAAGTTGATAATTGTTAAAGATAAGTGGTTGTGTGCCGGTAAAAACAGAATTCTCATTGATGATAGTGCTAATAAAGTAGAAGATTTTAGGGAGCACGGAGGACATGCATTCCACTGGCCTAACGATCTTGCTCTCTTAGATGGCGATATAGATGTCGATGAAACAATAGAAAAATTGAAAAAAGAAATTGAAGAATATAAAAAAGATTAAATAAGTGATTAATTTTATGATATAATAAAATAATGAATGTAATTGAATTTTATAACTCGGTATTAGAAGTTTTTGCTGCGGAAAATTTGATGGTAGATTTCTTTGTTGATCCAACGCTAAATAACGAGGATTTTTCAGGCATACAGTTCATCTACCCCAACGGAGCCATTTATCCACCGTTAAGAGTAGATGCAGATACTCTTATGTTTTGTACTCCTTTAGAGGGACCATTTTACCGTTTAAATGTTGTAGGTTGCATTATTAGCAATGTTAAGTATGGTAAATGGTGGTGGGTTAAAGTTGTTGTAAAATTGCCAAATGAAAAGCTAATGCACTCTTATTCCATGCATATTAAAGGAAAAAAATCAAAAATCAAAAAGGAAATAGGTGAATTATGTGGAAATGCATGGTATAGCTTAAAACCTTTGGCTCGAAAAAAAATCAAAAATCAAAAAGGAAATAGGTGAATTATGTGGAAATGCATGGTATAGCTTAAAACCTTTGGCTCGAATAAAAACATGAATTGGTATAAAATAGCATCATATAGTTACGTAGAAAATATTTTAAGTTCTTTAAGAGAATTTTTTCCTATTGTTGATCTATGGGACGATCCAAAAGGTAAAAAGATAGCTACTGCTATTAGTGCCAGAACTAGTGAAATATCTCGTTTGTCTGAAGCTGAATATGGAACAGAAGATTATACAAAATTGATGCAAAGTTTGATTGGGGCAAGGGCTGCTATGTATAGTGCTTCTAAAAGGATGGATGAACTTGAAGAGTTTCCTAAGTTGCGTTCAGGTTTTGAAGAAACAAATGCAGGTAAAATAGGTTGGATGATATGGGAAAGAGAGGGGAATGTAAGTAAAAAAATCAAAGTTATAAAAGGAAATCCTCCACAAATTTTATTAGAGGGACTAGATTTAGGTAATTCTCAAGTTGCACAATCCATTAAACAGTATATGGGAGATGCATTCACTCAAGATGATGTTGGCGTTCATGTTAGAGGCACTCAAGAGTCTTGGAACAAGTTCAGAAGCATTTCTAATCAATGGTTAGAAAACCATAATATTTTAAGACCTAAAGGAACGTTACCAAGCGAAAAAGATTTTGATCCCAATTATCAAGAAGAGGTTGCAAAAAAAGAAGGAAAACCTGGTGCTGGTCTACCTCTTAGTGCATCTCTATTAAATGTTGAAGGGATGGCAGGCTCTATTGATACAAGCAATCAAACGAGAGGAAAAGTCTATCAGGGGATACGGTTGAGTTTTGATCCTAAAAAAGATCCTAATCTTTATGATATAAGAGATTATATTTATAAGGTTGGTAGGAGAAATTACATATTTAATCAGCCAGAAGGTTATTTTGACATTTTTGAACAAGGAGATGTTAAACGAAAAGAAAGTCTTAACCAGAAAACTTTATCAGCAGTATCTTTGAACCAAATAAAGAAAAGACTTCAGTATATGGGCTATGATGGGACAGGGGCAATTGGTCCATTGATAACGGTAGTTACCGGAGTTTCACCAGAACTGTCTCGTAAAAGAAAAGCTAAAATAACGAATACGGAAGGTGAAAGTGATACGGTAGTAGAGGGTCGGATAGAGACTAATGTACTTCCACAACTTTTAGTATCAAATAGGTTTAACGTTCCAGAAGGTCAATCTTTAAGTCAAGAACAGTTCAATACTCTTTTAGAACAAAATTACCCTGGGGCTTTTGGCGATGATGTACCAGAGACACAAAAGGAAGCACAAAAGAATGGAATGTATTTTATGGCGAGTAGAACGGTATCTGTTCTAGCGGATGAACCTGGAAGTGGGAAAACTCCGATGGCAGTAGTGTCTTCTGACGCCACCAGAAATGAAGGACAGAAGATACTTGTTATTACTCCGGGTATGCTCATTCGTGAAAATTGGGTTGATGTAGACGAGAATGGTCAACCCTTTGCCAAGGCACCTGGACAATTTTGTGGTCATAGTGCTGAACAAATTGCTGTATGTAAAAATCCTAATGAATTAATGGAAGCGATTACAGATCCTAAAATTATTTGGGTTGTTATTGCATTTTCATCGTTTGGAAGTAAAGGGGCAAAAACACAAGATTTAAGCAATACTATTGTAAAGGCTGGGAGAGAAGGGATATTTTCATCAGTTATTATTGACGAAATACAGACCATAAAAAAGAAGGCTGGGAGTGTAGCATTCCCTAAAATAGCTAAAGCTATAACTCCTTATCATATCCCTCATAGAATCGGTCTTACAGGTACACCTTCTGATAATAAGCCTGTAGATATCTTTTCTCAGTTATCATTACTCGATCATCCTGTTTTATATAAGAATAACGGCATAGAAAATTGGACAGAATCTTTAAATCAAGAAGGATTTGCTAATAGATTTCTTGGAGGGACAGAGTTAAGTAAAGGAGTAACAGTACCTAAGAATATTAGGGAAAATTCTACGGAAAAAGAGATAGAGAAATATAGAGAAGCAAAATGGCTAGAAAAAGCTAAAAAAGTTTTAAAATGGGTTAAAACACTCGATGACAGTAAGAAGCTTTTAATTCTAGATTTATTTTCATCTACATATTTAAGACGAACAAAAAAAGATATTCGTCCTGATATGCCCGAAAAACAAAGAAATATAGTTCGATTGCAATTACCTGAAGATGTACAATTACCAAAAGAGAATATGAATTGGCACGGTAAATTGCTTATGGATATGGCTCACAGGAAAATTCCAACAACTATAAGGTTGGCTGAAAACTCATTAAATTCTGATCCGTCGAATAAGGTTTTTATCGTTACAAAACATCCTACAATTGCAGATAAAATTGCTATGGGATTAAATAATATATACGGAGAAGGTTCATGTGCTGCTGTTCATGAGAAAACATCAGATGATGATAGGAGTATGATTTCACAAGAGTTTAAAAGAATTGATGGACAAGGATTGAGAGCCGTTGTTTATACTATGCAACTTGGAGCAGTAGGACTCAATTTTGATGTTGCTTCAACATGTATATTTAATGATTTGGATTGGAATCCCTCAAGTGATTTGCAAGCTGAATATAGAATTCACAGAATTACCTCTAAGAAGCCTGTAAATATTCAATATGTGGTATTTGGCGATAGTTACGATGAAGAAATGTTTAATAGAGTGCAAAAAAAAGATCTAATAAACAGTGGCATTAGCGATATGATACGTCAATCAAATATGACTGATAAGGAAGATCCAGAGCGTTTGGAGATAGCAAATAATTTTATTAAAAATATTATAGATAGTATTTTACTTGATGTAGATTTATCTGTTAAACATCAAGCATGGTTTGATCAACAGCTTGATATCATTTTGGGATTAGAAGTTTCGTCACAGGACATGCTAACTGCTCCACCTTCATATCCAGTAAAACAACCATTACAACAACCATTACAACAAGTAGCTTCTAATTGGTACGCTCGATTTAAATAATCTTAAATATACACTTTTGTAGATTATCTCAAACAAAATCTTCTTCACCATTTTCTCTGATGATATGAAGTACTCTACCTTTAGTGGATTTATGCCAACCTAATACTTGTATTTCTCCAGCATGGACTTTCCGGTGACAATTAGCACAGCAAGATATAGAATTAGATTTGTTGTATTTTCCACCATTCTTACCAGCGTTTATCCGGTGGACATCTAGAGTGTTATAATCTGTCTCTCCACAAATTCTACATTTACCTTCTGTTTTTTTATATACTTTTTTATTTACAAGTTTTGCCATATTTATATATCGAATGAAGAGTCTTTTTTCTTTTGTCGATAGATAGGTATGGTTAAGTTAAAGAAGATATATTTAAAGAATTATTGCGGCTATAAAGAACATGAATTTGATTTTACAGAAAAGAAATTTCTAAGAACTACCGTAAAACCGTTATCTTGTTTCGCAGGTGCAAACGGATGCGGTAAAAGCACAATCCTTCAAGCTATAGAAACAATATGTAATGTTTACAGATACCACGATTATGATACAAGTACGCTTTTTAGGAAATGCACTTATAGTGCTGATTACGATCCTTCTTACTTTAATCCAGCCGTTGAAATTCCAAAAGATAAAATGATGGAAATAACTGGCATCTTTCAAACAGATAATGGAGACAAAGAAGTCATAATTAATACAAAAGGCGTACAAAAAAACGAATTGCCTAGAAAAGATAGAATGGGCTTTCACTATTTTATAGATGCTGACAGTCCTCTCAATTCTTACAAGTTCCAACTTCATGCTGAGATGAAAGATCGTTTTATCGAGTTGGCTGAATTAGTTTATGGACTGAAATGCTATATGGGTTCTGGGTTGCCTGACTTAGAGGATGCTGGACAAGATTTCTATACTGACTTCATTGTAGAAAAAACAGACAGAAAAGGAAATATAACAAAAGTTCACTTCAAGAGATTCTCAGGTGGCGAGAGAAAAATAGCTACACTATTACGAGATCTGTGCAATCCGATCTACATGGAAAATATTGATATCATATTGATTGATAATCTGTGTAAAGAAATATATTTCACGAGACATGCTAAAATGATCAAAAAGATAATGCAAATCTTTAAGAAGAAACAAATCTTTGTAACTACTCATAGTGCTGTTTTAGTAGGATTGAGAGATAAAGAAATGGGAATTTACATTCCTTCATATCTACCTGATAAATACTTGTACAATATAGATGAAATCAAATAGTGACTTTGTTTTCTGCTATAATGATTAAAGTTAACAGTATCTAAATAATAGGAGAATAAATGTTTATACGGTGTGATTCATGTGGTTGGGAGCAGGATGATTTTTGGTCTGTAGGAGGTTGGGGTCCGTTTAACGAAAATAGAATTAAACCACTTCAAGAAACTCTAGAAAAAGGTCTCAACGGAGAAAAAATTGAGATCGATATTAATTTCGCAAAAGATAAAGAAATAGAATACGAAGAAATTGATGGTAAAGCCTATGTAGATTTTAAAGAAATAATAGTTTTAGACCTAGAAAGACTAAAGAGAATAGTTCTTAATATGACCTGGCCTAAATACGAAGATTTCAAGAATGACCCTAATAAAGAATGTCCCCAATGCGGCTCTTCAGAAGATTGGAGCATAGAAGAATAGTGCTCACAGGTATAGTTACTAAAAATGATAAGGTATGGCAAGGTCATCCAGACGTTGCTTTCTTCAAGGGCAAGTTCTACGTTGTATATCGTGAATCAAAAGATCACAAATCCTACAAGAATACAAAGATAAATATTGTATCTTCTGCTAACGGAAGCCAATACTCTGCTCCAACCATATTGCTAAGAAGCGATAAGAGAAGATGGAACTGTCCCAGATTAAGCGTAATCGGAAACAAGATGTGGTTGGTTTGCGATCAAGTAAAACGTTTAGAAGATAGTTTTATAAAATCAGAGAATAATCCAAAAGCTATCTCTATTTGGGTTATGTCTACAAAAGATGGAGTTAACTGGAGTGAACCTTTTAAAACTAATATAAGCGGCATTGTTCCAGATAGAATATTTATGTCGGATGATCATTTCTTTATAGGCGTTCATAGATATAAACCTGGTAAGACAACAAAAGATAATGGTAGATTAGTACAAAGCGTATATAAGGCTGACAATATTAAGTCTACGTGGAGTAATTATGAAATCGCTAATGTAGAAGGATTGAATCTATGTGAAGGTTCTATTTGCAAGATAGACGATGGAAGGCTTGCTTGTATTATGAGGGAGAACTCTGGGAAGGGGCTTCCTGCATATATTAGCTTTTCTAGGGATGGAGGAGCTAATTGGACGTTAGCAGAAGAAACTAAATTCTTTGGATGTCACAGACCTGTTCTGGGACAACTCAAATCAGGTAATTATCTTGCTACGTATAGAGAGCAATCTTTTTCTATGCATGCTGCTTATTGGGCTAAAAATACATTTGCCTGTTTAATTAAAGAAAAGTCACTGTGGAAACAGCCTTATTGTTATTGTAGTATAATGCTTCCATTAGATCATGATAGTAATAGAAAATCTGATGGCGGCTATACTGGTTGGGTACAGTTGCCTAATGATAATATATATGTTGTCAATTATATAACAGCAGATGCTCCGAAACCATATATAAAATGGTATTTGATGAGTGAAGATGAATTCTAATAAAAATAAAGTATTATGAAAGGCGAGAATATGCATAAACGTAATCCAAAACAAGATGGAAGTAATGTGTTTGATTGTAAGCCGCAATCAGGTAAATGTCCCATGAATTGTAATCAGTGTTTCTATAATAGAGAAGATGCGTTCTATGTAGATCGAGATAGCCCGTGGATGCCTCCACTTGAAGATGTTGGCGATGGAATTATGAGAGTTAACTCTGGACATGACAGCAATTGCCAAAGATCCTTCGTTATTGATCAGACCGAACAGTACTCGAAACGGTTCTTTAATACATCTATCCCTAAATTCGAATTTCCCGGACCTGTTGTTTTTACAGCCAATCCTAAAGAGGAAGAGCGTGCAGTATTACCTATGGATGTCGAGCCGGTTCCAGAAAACATAATGTTTGTTCGATTGAGAGTATCTTCTACTAATCTTGAATTTGTAGAAAATGCTGCTTCATGCTGGTCTGCCGTTGGAGTTCCTGTTGTATTGACTTTTATGGCGTATTATGATCATGAGCCAGAATGTCCTGAAAACTATGAATGGAAACAAAGGCACATCAACTCGTATTGGTGCCCGACACCTAAATTTCTTAGCGATACACTACAACAAATTCGTGAATATGCTGGTAGAAGCGTAACTTTGTGTGGAAGCGTTAATGAATACAAATGTATGAGTTGTCGCAACTGTGAAACATATTACTACCAAACGGTTAAGAGGATGCGTGGAGAATGAGTAAGATAAGACGTATTAATTTTTATGGTCCTCCTTGTTCTGGCAAAGATACAGTAGCTTCTCATATCTTTTCTAAAATGAAGATTAACGGATACAACGTTGAATTTATAAACGAATATGTTAAGAACTGGACTTATATCAATAGGAATCCGAAGGCTTGGGATCAAGTCTATTTGGCGGGTAAACAGCTACAGCTTGAGCATACTGCATTAGAGTCTGGTTTTGATTATATCGTTAGTCCTTCTCCTTTGTTTTTAAATGCTTATTATGGTATGCGATTAAATTGTAAAGTTCTTGATCACATATTAGGCATTTTTAAAGCGTTTGAAGAAGAGTATCCATCTTTACACATTTTTCTAGACAATAGCGATATTAAATATGATAATATAGCGAGATTCCATACGAAGGCTCAATCTGAGGAGATCGGGGCTGAACTGATGATGTTCTTGAGTAAAGAGGTAGGAGATTTTCATGTTGTAGGTTCTACTGATTTAGATAAAATCTATGAAATCATTACAAGTGAATGTTCTCTCTGATATAATATATGTATGTCTAAAAAAAGAAAAAAGAAAAAGTCTCTTCTTGATGATGCTTTGAGTTCTCTTAGTATTGAGATCGATAAGAGGGGGAGTAAGAACAAGAAGAGAGAGGAAAGCATACAGAAGGCGGTTAGCAAGAAGAAGCAGGACCGCGAAGAGAAGCTTTTCGTGGATTCCATGCCTTCTTTTGATCATATTGACTTAAAGGATGAGTGATGACAAATAATTCTATTGATAAATTAGAAAAGTATTATGACGCTGAACGCATAAAGGCTC